>ERZ826396.1385-NODE-1385-length-27310-cov-9.835296_pt1 | contig 27310 bp, 24 predicted proteins | sample MGYA00519926_ERZ826396 | MGnify/ENA primary metagenome ERZ826396 (study PRJEB31778, sample SAMEA3449230) | human gut metagenome | biome: human gut; feature: human-associated habitat; material: faeces | place: United Kingdom | collected 2010/2012 ... | reverse complement strand
GGAGGCGGCTGGGGCTGGCCGCCTAGGCCGTCCGGAAAAACGTCCGCACCCCCGTATCGCTGGTTTTCGATTCGCTAAACGGCTTATTTTAGCTCTTACGGTAAAATATCATAGAAAAGTTGAAAAATCATTACTGTTACGGAACTTGCATGGCGTCTCAAAGTGCGCGTGCGCCGATGCGGGGGTTTGCGGCGACCTTTTTGTCCCCTTTCTCTCGCTCCTCGCCTGTGCGTTCGGATCGTCTTGCAAATCGGCCGAAGCCCTTTCGGCGTACGGCGTTTTCGGCGTTTCGCATCGTATCGGGTTGGGAAGGTTTCGCTCCTGCTATAATCGGCATGCCGTTCGCGCAAAGCGAGGATGCGGGCGCGCAAAGAGCGCAGATGGCGAGGGGTGCGCTCGGCTTTGGCTTGCGCATCGCACGCAGAGCCGGAGCGCGCGAAGCCGAAGCGCGCGCAGAGAGTTGGAGCGCGCGCAGAGCGCCGGAGCGTGTGTAGGGCCGGGGCGCGCGGAGCCGGAGCGCGTACGGGGCCAGGAGATGCGGCCGAGCGGGGCGCGGAAGGCGAAGCCGGGCGACGGCGGTCGGTCGGGCGTCGCGCCGTCGGGACGGCTGGGCGGCGGAAGGGCCGGACGACGGGGCTGCCGCGCTGCCGAGAAAGTCGGGCGCAAGAAGACCGGACGGCGAGATGGAAAGGGTCGCATGGACGTAACGGGGCTCATCGACGCGCTGTTCGCGCATGACGTGCAGGGCCAAGCGCTCTCCGTACCGTGGAGCATCGATTACTTCTCGGTGGTCGTGGGCGCGCTTACCGGCGCGCTGTTCGCGTGCGACCGCAAGCTCGACATCATCGGCACGGTGGTGCTCGGGCTGCTCACGGGCTATGGAGGCGGCATCATCCGCGACATGCTGCTGCAGGATCGCGGCGTGTACTTCACCTCGCACCCCGATCTCATCGTCATCTGCATCGCCATCTGCGTGTTCGTGTTCTACTTCCGCGGTCTGTTCCGGCATCTGGACGCCACGGTGTTCTTCGCCGACGCGCTGTCGGTGGGGCTGTTCGCGCTCGCGGGGGCCAGCAAGGCGTTCGCGTGCGGCGAGGGCTTCGTGCTGTCGGTGATCCTCGGCGGCATCACCGCGGTGGGCGGCGGCGCGATCCGCGACATCTGCGTGGGCGAGACGCCCGGCATCTTCCAGCAGTCGAACTTCTACGCGGTGGCCGGCCTCGGCGGCTCGTTTGCGTTCGTGGCGCTGGCCTATGCGGGCTGCCCGCTGCCCATCGCGGGCGTGGCGTGCGTGTTCGCGGTCACGTTTTTGCGCTACTGGAGCGTGTACTTCGATTGGAAGACGGCGAGCGAGGCCGACCTTACGCCGCACGTGGCGCGCGGCGTGGGCAAGGTCCTTCGCGTCGCGGAGGGCGTGTTCTTGCACGGCGGCGACGCGACGGCGCGTCAAAGGCGCTTGCCGCGGCTGCTCGGGCGGCATGCGACGAGCGGGCGGGCGCGGGGAGAGGGCCGCGCGCGTGATCGCGCCGATGCTGCCCTCGAGAGTGAAGGCTTTGATGCCTGTTCGCGCGCCGATGGCGCCGCCGCCCGTTCTGGCGCTGGTTCTCCCGATGCCTCGCGCGCATGCGGCGATCGCGTCCGCGAGGAGGTCGTCCGGGACGATGGAGACGCAGACGTGGACTCTGCCTCCTGCAGGGATAGTTCCCGCGACTGACGGACCGTCTCAAGGGCGCGCGCCCTTTCCGGCACGTGGCGAAACGCTGGAAACTCGCCGTCGCGTGCACGGCCCGCTGCGGCGTCTGCCATAATGTCTGCGACAACGAACGTGCCGTGCGACGCCCTGCCCGGGTTCACGCAGGCGGGGAAGAAGGATCGGATATGGCTGACATCATCGAGGGCAAGCGCCCCGTCGTCGAGGCGCTGCGCACCGGCGTGCCCATGAAGTGCTTGCTTCTGGGCGACTACGTGAAGAAAGACGGCCTGGTGGAGGACATCCTGCGCAAGGCGAAGCGGGCCGACGTGCCCGTGAAGCTGGTGCCGCGCCGCACGCTCGACGAGCGCTCCGAGCGGGGAAGCCACCAGGGCGTGCTCGCGCAGGCCAAGCCGTTCGGCTACGTGGGCATCGGCGAGATCGTGGACGCCGCCGCCCGCCTCACCGCCGAACGCGACGGGCGCGCGCTCGTCGTCATCCTCGACCACATCACCGACGCCGGCAACTTCGGGGCCATCGCCCGCAGCGCCGAGACGGTGGGCGCGTGCGGCCTCGTCATCCCCAACAAGCGCAGCGCCCGCGTGGAGGCGTCCACCTACAAAAGCTCGGCGGGCGCGATCACGCACCTTCCCGTGGCGCAGGTGTCGAACCTCGTGCAGACGATGATGCGCCTCAAGGAGGAGGGCTTCTGGATCGCCGGGGCCACCGAGCATGCGAGCGACGTCATCTGGGACGTGAACCTCAAGGGCAAGATCGCGCTCGTCATGGGCAACGAGCAGGAGGGTCTGTCGCGCTTGGTCATGGAGCACTGCGACCTTCTGGCGAAGCTGCCCGTCGAAGGCGAGGTCGCCTCGCTCAACGTCGCTCAGGCCGCCACTGCCTGCATGTACGAATGGCTGCGTCAGAACAGGTAGGCCGGCCGTCCGGCCGAGCGGCGGCGCGTGTTGGCGCTGCGGGGCATCGCGGCGCGCCGTCGCGCCGTCCTTTCGATGGGCGGCATGCGCGACATGCGTTTGGGCGCGAGACGCGACGGTTCGCATCCTGGCGCTTCGCGTCGGTTCCCTCGGGTCGGTGAGGCGAGCGACCATGGCAAGGCAGCGCAAGAAGCTCCTCCTCGTTGACGGGTACAACGTGCTGCGCTCGGGCAGCCGCTACCGCGTCGCGCCCGAGGAGGACTACACCGACGACACCTTCAACGCCGCGCGCGAAATGCTGGTGAACGACGTGGCGAGCTACGCGGGCCGCGAGTGGCGCGCCGTCATCGTGTTCGACGGCGCGCGAAACGAGTTCTCCACCGGCGAGGCCGCGTGCGTCGGAGGCGTGCGCATCGTGTTCTCCCCGGCGGGCCAGTCGGCCGACAAGGTGATCGAGAAGCTCGCGCACGACGCGCGCGAGCGTCAGGTGGAGACGCTTGTGGTCACGAGCGACGCCACCATCCAGGACACGGTGTTCGGCGGCGGGGTGGACCGCATGAGCGCCGACGGTTTCAGCCGCGAGATGGCCAGCTACGACGAGGAGGCCCGCCTCGACGAGACGCCGAAGGTGGCCGAGAAGCGCACCGTGGCCAGCCGCATCGACCCCGAGACGCTGGCCAAGCTCAAGGCCCTGCGCGACGGCCGCTAGGAGCGCGCCGGCGGGCGAGCGTCGGTTGGCTTTTCCACGTATTTTCTCGAACGCCCTTTTCCTTCCGGATGCAGGCTTCCCTGCTCGACGAGCTCGGCAAGCCCTCTTTGAGCCGTCCTTCTTGCGATCCCCCTCGATTCGAGATCCGAGACACCCACCCATCCCTTTTCCGCAACGATCTCCATCGTCAGCGCGGCGACATCGGCGAGTTGCGTCGGGCGCGTTTCGGGCAACTCCCTTTTTCTGATGGGCACCGTCGTTCTGAACACGCTGCCCTCTTCGAGCGCCGGCGCTCCTCCGGCGTAGATGGGGGCGTACTTGTGCAGGTTACGGGTGCCCGACCCCAGCTCTTCGGCAAGGCCTATCTGGTTGAAGAACGAGGCGATCAGCGGGTTTTTCGGCACGGGGTTGAACTCGGACAGCACGATGGGCCCTCTGAATATCGCACGGCTTGCGTTCTCGGCTCGCAAGTCGTTGCCGTCGATGACGAGTCTGGCGGGAAGAGGGCTTGAGAACTCGCGGTGGACGAGGGTGTTGGAGACCACTTCGCGAACGATGATGTCGCGGGGGCTGACGGCTACAGTGCCTTCCAGGTGGAACCGGTCGGGCAGATGCTTCGCGCAGAAGTCAAAGAGGAGATCGTAGGCTTCGATGAGGTTTTCGCGGACGGTGATGCGATCGTCGTATCGATCCTTGTCGTCGATCTGCAGCAGCGCGTCTGTCTTGTACGCCGGACAGAGAGAGCGAATGACGTCGGTCTTTCCCAGAAGCAACACGGCGGCCAGGTTGAAGCCTCGCTCGTTTGTCGCGTAGTTCTTGCCGAGCAGCCCCGCCGACCGCAGAAGCTCCTCGTCGGTCATCTTCTGCCAAGGGTGGTCGCGTCGCTTTCCCAAGGCCATCGCGCGGATGGCCGGCAGCATGTCCAGGCGAAGATCGGAGGCTTCGACGTAAGGGAGCACGCGCTGCTCGGTGTAGACGCCTTGCTTTCGGAGGCACAGCTCGGTTAGCTGCGACTCGGTTCTGACCACGATGTCGGCATCCTCAATGCGCTCGTACACCTTTTTCTTATAGCTATGGATCGAGGGACTTGAAGGCACCCATATCCGGATGATGTTCGCCCCTTCGAAATCGATGTCCTCGAACTCCAAGATGACGGGAGGTTCGAACACGTTGGCGTTGTTGACGACGTTGACAATGTTGCGCTTGATGGCGGCCGCCTTTTCGTGCGGAATGCCGACCACGCCCCCGTCGTCTTCGACGCCGAGGAAGATGCTGCCGCCGAATCCGTTCGCGAACGAACAGATGGTTTCGAACGTGTCGGCACCCGGCGCGTTTCCGCACCGCTTGAACTCGATGGAGGGCGTCTCGCCCAATGAGAGGTGGCTCGTCAGCTCCGTGGTGTCCATGGCCTCCCTTCCTGCGCGTGTCCTCTATTATACATTCTTATTGGCGCGATTTGGCGCGATTTGGCGCGATTTGGCGCGATTTGGCGCGATTTGGAGCAGCCGTTACCCGTTCGCGTTTTCCTGGCGCGGTGCTATAATGTCCAATGATTTGCTACATTGCGACAATGGGGATGGTTTCGCGCTCGCGCGTTCGCGCGCGGGGCGGTGGCAAAGCGGGGGCGCATGTTCGATCTGCTCGTCATAGGGTACCTGTTTCTGGGAGGCGCGGGAGGCGGCGCGTGCGCGGTGCTCTCTGCGCTCGAGGTCGCGCGCGTTGTCGCGCCAGGGCGTATGGAGTTCCCCGACGACCTGTTCGCCCGCGCCTGGCCTGTCTGCACGGTGGCGCTGGTCACGGGCATCGTGTGCATCGCCGCCGACCTTGGCCGTCCCGACCGGCTGTTCGTGCTGTTGTCCTCGCCGCGTCCCACGCCGCTTTCGGCGGGGGCGTACGCGCTTGCCGCAGCGACGGCGTGCGCGGCGACGTTCTCGGCGTTCTCCCTGCTCGACAACGTGCGCGCGTCTCGCGCGGTTCGCCTCGCGCTTTCGGCTGCGACGCTCGTTGCGGGCCTTGTCACCGTCACCTACACCGGCGTGCTCCTCCAGGGGCTTGCGTCGGTGCTCTTCTGGCGCACACCGCTTCTCCCTGCCACATTCGCGCTCTCGTCGCTGTCGTGCGGGGTGGCGGTCGTGCTCCTGGCGGCGGCGTTCGTGGAGACGCGCCGTCCGAACGGGCGGCTGATCGCCCTGCTCGCGCGCATCGACGGCGCGCTCATCGTGCTCGAGGCGGCATGCCTTGCGGCCTATGTGGGGTGGGGCCTTGCGGGCGAGGGGACGCGTCCCGCGGCAGAGGCCCTCGTCTCGGGCGGGCTCGCGCCTGCGTTCTGGGGCGGCGTCGTGGCGGCGGGGCAGGCGGTTCCCTTCGCCATGGAGCGCTTGCTCACGCACAATAACCACCATTCGCAGCTGCTTTGGATCGCCGGCTTCGTGCTGGCGGGCGGCTGCGCGCTGCGGTTCTGCCTCGTGCAGGCGGGATTGTACGATGTGACGCAGGTTCCGGGCGCCCTGTTCGGGCTCTCGATGGGATAGGAAAGGACGGCGCACATGGCACGACGATCGAAAGAGCGCATCATGAAGGACGCGCCGTACGACATGCGCGACAAGGACGCCGAAATGCTCGCCGCCACCTCCTACGTGCCGCGCAAGTCGTCGCGCAACGGGGCGCTCATCTTCAACCTGGCCGTGTTCGCGCTGTCGTGCGCCGTTGTGCTGGGGGCGGGCGTGGCGCTCACCGGCCGCATCGGCGTGGAGACGGTGGCCCTCATGCTGATCGTAGCGCTGCTCGCGGTGTCGTCCGTGCACATCGCGCTGTCATGGGAGAAGGTGGTGGTGCTGCGCTTCGGCAACCTGAACCGCGTCGTGGGGCCGGGGCTGTACCTCACCGTCCCCATCATCGAGCACGGCACCATCCGCGTGGACCAGCGCGTCATCGCCACGCCGTTTTTCGCCGAGAAGACGCTCACGGCCGACCTCGTGCCCGTCACGGTGGACGCGGTGCTGTTCTGGGTGGTGTGGGATGCCGAGAAGGCGTGCACCGAGGTGGAGGACTACTATGCGGCCGTGTCGTTTCTCGCGCAGACGGCGCTGCGCGAGGCCGTGGGCCGCTCGACCGTGGCCGAGGTGGCGCTGCGCCGCGACCAGTTGGACGTGGAGATCAAGGAGGACATCGAGAAGGAGGCCGCCGGCTGGGGCGTCGACGTCATATCCGTGAAGGTGCGCGACATACGCATACCCGACGAGCTGCAAGAGGCGATGTCGCTCGAGGCCCAGGCCGACCGCGAGAAGAACGCCCGCATGACCGTGGCCGGCGTGGAGGTCGAGCTGGCCGAGATGTTGGCCGAGGCCGCGCGCGTCTACGGCGATCCGGACGCGGCGCTCAAGCTGCGCACGATGCTCATGCAGTACGATGCCGTGAAGAAATCGAAGGGCACTGTGGTCACCGTGCCGAGCGCGCTGTCCGACGGATTCGCGGATAGTGGTATGATGAACGATAACCGCACTCCTGAGAGAAAGACGCCATGAACCAGCTAGCCTCCTTCGAGATCGACTACGCCAGCGGCCTGCCCGTCTGGATCCAGGTGAAGAACCGTATCGCCTACCTCATCGGGGCGGGGGAGTACGCTCCGGGCGACCAGCTGCCCACCGTGCGCGCACTGGCCGTGAGCCTGGACATCAGCTACAACACCGTGAACCGCGCCTACATGGACCTCGAGCGCGAAGGCTACATCGTCACGCGCAAGGGACGAGGCACGTTCGTGGTCGAGCGCCGCGAGGTCGGCGCCGCGCGCGCCACCGACAACGCCATCGAGCTTTTGGCAGACGACCTCATCCGCACCTGCTCGCACGCCGGCATGGCCGACGACGACATCGTCGCGCTCGTGGAGGCCCGCCTCGCCCATCGCGCGCTGGGGTAGGGCCGCATCGGGGAATGGGTCGCATGCGTGGCGCAAGGCCGTGCGGGGCAGGGAGCGCGCGTCGCACGCGCGGACGGGCGGGAGGCCCCAATCGCGTTCCGGTGACTGCGAGAATCTTCGTGCTTGCTACGTTTCGATGGTTTCGGTAATGAAATCAGAGTAATTTTTCGATAGTTTACCGAATCTTCCACAAAGAAAGGTTTCTCGCCCGTTTTTCGGTGCTTTTCTGCCCTATGCAGGGCTGGAAGCTGCCCCATTCCGTTTCATAGGCGGTGTTTGTTCATGATTCGGTAAAATATCATGGGAAATTATCAGATTCGTTACCGATTCGTCTTGGGAATGGGATGGCATGAGCCGATTGGGGCGAGAACGACGGAAAAGGGGCGGGGCGGCGGTGCCGAGCAGGCTGAGGAGCGCTTGCCAACGGGCCAGGGCAGGGCGTGCGATTCCGAGCTTGGGGAAGCGGGCAGAGCTTTCTATCGCTTCGCGTTGCTTTAGCGGTCTTGCCTCTGTTGCGGGCCGTGCGGCCTGTTCGGGATATGCGAGGGCATGCGAACCGGGCGGTTCGCTCGGGACGCGCGTAGCCATGCGATTGGCGTTCGGCTTTGCAAAGGGATTCGAGGCTGCGTATCGTGCCTTGCAGGGATCCGTCCCACGCCATGGATCGCGTTTCGCCGAATTGCGCCTCGCTGTGCGTTCGCCCCGCCTTCCCCTTTGCGCCTCCTCAGGAGAGGGCTCGCTTTCGGCTGCAGGTCCTTCGTCGTACCCGCCTCTCGTTGCGGGCCGGCATGCAGATCGGCCCGTCGTCGTTCCTGCGCGCCGCCGCTGCCCGCTCGCGCCCAATAGGTTGAATGTCGCAAAACATTGTGATAATCTGACTGCCGAAAGACGCGAGGGCTCCATGCCGGGACGCTTCCGAGCGGGGCATGCAGCCAGGGGTTTGGCGAGGAGACAGGGGATGGCCGTGATCGAGGGGGAGACGATGGGCGCTGAAACGTGGCAGGTGCGGGCTTCGGCATGCGAGCTGCTTTCCTTGAGCCTGCGCTATCCCGATGATGCGCTGGCGCGGATCGTGGCTTCGGGGGAATGGGCCGATGCGGCGCGCGAGATATGGGACGCGCTGGGCATCGCGCTGCCTTCCGATTGGGCGGCTGGCGTCGAGGACACGGAGCTGCACGCGCTTCGCGCCGAGGCCACCCGGCTCTTCGTGGGTGCGCCCCAGGCGGCGTGCAGCCCCTACGAGGGCTTTTGGCGGGCGGGCGACGACGGCGTACAGCCCTTGATGTTCGTGAACCCGCACAGCATGGCCGTGGAGCGCTTCTGCAAGGATTGCGGCCTCGGCCAGGCCGAAGGCGCTCCGAACGAGCCGCTCGACCATATCGCGACCGAGTTCGAGCTTCTGCAGCACCTGGCGTCGGTCGAGGCGGGCATCGTCGAGCCCCATCCCGACGGGCCTTCTACGGGCGACCTTCCCGACGGCGGTGCTGGTGCGGCCTACGAGCGATTTGTGACCGACCATCTGCGCACGTTCGCCCCGCGCTTCGCGGATCGTCTGGCAGTGGAGGCTCGCGTGCCGTATTACCGCGCTGTCGCGCGCCTTCTGTCGGCGTATCTGGGGTAGCGCCCGCGCTGCACGCCGCAGCGCAGGAAGGCGAGACGGCGAAGACCGGTCATCGCGGCGAAAAGCGGGCGCGGCCCTTCCCCTGTGGCGGGCGGCTTGGCCGCGCCGACGGTTCGTGGAAGAAGGGGGTTTCATGGCGTCGTTCGACGACAATCCGGCTGCGCGTGCCGCGCTTGAGCTGTACGAGGAGATAGAGGCCGAGCATCTACGAGCCCTCGAGGAGACGGGCGTGACGTTCGCTCCGCGCGACGACGTGCGCGAGGAGGCGCATGCTTTGATGGAGAAGTTGCGGGCGGTGGGCGCGCGCGTTCGCAACGGAGGGGCGAGTGTGGCGCTCGGCCGTCTGAGTCCCGGCTGCGTCGCATGCACGGGCTCTTGTGCAAGCCGCACGCTCGCCCTCTCGAACAACTGCCATCGCGACTGCTTCTTCTGCTTCAACCCCAACCAAGAGGGATTCGCGTACTACTGCGAGCATCCGTTCCCGTGGCGCGACCAGCTCGACGATCTGGCCGCCGGCGACGCGAGCCTGGCGTGCCTTGCCCTGTCCGGCGGCGAACCTTTGCTCTATCCGGACGAGGCCTGCGCGTTCTTCTCCCGCGCTCGCGCGCTTTTCCCCGCTGCCCATCTGCGCATGTACACGTCAGGCGATCTGCTCGATGCAGATTTGGCCGAACGGCTGCACTTGTGCGGATTGGACGAGGTACGCTTCTCGATCAAGCAGGACGATCCTCCGCACGTGCTCGATGCCGTGCTGGCGAACATGGGCTTGGCGAAACGAGCGGGGCTTGCGGTGATGGTCGAGATGCCTCCGATCCCGGGAACCGAGGAGCAGATGCGCGAGGTGCTGCGGCGCATCGACGCTGCGGGCGCCCAGGGAATCAACCTGTTGGAATTCGCCTACCCCATGTGGAACTGGGAGGTGTTCGAGGCGCTGGGCCTTGTCCTGCGCAACCCTCCCTACCGCGTGGCCTACGATTACGAGTACGCGGGCTCGCTTGCCGTGGACGGCAGCGAGGAGCTGTGCCTTCGGCTCATGCTGTGGGCGCATGAGCACGGGCTTGGGCTGAGCATGCATTACTGTTCCCTTGAGAACAAGCACCGGGCGCAGATGCGCATCATCAACGAGCCGCATGCCGATATCAGCGCATGCCACGCCTTCGATCGCGACGACTTCTTCCTGAAGGCCGGCGTGGTGTTCGGCGCCGATCGCGCGCCGGTGCGCGAGGCTTTGGGCGCGTTGGGGTGCACGGACTTCGTTGAAGACGACGGCGCGGACGCGACATCGTTTCATCCGAGGTGGCTGTCTGCGGCATCGCGCGTGCGCGCACGTGGCGGGAGGTTGGTCCAGCCATGCGTGTCCACGGGCATCGCGGTCGAAGCGGACGGGGTGCGCGCGCTTCGCGAACTCAAGGTCGAGTCGGCAGAGGATGCCGCTCCTGTTCAGCTCGAGGACGTCACCCGGATGGCCGACGAGGCCGCCGGCGACGTGATTATATCCCCAAAATAGAATAATCCAAATTGTCGCAATAGCTTGCGACAAAGCGATAATGAGCGTACACTGAGGGCCGCGGGGAGGTGGCCAGCCTCGCGCATGGACGAGGCGCTCATGCATGGCGCTTGCGTCCTGACGGGGGAGAATGCACAGGGCGTTCTTCATGTTCCACCAGTTCTTAGGAGGAGGAATGGCGGAGTTTCAAGTTCCTCGAAAGGGGATCTCTCGCAGAAGCTTTCTCAAAACCTCGGCCGCCGTGGCGGGCGTCGCTGCAGCAAGCGGCACGGCGACGATGAGCGCGCTTGCGGCAGACGGATCCGACGGTGGCGCGCCAGAGGAGCACGATGTCGTGTGCGTGTGCGGCTGCAACTGCCAGGGGACGTGCTCGCTTGTCGCGACCGTCCGCGAGGGCAGGATGGTCAACATACGCTCGAACGAGAACATACCGTATCCGGCCTACGAGCGAATCTGCAACCGCGGTTTCAGCCATGCGAATCGCCTGTACGATTTCAATCGCGTGAAGTATCCGCTGAAGCGCGCGACGTGGAGCATCGAAGAGCCCCACGTCGAAAACCGCGGCAGTGACGAATGGGAACGTCTGTCGTGGGACGAGGCCGCCAAACTCGTCGCCGACACGTTGAAGTACAACACCGAGAACTACGGTGCGCGATCCAACCTGTTCTTGTGCTCGGCGGGAAACTCCTTCGGCGTGTACGGGGGATCGTTCACGGGAAACAGCTTCGCCAACGTGAACGGCTACACGACGCTCGACGTGTGCTTGGACTACGGCGATCTTCACGGTATCGGCCAGGTCACCGGAGGCGGTTGGGATTTCAACCAGCGCAACATGTCCGGCGACTACCGGTTTGCGAAGACGCTCTTCATCTGGGACACCAACCCGCCGAACTCCCAACCTCATAATTGGCATTTCTGCATCGAAGCCAAGGAGGCGGGCGCGAATCTGGTGGTCATCGACCCCACGTACACCGTCGCCGCCTCCCAGGCGACGAAGTGGGTGCCCATCAAACCGGGGACGGATCCTGCGCTCGGCATGGCCATTCTGAACGTCATCATCGCCAATGAGTGGTACGACACGGACTTCCTGCGCGAAAAAACGTGCGCTCCTCTGCTGGTGAGGGAGGACAACGGGCATTTCCTCCGTTCCACCGATTTCGGCGAGGACGGCCCTGCGCAGTTGCCGGAGTATCCGTTCTACGGCATGCTGCTCCTCCAGGCCTCCAAGGCGAACAAGGTCCCCACCCTTGAGCAGACCGCCGATTACGTGGTGTGGGATGCCGATGCGAACGCGCGCGGCGCCATCAACGAGACGGCAAATCCCGCGCTCGAAGGGCGCTACGAGGTGGACGGCGTGAAGGTGACCACCGCTTGGACGCTGCTCAAAGAGCACATGGCGGAATGCACGCCCGAATGGGCCGAGAAGATCACCGAGGTTCCCGCCGACACCATCGTGGAGCTTGCGCGCATGTACGCCCAGGACGCTCCCTCGACCATCTACGCCGGCTACCACCTGTACGACAATTGCGAGGTCATGGGCATGACGTGGGCCACCATGGCGGCGATCACGGGGAATATCGGCAAGAAGGGCGCTTCCATCGGGCATTTAGGCAAAGACAAGCCCTATCTGAACCGCACGCCCGATCTGTTCCCGAACGGCCTGACAGGGCTTGCGAACGATATCCCGTGGCTTGCCCTGAACGAGATTTTGGAGACGGGGCAGTACCTGGGCAAGGAGTTCCCCGTTCGCTTGCTGTACAACGTGGGGGCGAACCCGGTGGGCAGTTACGCCGCCCAAAAGCGCATCATCGACGAGATGCTTCCGAAGATCAACTGCATCGTGACGAACGATCTGGAGTTCTCCGACACCGTGCGCTATAGCGACATCGTGCTGCCATGCACCCATTATTTCGAATACGAATGGATACAGGGCGCGTCCCACGTTCCCTTCATCAACCACGCGAACAAGGTGGTGGAGCCCATCGGCGAGGCCAAAGAGGACGTCGACATCTTCCGCGAGATATCGAAGCATCTTGGCAACGACGCGTGCACGAAATTCTATTCCAAGACGAACGAGGAGATGATGCGCGTCATCGTCGACACGGAAGCCGGTGCGAAGCTGGGCATCAGCCTGGACAACCTGCGCAAGGAGGGCGTCATCGCCGATCGCGAGGAGAACTGGGTTCACTGGGAGGATCAGCGGTTTCCCACGCTTTCCGGACGTTTGGAGTTCTACGTTGAGAATCCCGGCGCCCGCATCAACATCGGCAAGCCCATCGACAAGGAGTTCTACCATCTGCCTACGTACCATGAGCCGAACGAGGCATACGATGGCAGCGAGCAACATGGGAAGTACCCCCTGTACCACTATTGCGAGCGCACGCGGTGGCACATGCACACGCAGTTCAACTACGCGCCCATTCTGCGCGAGCTTGACCCCGAGCCGTTTTTGCGCATGAACCCCGTCGACGCCGAGAGCCGCGGCATTGCGGACGGCGATTACGTGGAGGCGTACAACGACCGCGGGCACTGCGTGTGCAAGGCGAAGTTCGACATGGGCGTGCGACCCGGCATGGTGTCTTCGCCGAAGGGTTGGCCGCGCGACCTCTACGTCGCCGGCAGCTACCAAGAGCTGACGAACGACCATCTGAACACCATGCATCAGAACACCTCGTTCGACGACACGCTTGTCGAGGTGCGCAAGTACGAGGGAGAGGTGAAGTGATGACCCGCTACGGAATGGTGATCGACACCAAGAAATGCATCGGCTGCCATGTGTGCGCCATGGCGTGCAAGCTGGAGAACAACCTGCCCAACGACGTGTGGTGGAACCGCATCCTCACCGACAACGGAAGCGGCGTGGGTTTCGACATGGTGGGCGGGAACTATCCCGACAACCTCAAACTCGGGTTCATCGCCATGGGCTGCCAGCACTGCGACAACCCCGCGTGCGTGAAGGTGTGCCCGGTGGGGGCCACGTACAAGGACCCCGAGACGGGGGTCGTGCGCCAGGACTACGACAAGTGCATCGGCTGCCGCATGTGCATGTCGGCGTGCCCCTACACGGGCGTGCGCAGCTTCAACTGGGAGGAGCCCCAGTACCATATGGACTACGCTGTGGGCGGCAAAGACGTCCCCGTGCATCAGAAGCACGTGGTTGAGAAATGCACCTTCTGCTACCACCGCATCTCGAAGGGGGAGGAGCCGGCGTGCATGCATCTCTGCGTCGGCCGTGCCCGCCACTGGGGCGATCTCGACGATCCGAACTCCGAGGTGTCGCAGCTCATCCGGGATCGCGAGTACAAGCAGCTTTTGCCCGAGCGCGGCACCGATCCGTCCGTCTACTACCTCGTGTAAAGGGGGCATCATGACTGAGAATGCACCTGCGGTTTCGACCGCGACCGCTCCCGCCGCGGGCGGGCGCTTCGGAGGCCGGGGCCTCAACGTCGCCATCGTCGTGGCGGCTGCCGTGACCGTCGCGGGGCTGGCGCTCTGGGGCGTGCAGCTTTCCGGCGGCATGGCGCAGACCGGCATGCGCAACCTCGACTCCTGGGGGCTCTACATCACGATGTTCATGTTCTTCGTGGGCCTGTCGGCCGGCGGCCTCATCATCAGCTCGGTGCCGAAGGCCTTCGGCATGGAGGGCTTCGGCGGCATCAGCAAGGTGGCGGTGTGGACGAGCATCTGCTGCACGGTGCTCGCCATCGGCTTCGTGGTGGTCGACCTGGGACAGCCTTTCCGGGTGTGGGAGCTGTTCGCGTACTCCAACCTGGGAAGCCCGCTCATGTGGGACATCCTCGTGCTGGGAACGTACCTCGTCCTGTCGGTGGTCTACCTGTGGGCCACGCTGCGTGCCGAGGCGGGGAAGGTGTCGCCGGTTGCCCTGCGCGTGGTGAGCGTGATCGCGCTCGTGTGCGCGGTGCTGGTGCACTCCGTGACCGCGTGGATATTCAGCCTCCAGCAAGCGCACGACCTTTGGCACACGGCGCTTCTGGCGCCGTGGTTCGTGAGCTCGGCGCTCGTGTGCGGCACGGCGCTCGTGCTCGTGGTGGTGATCGCGCTGCGCCGCGCTGGCTACATCTCGCTTGAGCGGCGCCATCTGGAGCGCCTTGCGAAGATGCTCGGCGCGTTTCTGTGCGTCGATCTGTACTTCTTCGGATGCGATCTGCTCACCGAGGCGTTTCCCGGCGGGGAGGGGGCCGAGACGGTCGCCATGCTCGTCTCCGGCCCGCTCGCGCCGTTCTTCTGGGTCGAAGTCGTCGGCTGCGCGGCGGCCGCCGTGGTGTGCTTCGCCCCGGCGCTGCGCAGAAACGGCCTGATCGTGGTCGCGTCGCTTCTGGCCATCGCGGGCATCTTCTGCAAGCGCGTGCAGCTTCTGGTGGGCGGCTTCCAGATCCCGAACCTCGACTACGCGTTCCAAGCGAACGCCATGACGGTCACGGACTGGGAGGGGGGCTTCGAGGCGGCCTACCAGGGCCTCGTGTACTGGCCGACGCCGCTCGAGCTCGGCGTGGCGCTGGGCGTGCTCGGCCTCGGGGCGCTCATGCTGTGCCTCGGGCTGAAGTTCCTGCCGCTCGGCTCGGCGAAGCGTCCGCGCTAGGGTGTGCGATGGCGGGCCGGACGGGGAGTTCGGCCCGCCCGAGGAGGCTCCATGGTTCGCAAGGTTCTCATGACGCTGGTCGCGTTCGCCTTGGCGTGCGCGGCCGTGTACGGAGCGGGCTCGCTCGCCGAGCCCTCGACGGGCGTCGCGCGCATCGAGCCCGGCTCCCCCTGCCCGGTCGCGGGGTGCGCGTCGGGCGCGTGCCATGGCTTCGACGACGTGCCCGAGCCCGACGGCGTGCACGAGATGACGTGCCCCGAAGCCTCGTGCGCCTCGACCGAGTGCCATGCGTGGGACTCGCTCTCGGGCCGCTACCATCAGGCGTCTGACGCGAGCCTGAACCTCTGGGTGCTCGCCCCCGTGGCGCTGGCCGCGGGGCTCGTCGCGCTCGTCCGGAAGGCGGGGTGAGGGGGATGCGCAGGATCGTCTTCGACGCCGTGCTGCTCGCGGCCTACGCGCTGGTCGCCGTCCCGGCGCTCACGGGCATCGGGGCCCACGAGTGGTTGGGCGTCGCCGTGGTCGCGGCGCTGCTGGCCCACTGCGCGCGACGCGGCGCGGCACCCGCCCGCGGCGCGGCCGCGGCGGGGCGGGCCGTCCTGAACGGCCTGATCGTGGTTGCGCTCGCTGCCTGCGCGGTGTCGGGCGCCATGGTGTCCGGCGCGGTGCTGCCCGCGCTCGGGCTGTACGCGCGGGGATATTTCTTCTGGGACCCCCTGCACGCCGCGTCGGCGAAGGTCCTGCTGGCGCTGCTGCTCGTGCACTTAGCGCTCAACGTGGGCGCCGTCGTGCGTGCGGTGCGAGCCCGCCGCCGCGGCCGCCCGTAGGCGGCGCGCGGCCGTGCGGCGTCGGGGTTGGGGCGTCGCACGGCGCGGCTCTTCGGTTTTTGGGCGGGCCCGCTGCATGCGGGGCCGTCTGCGTTTCGGGAAATGCGAAAGCGCGGTCCCTCGATGCCGGCCCTCCGACATCTCCGTGCGCGTTTTCGGCTGAAAAATGGCCACGAAACCGCGTTCTGGCACGGCGACGGCGCCCCTTCGTCTCGAGAGGGCGTTCCTTCGCGGCAAAAGCCCAGGTCGGCAATTTCGCTAGAGGCGATGCGCCGCTGAAATGGGCTCGATCCGTGCCAGAGCGCGGTTTCGTGGCCATGTTCCGCTCCTTTTCGCGCACGGGCCCCGTTGATCGCGATTCTGCTGGGCATTCCCCTTCCTTTTCTTTGGATATATGACACGGTGTCATATGCAGGGAGACGGTTTTGTGCCATACTGGGCGGGGAAGCGTTTTCCGCGCGGCGCGTTGCGCGCGGCTTGGGTGCAGATGCGTTTTGCGAGGCGCGTCTCGGCGCGATCCTTGCGTTGCAAGCCGCAGGCTGCAAGCTGCGAACCGCGAAGTGTCGCATGTGCGGTGGCGCGCGCTTGGCGCGCGTTTCGGACGGCGAGGACGACGGGGATACGAGGGCGAGGAGGGGTCGTGTTCGGCATCTTGGTTGTGGCCTACCTGTTCCTCGGGGGCGCGGGGGCCGGCGCGATCGTGCTCGCTTGCCTCGTTGATCTCGCGTGGGTGCGCGAGCCGTTCGGCATGCGTGCGCGCCCGTCGTTTGACGAGGCGCGCCCGTCTGAGCGCATCGTGGCGTTCGGTCTGCTCGTCGGCCTCGCGGCGGTCGCGCTCGGCGCGCTGTGCCTCATGTTCGATCTGGGTCGCCCCGATCGGCTCGATGCGCTGCTGACGAGCGCCGTGCCCTCGCTCATCGTCGTGGGCGCCTACGCGGTGGCGCTGCTCGTCGCATGCGCGGCGTTTCTGACGGCCGTGCGTTTCGCGTATGTGCCGGCCGTGCCGCGCGCGGCGGTGGTCGTCGTCGAGGTGGCGGCTGCGGTGTCGGGCTCCGTCGTCATGCTGTACACGGGCCTGCTTCTGCAAAGCGCCGTCGGCGTCGCCCTGTGGCGCACGCCGCTCGTGCCCGTGCTGTTCGCGCTGTCGTCGCTGTCGTGCGGGATCGCCGTCCTGCTTGCATGTGCGCGCTTCGCAGGGCCCCTCGACGCGTGCGCCGCGCGCCTTGCGCGTCGGTTCGCGCGGGCCGATCTCGCGATCGTCGCGCTCGAGGCGGCGTGCGCGGCGCTGTTCGCGGGCCTCGCGCTCGCAAGCGACCATCCCGCGCGGGCCGCGTCCGCCGAGAGCCTTGTGGCGGGCGCGCATGCGGCGCTGTGGTGGGTCGGCTTCGCAGGGTGCGGCCTCGTCGCACCCTTCGCGCTCGAGGCGGCCTCCGCCCGCATGCGGCCCGACCTTGCGCGCGCGACGCTTGCGGTCGCGGCGGTGCTTGTGCTGGTGGGAGGCTTCTGCCTGCGCGCGTCGGTCGTGGACGCCGGCGGGCATCGCGCCTTGGAACTGGAGGAGACGTCGGACGCTTTCGCGCTTCGGCTGGAATAGGAAACGATACGTGGCCCTTTTCGAGATCGACGAGAAAAGCAGCATCCCCATCTGGCTGCAGCTGAAGAACCGGTTCATCTACCTCATCACGTCGGGGTACTACAAGCCGGGCGACCAGTTGCCCACGGTGCGCGGTCTGGCCGCCGACGTCGAGGTGAACTACAACACCGTGAGCAAGGTGTACATGAGCCTTGAGCAGGACGGCTACATCCAGTCGAAGCGCCGGCAGGGCGCGTTCGTTTCGGACGTGAGCGACAAGCCGGGGGTGAGCATCTCGTCCACGGCCGAGATCGTGACGCAGGAGTACCTCAAGCGCTGCTTCGAGCTGGGCATGTCGCTGGAGGATATCGAAGAGCAGTTCGCGCAGAGCATGAGCGACGAGAAGAGCAAGCGGGACGCGGCCGTTGGCGCGCGGGCCTGAGAACGGAAAGGGAGCAAGCATGGGACGCAGCAAGCGCGCAAGCGCGTCGCACGGCGGGGCGCAGGGAGCGGCGGCCAGCGCGCCGTCGATGGCGACGGGCACGCAGTTCTCCACGGCCGGGCACATCGACACGGGAAAGCGCCGCGCCTCGCGCAACGGCGCCGTCGTGTTCGCCATCGTGGTGTTCGCCGTCGCGTTCGGTCTGGTGCTGGCCGCGACACAGGTCCTGCTCGGCGGCATCGGCCTGGGTGCGCTCGTGGCGGCGGCCATCGTGGGATGGCTGGCCTCGTCATCCGTGCACATCGTGCTGGAGTGGGAGAAGGCCGTGGTGCTGCGCCTGGGCAAGTTCAACCGCGTGGCGGGGCCGGGCATCGTGTTCACCTGGCCCATCGTGGAGTTCTACACGCTGCGGGTGGACCAGCGCGTGTCGGCCACGTACTTCGGTGCCGAGGAGACGCTCACGAGCGACCTCGTGCCCATCAACGTGGACGCCGTGCTGTTCTGGATGGTGTTCAGCGCCAAGAAGGCGTGCGTGGAGGTGGAGGACTACTCGGCCGCCGTGGCCTGGGTGGCCCAGACGGCCATGCGCAAGGCCATCGGGCGCGCCACCGTGGCCGAGGTGGCCATGCGACGCGATCAGCTGGACGCCGAGCTGAAAGACGCCATCGAGGAGAAGCTCAGCCCCTGGGGCATCGACATCATCGACGTGGAGGTGCGCGACATCGTCGTTCCGAAGGAGCTGCAGGAGGCCATGGCCATGGAGGCCGTGGCCGAGCGCAAGAAGAACGCCCGCATGGTGCTGGCCGAAGCCGAGAAGGACATCTCCGAGATGCTGAAGGACGCCTCCGAAGTGTACGCCGGCGATCAGGACGCCATGAAGCTGCGCACGATGCATCTGGCCTACGAAAGCGTCGAGCAGTCGGGCGGCACGCTGGTCATCCCCAGCGCCTTCAGCGAGGGTTTCGCGCCGAATGGGCAAGAGGCGTCCCGGCAATCGGAATAGACGTGGTAGGCGATAATCAACAATAGCTACTATACGAGCTAAAATTGCATAATTGATAGATTTAAGCTAATATACGAGCTATGATTACCTTGCTTGACCAAGAAACTCCGGACGATATCGCTGAGGTGCTCGCTCAGCGCGTTCGCATGCGTCGCAAAGAGCAGAAGCTCACCCAGGCTCAGCTGAGTCGCAAAGCCGGCGTGAGCCTCGGGTCGTTGAAACGCTTCGAGCATGACCATCAGATATCGCTGCAATCGCTCATCAAACTGTCGATAGCTTTGGGATGCGAGTCCGATTTCTCCGAGCTGTTCTCCAAGAAGGGGTACTCCTCGATTCAGGAGGTTCTCGATGAGCGATAGCTCCCTACGCGATGTCGATCTCGATATTCGTTCCGTCCGAGTTCTGTGCGACGGTCGTGCGGTGGGAACGCTCGCTCTTTCTGCCGACGGCGTGCTTGCATTCGAGTACGACGACGCTTGGTTGGGGGAGGGCTTTAGCATCAGCCCGCTCAGCCTTCCGTTGGAAAAGCGCGTGTTCGTCGCGCAGCGACATCCGCTCGATGGCGTGTTCGGTGTGTTCGACGATAGCCTGCCTGACGGATGGGGGCGTTTGCTGGTCGATCGGTTGCTTCGATCTCACGGCATCGATCCGTTCGCCGTGAGTCCCATCGCCCGGCTTGCCATCGTGGGGTCCAACGGCATGGGCGCACTCGAATATGTTCCGGAGATACCGTTAACGAGTCCTGCGACTTCGACGGACTTCGATGAGCTGGCTCAAGAATGCGCGAACGTGCTCGCTGCTGACGGCTCCCAAGATCTTGACACATTGTTCGCGATGGGCGGATCGTCGGGCGGCGCGCGTCCGAAGGTGCTGATCAGCATCGATGGCGAGGATTGGATCGTGAAGTTCGCCTCTTCCCAGGATGATCGCGACATCGGCGAAAGCGAATACCGATATGCTCTCGCGGCCAAAGCGTGCGGAATCGATATGCCCGAAGTTCGCCTGTTTCCCTCGAAGCGCTGCTCGGGTTATTTCGGCGTACGCCGCTTCGATCGGGTCCCCGATGCATCGGGTGTTGCGCGCAAGGTGCACATGGTTTCCGCCGGCGCGCTTTTGGAGACGTCGCATCGAATCCCCAACTTGGACTACGAGACTCTCATGCGCCTCACGCTCAAGTTGACGGACAGCTTCGAGGAAGTCGTGCGTCTGTACCGGCTCATGTGCTTCAACGTGCTGGCGGGAAACAGGGACGATCATGCGAAGAACTTCTCGTACCTTTACGACGAGGATCGGGCGGTCTGGACGCTGTCGCCTGCGTACGATCTCACGCGCAACGCAGGCATGAACGGCGAGCATGCCACGACGGTGAACGGAAAGGGCAAGGGAATCGGGCTGGACGACCTTGTTTCCGTGGGCGTCAAGGCGGGCTTGTCGAAGTCGAGCGCGCGGACGATAGCCGACGAAGTGCGGCAGGCGACGGCGGGACGGCTATAAGCTCTCATACCATAACCTCCATGATAACCCTTTATACTCCCAGTTCAACCTCTATATCCTCAAAATAGTATAACTTCCTGTCATATCCTGTCATACATTGTTATTGATAATCATAGTGACGTATGGCAGACTATGACAAGAAGGAATCGGCCGATTCTGATATGAGGGGGAATATCGGAACCTGTATCGGAGCGCACGCGCACCCATGCAGCCGGAGGGGGATACCCGTACGCGGAACACTCACCTTCTTACGATGATCCCCAGGCATTCTGCAACATGAATGGAGGAGGAGACATGTCTGAAACGAAGAGCCCGCTCGGCGGACTCACGCGTAGAGGCTTCCTGAAGACGACGGGTGCCGTCACGGCCGTCGCGGCTGTCGCAGGCACGGGCGCTGCGCTGGCGCCGATGCCGGCGAATGCGGAGGGAAGTTCATCCGCCGATGGCGAGCAGACGTTCAGGAGCGCATGCCGCGGCAACTGCGGTAGCCGCTGCCCCTTGGAGGTGACGGTGCGCGAGGGCAAGGTGGTCAAAGCCCGTCCCATGGATATGCCCGGCGAGGATGCCGTCCGCAAGCGCTTCTGCGTGAAGGGGTTCAGCCAGCCGCAGCGCGTGTACGATACCGACCGGCTCAAGTACCCCATGAAGCGCGTCGGGGAGCGCGGAGCGGGCGAGTGGGAGCGCATCAGCTGGGACGAGGCTGTTAGCACCATCGCGGAGAAGATGGGCGCGGCCATAAAAGATTACGGTGGTACATCGGTTGCCGTTTGGTCCTCGTATGGTTCGTACGGCGTTCTGAACGGTGCGATGGCAGGCTACATGTCCGTTGCCTACGGTCGCTTCATCACGGCCGTTGGGGGCTCGGTACTGGGAGCCGGTGCCGATACGGCGCAGCAGCATGAGCAGTCGACGCTGCTGGGGATTTCGGGCAACGACTTCGTGGATGCCGCCAACGCCAAGACCATTATCTCGTGGGGCGGCAATCCGGCGGAAGCGTACGTGCATGCGTGGCAGTTCGTGTGCGATGCGCGCGAGAAGGGCGCAAAGCTCATCACCATCGACCCGCAGTTCACCGCGTCGGCCATGCACTCCGACGTCTACGTTCCCGTCCGGCCGGGCACTGACGGCGCGCTCATGCTGGCCATGGCTAATCATATTATCGAGAACGGCTTGATGGACGAAGAGTTCATGCGAAGCAGCACGGTGTCTCCGTTCTTGGTGAAGGAGGACGGCACGTACCTTCACATGAGCGATCTGGGCACGCCTGCCACCGAGGGTCCGGTGGATCCTCGCACGGGCAAGCCCACCGTGATCGATCCGGTTGCGGTGTGGGACGAGGCTGCCGGCGCACCTGCGACCGCCGATGCCGCGCAGAAGCCCGCCATCGAAGGATCGTTCGAGGTGCAGGGTTTCGCCGTGAAACCGGTCTACCAAGTTGTCATGGAGAGCATTTCCGAATACACCGTCGAGAGGGCTGCGGACATTTGCGACCTCCCGAAGGAGCAGATCGAGGAACTGGCCCGCGTGTATGCCACCGAAGGCCCCGTGTACGTCATGACGTTCCAGGGACTCGGACACCATGCGAACTCCCATCACAACTTCAAGAACCTCGCGTTCCTCGCGGCTCTGACCGGCAACGCCGGCAAGCCGGGCGCTTCCATCTGCGGCAGCCCATCGACGGGCATGGTGGGCTACAACGTGAAAGCCTACATGTTGGGAACTCCCGGTGCCAGCTTCTGCGGCATGTACCTCCCGAAGGTCATGGAGGAGAAAAAGTGGGCGGGGCAGGATCTCGAGATCCGCGTTCTGTGGTGCTGCAACGGCAACATGCTGTCCTGCGAGTCGGGCCGTCAAGACCTCATCGACGCGGTCAAGAAGATCGACTTCGTGGTGTGCGCAGACGTCAACATGACCGACACTGCGCAGTGGGCCGATATCCTTTTGCCGGTGCCCCATTCGTTCGAGGTGCAGGATTTCGACCCGGTGTGCTCGGTGCCGTATCCCACGTTCACCCAGAAAGTGCTCGACCCTCTGTACGAATGCAAGACCGATCTGGAGATCATGCGTCTGGTGACCGCGAAGATGGGCATGGACATCTACCCGAAATCGGACGATGATTTCTTGAAGGAAGTCATCGATACCGAGGCCAACGTCAAGCAGGGCTGCACGTTCGACGAGCTCAAGACGGGCAAGCTGGTTCGCGATGCTTCTTACACCGAGTCGCGTATGGTGCCGAAGTTCGGCAGCGCCGAGGCGCAGCGTTTGAAGTACTACCTCGAGAAGCCCACGCCGCGCAACAACTTCGGGCAGAAGATCGCCGATTGCGAGCGTCTGCCTTACTACGAGCACGCGAACGAGGCATACGAGGAGAATCCGCTGCGCGACAAGTATCCGCTGTTCGGATGCAGCGAGCACAGCAAGTATCACGTGCATTCGCAGCTGGCGTACACGCCGGTCATGCGCGAGCTCGAGCCCGAGCCGTTGCTGAAGGTCAACGCGACCGATGCCGCTGAGCGCGGAATCCAGCAGGGCGACTACGTGCGCGTCTACAACGATCACGGCTATGCTGTGCTCAAGGCGCGTGTGACCGAGGGCATCAAGCCGGGAGTCGTCTCTATTCCGCACGGTTTCCAGGCTAGCCAGTTCGTCGAGGGGCATACGCAGGATCTGACGAATGTGTACATGAACGATTTCTGCTCGAACAGCGCCTTCTACGACTTCCTCTGCGAAGTCGAGAAGTACGAAGGGGGTGTGAGGTAATGGCCCGCTACGGCATGGTCATCGACACGAAGCGATGCGTGGGGTGCAACGCCTGCTCCGTGAACTGCAAGATAACGAACAACCTTCCCGAGACTAATTGGTGGACCCGGGTCCTCACGGAGGGCGGCGACGAGATCGACACGCCGGCCGGCGTCTTCCCTGACGTGTCGATGCGCTACATCACTGTAGGCTGCCAGCATTGCGAGAACCCGGCTTGCACGAAGGTGTGCCCTGTGGGGGCAACTTACAAAGATCCCGAGACGGGCGTCGTGCGCCAGGACTACGACAAGTGCATCGGCTGCCGTATGTGCATGGCGGCTTGCCCGTACACGGGCGTGCGCTCGTTCAACTGGGAGGAGCCGAAGTACCCCGTCGACCATGCTGTCGGCGATGCAGACGTCCCGAAGCACCAGAAGCATGTGGTCGAGAAATGCACCTTCTGCTACCAGCGCCTTGCCCGTGAGGAGGTGCCGGCATGCATGGAGTTGTGCCCGGCCCGCGCCCGTCACTTCGGTGACTTCGACGATCCGGATTCGGAGGTGTCGAAGCTTGTCAAAGAGCGCTCCTACGAGCAGCTGCTGGCCAGCGAAGGCACGAAGCCGTCCGTGTACTACCTCGTGTAAGGGGATTGATCATGTCTGAGAACGTATCGGCGGAGAAGTCCGCCAAGGTTTCCGCTGCCGGATTCGGCGGCAAAGGGGTTGCTGTCGCCATCGTGGTGGCGGCTATCCTCACCGTCGGCGGTTTGGCTTTGTGGGCATTTCAGCTGACCAGCGGCATGGTGAACACCAACATGCGCAATCTGGACTCGTGGGGGCTTTACATCACGATGTTCATGTTCCTCGTCGGTCTGTCCGCCGGCGGCCTTATCATCTCGAGCGCTCCGCGCGTGTTCGGCATGGAGGGTTTCGGCGGCGTGTCGAAGATCGCCGTGTGGACCTCCATCTGCTGCACGGTGCTGGCGATCGGCTTCGTCGTGATCGACCTCGGCCAGCCGCTGCGCCTTTGGGAGCTGTTCGTGTACTCCAATCTCGGCTCGCCTTTGATGTGGGACATCATCGTGCTGGGCACGTACCTGATCCTGTCCATCGTGTATTTGTGGGCTATGCTGCGCTTCGAGGGCGGCAAGGGCTCTGCCGCTGCCTTGCGCGTGGTGTCCGCCATCGCTCTGGTGTGCGCCGTGCTCGTTCACTCGGTCACCGCTTGGATCTTCGGTTTGCAGCAGGGTCGCGAGATGTGGCATACCGCGCTTCTGGGCCCCTGGTTCGTGTCGTCGGCTCTGGTGTGCGGCGTGGCGCTCGTGCTCGTCGTGGTCATCGCGCTGCGCAAGGCTGGTTACCTGGAGCTCGCGCAGGAGCACGTCGTCAAGATGCTCAAGCTCCTCGGGGTGTTCGTGATGGTGGATTTGTACTTCTTCGGTTGCGACTTGCTGACCGAGGGCTTCCCGGCCGGATCGGGGGCGGAGGTCGTCGCCATGCTGACCACGGGTCCGCTCGCTCCTTTCTTCTGGATCGAGGTCGTCGGGTGCGCCGCCACGGCGGTCATCGCCTTCGTGCCGAAGCTGCGCACGAATCCGCTTATCGTGATCGCAGCGGTGCTGGCCATCGTGGGCATCTTCTGCAAGCGCGTGCAGCTGCTGGTGGGCGGCTTCCAGATCCCGAACCTCGATATGCCCGCCGTCGTGTCCGGTCCGGCTCTTACGGATGCGGGTGCGGCTCTGCAGAGCGCAGGCGGATCGATGGTGTACTTTCCGTCGATGCTCGAATTCGGCGTCGTGCTGGGCGTTTTCGGGCTGGGCGCGCTCATGCTGCTGCTGGGCCTCAAGTTCCTCCCGTTGAAGCCGACTGAGCGTTCGCACTAGATACGATCCGTTTTTCGGCGGGGCGCCTGAACCATCGGGCGCCCCGCCGTGCGACATGGAGGGGTGGCGAACGAGATGCTGAGGAAAGCGATCATCACCTTGGCGACGTTCTTTTTCGCGGGGGTCGTCGTGCTCGGGGCTGTTGCGGCTGCGAGTCCGGCGGTGGGGCTTCCCCGGCCTATCGAGCCCCACTCGCCTTGCCCGGTCGTCGGGTGCGCGTCGGGGTCGTGCCATGGTTTCGGCGATGTGCCCGAGCCGGATGGCGTGCACGAGATGGCCTGTCCCGAGGCGGGCTGCGCCAGCGTCGAGTGCCATGCGTGGGATACGCTGGCGACGCGCTATCGCCGCGCGTCCGATGCCAGCTTGAACCTCTGGATCTTGGCGCCGGTCGTGCTCGTCGGGCTGCTTGTTCTGATCGTGCGAAAGCTTTAAGAGGGGAAGTGACCTGGTGAAGCGGATGCTCGTTGTTGATTTCTCGGCGTTTCTGACTTATGCGCTTGCAGCGCTTCCCTCGTTGACGGGCGTGCCTGCGCACGAATGGTTTGGTTTGGCCTTGCTGGCGCCCGTTTTCGTCCATTGCGCGCAGCATGTCGATCGGGTTGCGCGCGCCCTTCCGCGATGCGTTCGCGAGGCGCGTTTGCGGAACTGCGGGCGCTTGGCGCTCGATGCCGCGTTGCTCGTGGCGCTCTCGACCGTCTTCGTGTCGGGATTGGGCATGTCGGGCACGGTGCTGCAGACGTTCGGCCTGTATGCCGAGGGGTATTATACGTGGTCGCCTCTGCATGCCGCGGCGGCGAAGGCGTTGCTCGCGCTTCTTCTCGTGCATATGGCCGTGCATACGGGTTCGCTGTACAATCTGCTGAAACGTCGCGGCGTTGCAAAGGCCGCCGCGCATGACGACGGAGGTTTTGACGATGAGCGCCGATCTGCTTGAGGCGAGGCCCACGCTGCGCGCGTGGCTTGACGAATATGCCGCCATCGAAGCCGATTATCTGGCTCGGCTTGCCGATTGGGGTATCCGCATCGCGCCGCGTGATGCGGATGCGGATGTGGTCCGTGCGGCGAAGGATCGGCTGCGGGAGAAGGGCGCGCAGTTCCGCAACGGCGATGCCGGCATCGTCTGCGGCAACCTGTCGTCGGCGTGCGTGGCCTGCACGGGAGGGCGGGGGAGCAAGACGTTCTTCCTGTCGCTTGCATGCAATCGATCTTGCTATTTCTGCTTCAACGCCAACCAGGCCGACTACGCCGATCGCCTGCGCGTGAACGATGCGTGGCGCGACGAGGTCGATGCCTTCGCCGATGCGTGCGGCGGCGAGGTCACCCATGTAGGGTTGACGGGGGGCGAACCCTTGCTCCATGCCGACGAGTCCGTGGCGTTCTGCGCTTACGTTCGCCAGCGCTTTCCCCGTGCCCATATCAGGTTGTACACCGCCGGCGATTTCCTTGACGAACCGCTGCTCGATCGCTTGCGCGACGCCGGGCTCGACGAGCTGCGCATGAGCATCAAGCTGGACGTTCTCGACGTCGATCGCGCCGATGAGATCATCGATGACGCCGTCGACGTGCTTGCCCGCGCGAAGCGCTTCATCCCGCAGGTGATGGTGGAGATGCCCGTGATGCCGGGCACGGGCGAGGCGATGCGTCGTCTGCTGGATCGTCTTGATCAAGTCGGCGCGTTCGGCATCAACCTTCTTGAGTTCTGCTACCCCATGGGAGCTTGGGACGAGTTCGAGCGCCGCGGCTTTTCGGTGAAGAACCCGCCGTTTCCCGTGCTGTACGACTACGGCTACGCAGGCGGTCTGCCGCTGGCGGGCAGCGAGCTCTTGTGCTTGGAGTTGTTGGAGTACGCGCTTGACGAGGGGTTGTCCCTTGGCGTGCATTACTGCTCGCTCGAGAACAAGCATCGCGATCAGATCTGCGTTCAAAACGGCGCTTGCTCCGTCGATGCGGGCGTGTACGAGCGCGATCCGCATGATTTCTTCCTGAAAACGGTGAAAGCGTTCGACGGCGACGTCTCCCTGGCGCGGCGCGCGCTGGAGGCGTGCGGCGTCGGCGCGTTCTCGCTTGAGGATGAAGGCCTTAGCCTGGCTTTCCATCCGCGTCACATCTCTATCGTGCAAGCGCTGCCCGTCGTATTGTGTCGATCGATCAACGTGCTGGAAGAAACCGCGGATGGCTTCATCGTCCGCGAGCTGAAACTGGAACCTGTGAAAGGCGAATGACGATGACTGTTGACGAGCTCTGGCAAGCCCGCGCCGCCGCCTGGGAGCTGGCGGCGCTGAGCCTGCGCTACCCGGGCTCGGAGCTGGCCGAGGCCGCCGCGGGCGGCGAGTGGGACGAGGCGGCGGGCGAGATCCTGGCCGCGCTGGGCCTGC
>ERZ826396.1374-NODE-1374-length-27405-cov-4.358684_pt1 | contig 27405 bp, 20 predicted proteins | sample MGYA00519926_ERZ826396 | MGnify/ENA primary metagenome ERZ826396 (study PRJEB31778, sample SAMEA3449230) | human gut metagenome | biome: human gut; feature: human-associated habitat; material: faeces | place: United Kingdom | collected 2010/2012 ... | reverse complement strand
AATGCAGCCGAACCCTGCGCCGCAGAAGGCGGATGCCCGTGCTTGGGGAACCAGGGGCACAAACAAGGGAGACAAAACGGCATATGCGGAGGGCTGGGTAGTAACCAGAACTTTTCTGATAAATATACTCATTTATGCTTATTGCTTTAGAAACTGGAATGTGATAATCTATCTTTGCTAGTTAGTGATAACTAACCGGCTGGAAGCAACAGAAGCAAACGAAGTGGATGGAGGAAAAGAGAATGCCGGTGGAAGAGATTACCCGGTTTTTATGCGGGGATGAGAGGAAGGAAAAGCGAGAAATTCATATGAAGCTGGCGCTCCATTGCGCACCTTTTCTGAAGGGCATGAAAGAAAGCTCCATGCTGACGCTCCCCAGGCGGCAGTCGGTGGAATTGGCAAAGATGGCCGCTGCAGCGGGACTGAGCTGGTATTTTCTCTGTCACGATGGTGGAAGGGATATGATCTTGCTCTATCGGAAGGAGAAATATCTGAAATATCTTACTCAGCCAAGGGTAGCGGAATTTCTGGAGAAGCAAGGATATCCGGCAAGGAAGGAGGTAGATTCCGGCATATATTTCTGGCTGTACCGTAACCTGGCACATCTGGCAGGGAGGATGAAGCAGTACGCTTCCGGGGAACAAGGATTTCCGCATGAAATAGGCGTTTTTCTGGGGTATCCGGTAGAGGACGTGGAAGGCTACATGCAAAATGACGGAAAGAATTTTCTTCTGGTGGGTTACTGGAAAGTATATGGAGAAAAAGAACAGGCGCTGCGGCTGTTTGCATCTTATGATGAGGCGAGAGAACAGACTGTGCGCGAGGTCTTGGCAGGAAAGGAACTTGTGCAGCTTTGCGTTTCATAAGGAATAAATAAAAATACAGGAGGCAAAATTATGGCACAGATATCAGTGGTATATTGGAGTGGAACCGGCAACACTGCCCAGATGGCGGAATTCGTGGCGGAAGGAATCCGGGAAGCGGGAAAGGAAGCAGCCGTGCTCAGCGCGGATATGGTGAGTGCAGCGGATCTGAAAGGGGAGAAGGCATTCGCGCTAGGATGCCCGTCCATGGGGGCAGAGCAGCTGGAGGAAAGCGTAATGGAACCGCTTATGGAGGAACTGGACGGACATATATCGGGCAAGAAGATTGCGCTGTTTGGCTCCTATGGCTGGGGCGGCGGCGAATGGATGCGCGAATGGGAGGAACGCATACAGAATGGAGGCGCTTCCGTCATAGAAGGAGAGGGCGTGATCGCGAACGGCGCTCCTGATGCAGAGGCGGAAGAGAACTGCCGGGCGTTGGGAAGGGCGCTGGCTGCAGCGGCGGAATAATACTATAAAATCATTTTTATAAGAACTGTGAGAAATGGTATTCCTATCATTCATTTCTTACAGTTCTTTTTTTGCGCCATGACTGCCGTTTCTGTTACATTGTGCTTAGCGAATTCTATCAACGATGATTACGGAGGAAAAACGGTGGGAAACATTTATGGCTATGTTCGGGTAAGCACAAAAGAACAGAATGAGGACAGACAGCTTATTGCTTTACAGGAACTGGGTGTGGAGAGGAAGAACATCTATATAGACAAACATTCGGGAAAAGATTTTGAACGTCCGCAATATCGCAGGCTATTGAGGAAATTAAAAAAGGATGATCTTCTCTATATTAAGAGCATTGATCGACTTGGACGAAATTATGAAGAGATTCTACAGCACTGGCGCAAGATAACAAAAGATAAAGGAGCCGACATTGTGGTTGTTGATATGCCACTATTGGATACGCGCCGCGGAAAAGATTTGATGGGGGCTTTTTTGGCGGATATTGTGTTGCAAGTACTTTCGTTTGTGGCAGAAAATGAACGGTCGAACATTCGGCAGAGACAAGCGGAAGGTATCAGCGCGGCCAAGGCGCGAGGTGTACGCTTTGGCCGGCCGCCGAAACCATTGCCAGAAAATTTCCCAGGGCTTTGTCGCCGATGGAGGGCGGGAGAAATTACAGGGATAAAAGCGGCAAAAGAATGTGGAATGCCGCTTACTACATTCCGATACAAAGCCAAACTATATAAAGAAGCTGACTGTGTGTAAAAATACGACGGCTTTTGATGCCTGAGAGGAACAAAAGATTGTGTTTGATAGGTGGATATACTACAGAAATGTGTACTTTTATGTAAATTACTTTTTTAAACCACGCATAATTATAGCATGGCGATATTTTGAAATCCATAGGGTTTTTCCCCTTTTTACATAAAAAACACTTAAAATGTAATAATTTGCAAAAAAGTACACTTTTTTGTAAATAGCAAGGACGCATAATGCACTTGATATCTGCTCTGCAGAGAAGGACAGCAGTTTATTCATAAAAGATAGAGATGGCAAGATGAAAAAAGCGTTGATAATTACGACAATAAGTGGGTTTGTCCCACAGTTTGAAATGAATAACGTCACTCTTCTGCAGGAGATGGGCTATGAGATCCATTATGCATCCAATTTTGACAGGCCAGTATATGACTATGACAAAAATCTATTCCGGCAGAAGAAAATTATCACACATCATCTGGATATCGAAAAATCTCCCGTACATATTATAAGAAATTCTCAAGCATTTCTTCAGCTGAAGGCTCTCTTGGAGGCGGAGCGTTTTGACATAATCCACTGTCACAATCCGATGGGAGGGGTGCTTGGAAGGCTTGCGGGAGGCCTGTATGCACCTGGGACGATGATACTGTATACGGCGCATGGATTTCATTTTTATAAAAAGGCGCCGTGGGTGAACTGGCTTTTGTACTATCCCGTCGAGAGGGTACTCGCGCACATGACAGATATCCTGATTACCATCAATGAAGAAGACTATGGCCGGGCTGGAACGTTTCATCTGCGTGATGGAGGAAGTGTGTGGAAAATTCCGGGCGTAGGGCTGGATATAAATCGGTTTGTCCCGCAGGAAGAGAGAAAGAATGAACGGAAGAAAGAACTTGGCTTTCCGGAGAATTCCTTTCTCCTTTTGTCTGTAGGGGAACTGAATCGAAATAAAAATCATCGGATGGTGATAGAGGCCCTTTCACAGATGAGAGAAACGGATATCTACTATGGAATCTGCGGGAGAGGAAGCGGCAGGCGCAGGCTGGAGAAAATGATCAGGAAGAAGGGCTTGGAGAAACGGATCAAGCTTCTCGGATACCGGAAAGATATTGAACGGATTCTTCCAGCAGGAGACTGCTTTGTATTTCCTTCTAGGAGGGAAGGGTTTGGGATGGCGGCCGTGGAGGCGATGGCCGCAGGACTAGCGCTCATCACATCGGACTGCCGCGGTACCCGGGAATATATGAGGGATAAAGTCACAGGTATTGTATGTAAACAAAACCGGCCGGAAAGTTATGTGGAAGCGATTCGGATGCTGAAAGGCGATCCGGACAGAAGACAGGAAATGGGACGCTCCAGCAGGAAGCGGGCGCTTTTATTTGGCACAGAAGCGACAGAGCGGGTAATGAAGCGCGTCTATGAAACGGCGGACGCAAAGAAATTTCTCCATGCAGGGGCAGAAACGGCCGGAAAGGCGGGTACGCCGGCGGGCATAAAAATAAGCGCTCCGGCAGGTACGGAAGCAAAAAAGAGTAAAGCATAGGCAGGGGTGGGAAAGATGTCGGATATACTCGTTACCGTAGTGATGGGCGTCTATAACCAGGATAATAAAGAGGAACTGGAAGAAGCGGTGCGGTCGATCCTCGAGCAGACGATGAAGCGCTGGGAATTAATCATTTGCGATGATGGTTCGGACAGCGAGGCTGCCCGTAACCTGAAAGAATATGAAAAACGGGACGAAAGGATTCGGGTGATCCGGCATGCGCAGAACAGAGGGCTTGCAGCGACTTTGAACACCTGTATCGCACAAGCGAGAGGGAAATATATCGCTCGCATGGATGCAGATGATATTTCCAGGCCGCAACGGCTGGAAAGGCAGGTTTGGTTCCTGGAAACCCACCATCAGTATGCATTCGTGGGCTCCAATGCAGATTTGATCGATGAAAATGGTGTCTGGGGAACAAGGACGATGCCGGAGAGGCCAGAACGAAAAGACTTTCTTCCATACTCCCCATTTATCCATCCTTCAGTCATGGTACGCAGGGAAGTCTATCTGATGAGCGGCGGCTATTATGTTTCAAAGGAAACATGGAGGTGTGAAGACTACGAGCTGTTCATGAGGCTGTACGCCCTGGGTTATGTGGGTTACAACATGCAGGAGGTTCTGTTTTGTTATCGGGAAGATAAAGCGTGCTATGAGCGGAGAAAATTTAGATATCGGCTGGATGAGGCGAAGATTCGCCGCCGGAATTTTAAGAATCTCGGTATGGAAGGGCCGGTCGCATGGTTATACACCATCCGTCCGGTGGCTGCAGGCCTGCTGCCGGTTTCGGTTTTAATCCATCTGAAGAGAAGACGGGCGGAAAGAGAGGGAACATCCATTGAATCCCATGAAACAACAGGAAATGTACAAACTGAATGAATACCGAAGACGGCTGAAGAGAACCCCCAAACTGTTAAATGTATCGGAACAGGCTTATAGAAAAGCCCTATCCGGACAGGAGGAGACGGCCGCCGCACAGGCTGTTGTGAGCATGTTTGTGTTAGGGCCGGTGCTCCTTTCCTTTTCCCTGTGGACGCTGAAACAGGCGGAAGAAGCAGGGAAACGCAGGCTGTATTTCCTGGCCAGGGATGGCTGGATGATATACCAAATGGCCCGGTATCTTTGTGAAAGGAAAGCGCTGTCTATTGAGTGTCGTTATTTATATGCCTCCCGTTATGCCTGGCGGATTCCTGAACAGCATCTGATCGGGGAGAAAGCCATGGAGCGAATCTGTCGGGGCGGTCTGGATGTGACTTTTGCGGCTATGATGCGGCGGGCAGGGCTGACGAAGGAGGAAGGGAGCCGGATCGCAGCGCTGATCCGGCCAGGAAGGAAGGAAACGGATATTCTATCCTGGAAGGAGATCCAAAACCTGCGAGGCCCTCTTTCCAGCTGCAGGGAATTCATAGAATTGGCGGATTTCCATTCCAGGGAATGTTATGGAGATACGCTGTCTTATCTGGAGCAGGAAGGGCTGCTGGATGCGGTTCCCTATGGCGTGGTGGACAGCGGCTGGATCGGAACCATGCAGGAGAGCTTACAGCATCTTCTGGAGGGCGCCGGATGTGGCGGAGCGGTTGAAGGCTATTACTTTGGCCTGTATAACCTGCCGCGGGGCGCAGACCGGCGGAATTTCCATGGGTTTTATTTTGAACCGGATTCTGGAGCGTACAGAAAGGCCCGTTTCGCCAACAGTCTTTTTGAATGCATTTTTACGGCACCCCATGGAATGACGCAAACTTATGTATGTAGGAACGGTCGGTGGGAACCTAAATTGGCTTCGGTCCATCCGGCAAATCTGGAATGGATAAAGCGGCAGTTGGATCTTTTGGAACTGTATATAAAGATCGCGGCTGGATTGTACAGCGAGGGCCTTGAGCAGGAGGCTGGGGAACTGGAACTGCAGGGCCTTTTGGAAAGTTTTATGTCGTCTCCCTCCAAGGAGGAAGCCGTTTGTTATGGAAGGGTTCTTTTCTCTGATGATGTGACGGAGGAGCGGATGCAGCCTCTCGCCGCAAAGCTGACGCAGCGACAATTTTGGGAACATCATCCGCTGCCCCGTCTGGGGTTGATGCTGCTTCCGGGGAAAAGGAAGCTTAAGGACAGCGGTTGGATCGAGGGGAGTATCCGGTTGTATGCAGGAAATCTGTACGGGTGGCACAGGATGGGAGCCATCCTCTATAAATATGCCTTATATGCGAGGATGCAGCATGGCTACAAAAAGGGATGAAAGGCAGCTTAGGGAATGAGGAAATATGAAGAACCAAAACAGTACCTTTTCGTCGTCAGACAGCTGGTGGCAAGGGAGATCAAAAGGAAATATTCCAGGTCATACCTTGGAATCTTGTGGAGCGTGCTGAACCCACTGCTTAACATGGTGGTGCTTTCTTTTATTTTTACGCAGATGTTCAGCCGCAGCATTGAGAACTATCCCTTATATCTGCTGAGCGGCCAGACGATCTGGCAGCTTTTCACAGGGGCGACCAATTCGGCGATGACTTCTGTAGTGGATAACCGTGTGATGCTCGCCCGCGTGAAATTTCCTATGAAAATATTTCCCATTGCGCGGGTTTACAGCGCGCTGGTCAATTACCTGTATACCTTTGTAGCCTATCTGCTGATGCTTCTGGTATTCCGGATACGGCCGGGAATGACAATGGCAGTGGCTCCAGTGATCATCCTGTGCGTGACGCTGTTTTCATTGGGAATAGGCTACCTGCTCTCGGCGGCCTATGTCTTCTTTGCAGACATCAAATATTTGTATTCCGTACTGCTGAGCTTATGGATGTATTGTTCCGCGATTTTCTATCCCGTAGAACGGCTTCCGGAGACGATCCGAAGAGTGATTGAGGCCAATCCGATATATAACTACATCGCCTGCATGAGGAATGTCATGCTCTATGCCGCGTGGCCGACTGGTGCACAGTGGATCCGGATGCTTGCTTGGGCGGCCGGAATGTATATAGCCGGGAGCCTGGTTTTCAGGTTGAGCCGCAATCGGATCATGCAGACGGTTTGAACGAAATAGCTCATGGGCGGGAGAAGGACTCAGAAAGTTATGGAAATTGGAAGAATGGATCAGAAACAGAATAAGGAAAACAATTTTCTGACGGAACGCAGGGTGGACGCAGAGGCGGTGCACACACACAGAAGGATTGCCGGAGCATGGTCAAGCTATGTGATACGTTTGAGTGTGGTCCTGCTTTGTATTCTGGCTGCTTCGCTGACAACTTCCGTTCCCGCCCATGCGGAGAACGCTTCCATCACCTACGGCTCGTCAGAATATACGCCGATTGAAGAAGGGGAGTTTCAGATCGGCCTGTATATTCAATGCGATGCGCCAGATTTCGTCTATACCGTTACCATGCAATATGATCCTGCAAGGATGGAATATCTGGGCGGAGCGGATACGGGAGGAGGCGGCACGCTACAGTTCGCCGGAAATGGTTCAGGAGGAGAGCGCAGATACATGCTCACTTTCCGAGCTCTGTCAGAAGGAGACTGCCAGGTCAGCGTAACGGAAGCTTCTGTGATCACCTCGCCGCAGGATGCGGGGGAAGGAGCAGAAGCAGACGGTTCGGCTGGGAATGCGGCAGAAGCCGTGCCTGTGGTGGCAGATATTACTTCCTTGGGGAGCGCGGCTGTCCGAATCCAACCTCCTGTGGACTGTACCCTGTCAAGCTTATCTATTGAAGGCGTTCCTGCGTTTGCCTTTGAACCAGATATCTATACCTATGAAATCGAAGTTCCGTTTGACATGGAAGAACTGCGGCTTGAAGCTGCAGCAAATGATGACAGGGCAACGGTAGATGTTTCAGACACCTCCCTTGCTGTGGGAGAGAATGTGGTCACCGTGACGGTGCATAGTGATACGGAAAATGTGCAGTATGCGCTGCATATCACCCGGATGGAGCAGCAGTCAGATGCGGCGGTAATGGAAACGACGCTAGGCGGCGGCCAGGCGGAAACGCAGGTTAGTGAAGCGGATATACCTGCTTCAGATACAGCATATGAAAGGGAGGAAGAAAGCGCCAGGCAGGAAACAATAGGAGAAGTTGCATCCACCCCAGATGCAGCCGAAGCCATGGCACGGGGAGCGGAAAGAGAAACAGGAAATGTTACCTTGTCCGGAGGGGCCGTTCTGCGTTACCTGATATGGGGAGGCGGGATGCTCCTGTTGATAGCGGCGGGAACCCTTGGGTTCTTCTTATGGAAAAGGACGCGGGAAGAGAGATATTTTGATGAAGATGACGAAGAAGAGGAGTGGCTGGATCTGAGTGTGGATGAAAAATGGCTGAGTTGGCTTGAGGAGGTGGAGGACGCCGAGGAGGAAATGGAAGACAAGGCATCCCCTCAGCCCGCAGAACCGGTTCCAAAAGCCACGGAACCTGCGCAGTCACCTGCCGTCATCCGCATCGAGGATGTGAGCATGCGTTTTAAGATTAATGAAGTCAACGCGGGGAGCCTGAAGGAATATTTGCTTGCAGCCATAAAGCGGCAAAATCGCTACCATGAACTGGAAGCGCTGCAGCATATATCTTTTGACATACAGAAAGGAGAGGTGGTCGGCATCATCGGAACCAACGGCTCCGGAAAGAGCACCCTCTTAAAGCTGATTGCGGGCGTGCTCTATCCTTCAGAAGGAAGGATAGAGGTAGATCGGAGGAAGGTACAGCTTCTCACACTGGGAACAGGTTTTGATTCGGAACTGACTGCGAGAGAAAACGTTTACTTAAACGGCGCGATCATAGGTTACAGCAAGGAGTTCATTGATGCCCACTATGACAAGATCGTGGAGTTCGCGGAACTGGAGGGCTTCATGGATGAAAAGATTAAGAACTTCTCTTCCGGCATGACTTCCCGACTTGGTTTTGCAATCGCAACGGCGGGAGAGACTGCGGAAATCCTCATCTTGGACGAGGTGCTCAGCGTGGGGGATATGTTCTTCCGCAAAAAGAGCGAACAACGGATCAAGGAAATGATCCACAGCGGTTCCACCGTGTTGATCGTTTCCCACTCCACGGATACCATTATAAAAAATTGTACAAAAGCTGTCTGGATAGAAAAGGGTGTACTGAAGGAAATCGGAGAGCCGAAGAAGGTCTGCGAAGCTTATCGGAAAATGGCGGTGTGACATCGCTCTATTTATCAGGGATGGGGCAGGAAAATGAACGAAAGGAGGCAAGGCCATGGGATATAGCCGGTTACGAATGAGCATATATGGCATGCTGGTGAACCGGGTGCCTGTGATACGGGAAAAATATCATACGGTTCGTGACACACAGACTTCTCCCTGGCAGCGCCTGATCGCCTGGTGCTATCTTGTCATCCTGAACTGCGCATGGATTCTGGGCTGGCGCGGTAAGGCAGATAAGAAAAGTTGGAAGAAACGGCAGAAAAACCTGATCGCACAGACCAGGAGTGAATCTGCCTTATCCTTCCGGGAGAAGCCGGAGGAACTGGCCGAACGTCTTTCGTCCTATGATGTCATTTCTTTTGATGTGTTTGACACCTTACTGTTCAGAACCTTTGCGAACCCGACGGATCTCTTCTATGCGGTGGGACAGAAGCTTGACTGCCTGGATTTTAAAAGGCTCAGGATGGAAGCGGAAGAAAACGCCAGAAGGGACTGCATGAAGGAAAAAGGGCATCGGGAAGCAAACCTTTCCGATATCTATGACAGGCTTTGGAAGGATGCAGGGATCCCGAAGGAAGAAGGAATGCGGGCAGAAGTGGAGGCGGAAGAGAGGTTCGGCTTTGCCAATCCATACATGCTGGAGGTATTTCGACTCCTGCACCGGAGTGGGAAACGGCTCGTCCTCCTGTCGGATATGTATCTTTCGGGGGAAACGATTCTGAGAATCCTGAAAAAGTGCGGTTATCCGGAACCAGAGGCCTGCTTTGTCTCCTGTGACTATGGCCTGTCCAAAAGCGGCGGCACCCTGTATAAGGAAGCGGAAAAGCGCTTTGGCCCCCTGCGGTATATCCACGTTGGGGATAACCGGATATCCGATGGTGAAAACGCCAAAAAGGCAGGCTGGGACAGTGTTTACTATGCGAACGTCAATGCGATGGGGAATCCCTTCCGAAGCAGAGAGATGTCCAGCGTCACTGGAAGCGTCTATCGGGGATTGGTAAACGCGCATCTGCACAACGGCCTGCAGGAAAGGGATCCGGACTATGAATATGGTTTCCTGTGCGGAGGGATCCTGGCCCTGGGCTATTGTCAATTCATCCATTCCTATGTACAGGAACGCGGGATGGAGAAAATCCTTTTTCTGGCGCGGGACGGGGATATCCTGTGCAGGGTCTACCGTCTGCTTTATCCGCAGGAGGAAGCCAGAATACACTATGTGCTGTGGTCCAGGCTTGCAGCGGTCAAAATGACAGCACGTTACTATAAATACGATTATTTCAGGAGATTTCTGTACCATAAAGTGAATCAGGGCTTCACGCTGGAGCAGATATTTGAAGCGATGGAGATCGCCGATCTTCTGGATGACCTGCCCATATGGAAGCGGCAGGGGAAAAGAAAGAAGCTGGAAGGATCGGATGAAATCGAAAGAGGGGCTTTGTTCCAAAAAGAAGATCAACTGACAGATAAGAATATAGAGGATGTAAAAGCATATCTGGATGAGAAGTGGGAGGATGTGCTTTCCCATTACGAGACACAGCTGGAGATCGGAAAGCAGTATTATGCGAAGATTTTGGACGGCTGCCGAAAGGCAGTTGCGGTGGATGTGGGGTGGGCGGGAAGCGGCGCTATGGCGCTGGATATTCTTTGCAGCCGGATCTGGAAACTGGACTGTGAGATCACAGGGCTTTTAGCAGGAACCAATACCTGCCATAACGCAGAACCGGACATGGGCGAAGCGCAGCTCGCTTCCGGAAAGCTTGTGAGTTATCTTTTCTCCGCAGCCCATAATCGGGATCTATGGAAGATACACGATGCCGCTATGGGCGACAACGTGGCGCTGGAACGGCTGTTTTCTTCTCCCTATCCGAGTTTCCGGGGATTTGTTGGCCCAGACTGGGAAAAGAAATGCCTTTGCCCGGGTACGGATAAGGAAGCCAGGCAGGCAGGCCAAATCCAGCAGGGGATCCTGGATTTTGTCAGGCTCTATTTGCAAAGCGGGGCAGATACATGTATCTGCGCAATCAGCGGCCGGGATGCCGCGGCTCCTGCATACCTGTGGATGGAGGCTCACCGGAAAGAAACCATGAAGACAGATATCCAGTGTGTGCTGGCATAGCGCGTTTACACAAATGGTAGAAGGGATGAGAAAGCGATGAGATACGAACAACGGAACTCCCGCAGAAACGGATGCGGATATAGGACAGGAAACGGGCATAGATACAGAAGCGGACACAGCCTGCTGTTTGCTGTGGTGCTCCTGGCCCTGTTTCTTACAGCCTGCGGCGGCGAACAGAAAGAGGGAGTCTCCTCCGACGGAGCGGTGCTGGAAAGCGAGGGCACAGGCGGGCAGGCGGACATGAGCGGACAGGATGGCCAGACTGCTCAGACACAGAATGCTGCGGACGAGCCAGAAGTTTTGGAAAATACTGCCAACGCGGAGATGGGAGGAGAGCAGGAAGAAGGGACTGATACGGTGCAGAATGCAACAAAAGAGACGCAGGCGGAGGGGAATGACGCTGCCTCTGGAGGGCTGGAAAGTTATCTAACGCAGGATGGATACCTGGATTTGGAAAGCCTTCAGAAGATCAATACGGATATCTATGCATGGCTGGACATTCCGGGAACGGGAATCAGCTTTCCCATTCTGCAGTCTGCGGAGGACGAAACCTACTATCTGAGCCATAACGAAGCGAGGGAGGAGGACGATGCGGGCTGCATCTATACGGAGTACTTCAATCGAAAGGATTTCTCTGATCCGAACACAGTGATCTACGGAAGAAATGTGGATGGGAGATTCGCCCAACTCCATGATTATCAGGACAGGGATTATTTTGATTCCAACCGCAGCCTCAACATCTATCTGGAAGACAGGGTGCTGCAGTACGAAATCTTTGCGGCCTATAACTATGACGACAGGCATTTGATTAAGATATATGACTTCTGGGATAAGGACATCTATGCTTCCTATCTGGAGACAATTTTTTCCCAGAGGGCCATGGATGCTTATGTGGACACTTCCATTGAAGTAACTGCCGATGACCAGATCATCACCCTATCTACGGGTGTGACCGGACAGGACGACAAACGATATCTGGTTCAGGCCGTGCGAGTGTCGGGGTGAATTGGAATGATGGACAAAACGCGCCCCAAAAGGGAAACAGAGAGGAAGAATAGGGCGGTGCAAAGAGACAGAACGGACCGCATGAAGGAAACAGACAGAAAAAGCAAACAGGGCAGAAACAGGCCGGGTAAAAATAGAACGAGCAGGCAAAACAGGCTGCGCAGGAAAGTTCTGATCGGCTTAAGCGTAGCTATCGGCGTCCTGTTCGCAGTGGGAGTTGCCCTTATAGCAGCCTGGCTGATTCTGGATTATCAGGGAAGACAGCAGCTGGCAGCAAAACAGGAAGCGGTGCCGGAGGCCATGGGACAGGTATTTGCCGCCGATACAAATGGAGAGGAAACGCTCCAGACAGGTGAACTCAGATATCAGGGGAAAACCTATGCCTATAAAAACGATGTCATGACCTTCCTGTTTATGGGAATTGACAAAACTGGCGAAATGGAGGCATCAGAAGATCTCTATGAAGGCGGACAGGCCGATGCCCTGTTCCTGGCGGTTCTGGATCCGGGTGAGGCAAAAATCAGTGTAATCGGCATCAACCGGGATACTATGGCAGAAATATCCATCTATGACCGGAACGGTCTTTACGCAGGGAAGCAGACAACACAGATTGCTCTTGCACACGCGTACGGCGATGGGATGGAAGGAAGCTGTGAAAACACCGTAGAGGCGGTGAGCCAGCTTTTCTATGGCTTGCCGATCCATGGCTACTGTGCCCTGAACATGGAAGTGGTGAACCTCTTAAACGACGCGGTAGGAGGTGTGGATGTGATCATCCCGGAATCCGCCGCAGGGGCAGATATGGAAATTGACGGGGAGCGTTATAAAACCGGCTGGGAAACGGGCCAACAAGTTCACCTGATGGGAAACGACGCTTATACCTTTATCCGATATAGAGATACCGAGCAGGCCCAGAGCGCAGAAGCGCGGTTGGAAAGGCAGAAAACCTATCTACAGGCCTTCATTGGACAGGCGATGCGCGCGGTAAAGCAGGATCTCACGTTGCCTCTCACTTTGTACCAGGCTGTAACGCCGTATATGGTGACCGATATTACGGCACAGGAAGCGGTACATATTGCAGGGGAAGCTGTATCCTACAGCTTCAGTGAAGAGGATCTGCATTCCATGCAGGGAGAAGTAAAGATGGGAGAAGTCTTTGAAGAGTTCTATGCGGATGAGACAGCCCTCTATGAATTGATCCTTCAGGTCTTCTATGAAGAAGTGCCGGAAGGGGCGGATGAACTGGAAGGATAGGGGCAGGAATAAAAAATATAGGAAGGACAGAGCAGATATAAACTCGTCCAAGCAATGTGATATTAACAGAGCAGAAAACTGCCTGTTGATATAGAGAAGCCACACACATCAAACAAATCTTTAGAAAGGGGAAGATTGACATGAAAAAGAAAATGGCAATCGTTCTTTCCGCAGTGATGGCCCTTTCCATGGGCATGACTGCAATGGCGGCGCCTAGCCCGTCCATAACGACAGAAACTGTACAGCAGGTGGTTGTAAGCTCTGCAATCGGAGGAAGCGGCCAGGCAGCTGCCCTTTCCGGAGAGCAGACAGCCGTTCTGCCCGGAACCACATTTGTAACCGCAAGCGGCCAGGTAGTAGACCAGGCAGCAGTAGCGGTAGTGACCACGCCCTCCAGCGCAGAACAGGCACAGGCAGCAGCAGCTTCTTTAGTAGCAGCGCTCGCTTCCAGTGAAGTGGCGATCGTGAACTTCACTGGCCAGGGTGCCCTGTCCCTGACAGATGCCAGTGGGAACCTGAACATCGTAAACAACATGACGATCGGCCTGGCGACTGCTTCCGGAGAAGCGGTGTCCCAGAACGGATCCATCTCCGCAGCCTTCGCCTTGAGCGATGTCCTGGGCGGCGGCACGCTGAATGAGGGCGAGACCGTGCAGGCGTTGTATCAGAGAGCGGATGGAACTTGGGTGGCAGTACCTGTTGTGATTATCGGCGGTACGATCGCGATCGCGCTGCCTGCATTCGGCGGTGCTGTGAATGTTACATTCATTGTGGCACAGGGAACGCCTGCGACTACCGTTTCCGCTACGGCGGCAACCTCTCCCAGAACCTGATCAATCCTGGGATAATCAGATCCGCATCATGCGGATCCTGTGAAGCTTCATGATATTTGATGGATAAACCATCATGTCAGTTACGTAACTAATTGTGTGGTTTCAGTTTGGTGTCCATCCTTCCGGCTTGGCCGGAGGATGGATACTATAAAAATGGGGTGGATGGGTGATTCTTCAAAACTGTATTGGACCAGATGAGGTCTGCAGAGTACCGGAAATCTATTACCGAAGCTCAGGAGAGCTTTCCTATGAGTACGGAAATGTGCTGTTGTGTGCAGGACAGGAATTGAGCTCCAATACATATATGAATATGTTCGATGTAGGAGCATGGAATAAATATACGACAGTTAATAAAATCAGCTTTTATTGCCAAATAAAGGGGAAGGGCAGAATCGCCCTGCTCCATCAGGAAAATAATATAAAGAAGAAAATAAAGGAGGTCAGCTATGGATCCGAAAGGCATCGAGATCAGCCAGAATCGGAAATGCTGACTGTTCAAATAGATCTGCCGGCAGAGATACGAAGCGGAATGATTTATTTCTCTTTAAACGCCGAAAGTGAAACCCAGCTCTTTCATGCAGAATTCAGAACCAAAGATTCGCGTGATAGAAGGATAAGCCTTTCTCTTGTGATCTGCACTTACAAAAGAAAGGCTTATCTGGAAAGGAATATAGAGAAAATAAAACGAAGTCCTATGATTCGGAAGCTGGCGGAAGAGAACTGTTTTGTGGCACGGGTCGTAGATAACGCCAGGGAACTTTCCGATTCATACGGAAGAAGCATCAAGGTATACCCGAATGAAAATACCGGAGGTTCCGGCGGTTTTACCAGGGGGATGGAGGAATCAGTAAAAGAAAAAGAAGAATATCAGACCACGCATGTGATTTTAATGGATGATGATGTGGAACTGCAGACGGAGAGCCTGGGTCGGCTTTATGCTCTTTTATCCTACATAAGGCCGGAATACAGTCTGGAAGCGATAGCAGGCCGGATGTTCCGGCTTGATAGGCGGGAGAGCCAATATACTGCTGCAGAAATCTGGAACGGCGGAGATCTGCGTCATATCGGATGGAATCAGGACATGAGCTTGGAAGAGAATCTGCCTTCGATGAATGAAAATGAAGGGGCGGAATATGGTGGATGGTGGTTCGCCTGCTATCCGATGGAATTTGTGGAGAAGAATAGACCGCTGCCGTTTTTCCTGCATTGCGATGATGTGGAATATGGACTGCGGCACGGGGGAACGCCGATTGTCCTGAATGGGATTCAGGTCTGGCATGAGACGTATGAATATAGGCAGTCGCCGGTGATTGTGTATTATGATACGCGGAATTCGTTGATTGTGAATGCTATATATAAGAAGAATCAAAATAGAGATTTGATTATCAAAAAATGGAAAGAAAATGTAGATTTTGCATTTTGTGAAAATAAAGAGAATGCATACGCAAAGCTGATGGGAATATTTCATTTTTGTTTGGGCCCCTCTTTCTTATTCAAAATTGTGGGAAAAGAGCACACTTCGTATATGTTCAAATACGAGTATATGTACAGAATGGTTTTTACTTATTGGGAAATTTTTTTCCAGAGAATATTGAAGTCATATAGAAGGATATTTAGAAAAACATACAGGAGGAATTGAAAATGCCCAAAGTCTCAGTAATTATTCCAGTTTACAATGAAGAAAAATATCTTCAGGAATGTCTTAACAGTGTAATCAATCAGACGCTAAAAGATATTGAAATTATTTGCGTTAATGATGGATCTACTGATGGCTCAAAAGAGATTATTGACAAATATGCAGCTAAAGATGCCAGAATAAAAGTTGTAAACAAAGGAAACAGCGGCTATGGAAACAGTATGAATCGTGGAATAGAGGCTGCTACGGGAGAATATATCGGTGTAGTAGAGAGTGACGATCATATTATGGAGTACATGTATGAGAAATTATATTCTATGACGGAAAATGGCACGGTTGATGTGGTAAAGGGAAACTTTTGGGATTGTTTTGACGAACCGGATGGAAGCGTTACCAAAGTAGAAAATAGAGAAAGAGCAAACATGCCAGACGTTGAGAGAGTTTTTACTATTCGAGAGTATCCCTATCTTTTATGGGGGCATCCGTCTATTTGGAGTGCGATTTATAGAAGAGAGTTTCTGAATCAGAATGAAATCCGATTTGAAGAGGTAAAAGGCGCAGGTTGGGTGGATAATCCTTTTTTCTTTGATACGCTTTGTTGTGCAAAAAAGATCAGATGGACAAAAGAACCTTTTTATTGTTATAGGAAAAATCCTGAATCTTCGTCTTCGGGATATGATCTTGCGTTGCCGTTCGAAAGAATGTTGGATAATCTGGCGGTATTGAAGAAACATAATTATAATGACGAAGCTATTCTAAATTTTGCTTATGCCCGTGCATTGATGTATCTTTGTGGGGCAATGGAAGAAAAGCATTATGATCAGAAAGAGGATTATGCTAGACCCTACATGTATAAAATGCTTAAAGAGATTAATTCTAATGTCATAACCGACAATTTCCATTTGGGAGATCAGAAAAACTATTGGAAATACGTTTCACCACTTAAGCTGCTGATTCCACAGAGCACTAAAATTCTTTTGTATAACTGGGTTCCCTTCGATAATCCGGGCCATGTTGGTGGAGGTGTGACAACTTATTGCAGAAACTTAATTGCAACAATCTTGAGAGAGCGTCCAGATGTTCAAGTATATTTTTTGAGTAGTGGCTGGGCTTATGATATATCCTCCAAAGAATGTTTTATAAGAAAAATTGATAATGTGTTTGGAGAAAGATGCAGGGCGTTTGAAATTGTAAACTCACCTGTACCCGCTGCACAGGAGATGCTTCTAAACAATCCTGTCGTCGGACTAAAAAATTCTATCCTAAAAGCTCTTTTCGCGGACTTTGTTAAGAAATACGGTCCGTTCAGTAATATTCATTTTAATAATATGGAGGGGCTGTCGCTTGACGTATTTGATTTGAAGAAAGAATTCCCTGATACAAAATTTATTTATTCCATACATAACTATGCTCCGTTCTGTATGACAGGGTTTTATTTTCAAAGGCATAATCACTGCAACTGCTCAGCAGATCATACTTCCCATGATTGCCTGGAATGTACAAATGTGGGAAGAAATACGCATAGACGAAAAGATATGATTGGCAGGGCAAGATTTAATATCGGAAATGCTGGAGATTATGATGAATTTTCCTGGATAGAAGCCTTTGCCTTCACCAGACTGGATGAGATTGCAAATGAAAAAGAATTTATCAATTTTACACGGACAGCAGTTGAGTCATTGAATCATAATATGGACATAATATTGGCTGTTTCTGAAAAAGTTAAAAAAATAGCTATTGAAAATGGCATTGAAGAGCAGAAAGTGAGAACTAACTATATTGGTACAAAGATAGCTGATTATCAAGTGAAAACTAGTGTGGCGCCGAATTCTGAATATCTAAAAATTTGCTTTTTGGGAACATACATAGGATATGAAGAAAAAGGCTATCCTTTTCTCATGAAGGCATTGCAGAATCTGGATAAAAAGTATGCTTCCGGAATTGATGTCGTTTTAACGACAAGAGACGGCAATGAAGAGGTTATGAAACAGCAATTGTCGCATTTTCACTCTGTCACAATCATCCACGGATATACACATAAGGATCTCCAGTGGATTTTAAAGGATGTACATCTTGGAATCATTCCTGTCATGTGGGAAGATAATCTGCCTCAGATAGCGATTGAAATGGTGGCAATGGGAGTTCCGGTGCTATGTTCCAGCTTTGGAGGAGCTTCAGAACTTTGTCATTCTGATAAATTCACATTTCAGGGCGGAGATGAGGATGATTTCAGAAGAAAATTAATTTATTTTAAAGAAGATCATACGAGAGTCAAGGAGTTCTGGAAATATCATAATGGACTTGTAACGATGCATGAGCATTTTGAAAATCTGACAAGAGTTTACGAACTTCCGAAAAAGCCTACAGGTACGCTGAGTTTGGAGGATTATTCGCTTTTGCTGAGAGAAAATGAGTTTCTTTATAAGAATTTTGGAAATAATAACGTCGTTGTTCATCAGGACGGACAGGGAAATCAAAATGAAATGCTAATGCAGCAAAGCGAACAACTTGCGAGAAAGGATTCAGAAATCCAGAGACTGACGGAAGAGAGAGATTACTTGCAATATTCTATTGATGAAACAAGAAAATCCTTTACTTATAAAATTGGTAGATTGATTACTTATGTTCCAAGGAAAATAAGAAGATAAGTTTTATTCTTGGATAAGATTAAGTAAATTGTTTATTTCAAACACTATGATTGGTCTATTCTATGATAAATGGGGAGGAACCCTGTGTATCTGGAATAGTTGCATTATTTAAGGAGACTAAATGTGAATAAACACTATGATTTTGGAATAGTCGGTTGCTGGTATTGGGGAAATTACGGCTCTATATTAAATGGATATGCTACTCACTATCTTTTAAAGTCAAAAGGAATATCCGCACTTAATATTATTACACCTTATAATGGGTTTGAACCACATGCAAAACAGTTTTTTAATAGTGCGTACAAAAAAGAAGATATATCACCAATTATGACATTTGAAGAATTGCCCTTGTTAAATGATATATGTGATTCTTTTTTGACTGGTTCAGATCAAATATGGAAATATGATCCCCAGAAAGCTGATCGGAGATATGATAAATATTTCCGGCTAGATTTTGTTGCTGATTCTAAAAAGAAGGTTAGTTTTGCTACTTCATTTGGAAATTATATCTTCGAGTCAGAAGAGGATCATAAAGAATTTGAAACTTTATTACGAAGGTATAATGCAATATCTGTTCGAGAAAAGGAAGGTGTGGAGATTTTAGAAAAACTATATGGAATATATGCGACTCAAGTAATGGAGCCAGTTTTGGATGTAGAAAAGGATTGTTGGCTGAATTTAGCACAATATTCCAACTATAAAGAATCAGAGCCATATATTTTGACATATATTTTAGATCCAACCCCCGAAAAAAGAAAAGCTATTGAATTTTATTCGAAGAAGCTTGGAATGCGCGCAGTTAACATTTTAGATGGATTTTCTGGCATATATGAAAGAAATAAAAAAAGACTTGATTTGCCTTATACTTTGCCTAATATAAATTGTTTCGACTTTTTGTATTATTTTAGTAAAGCTTATTTTGTCATCTCAGATAGTTTTCATGGTTTATGCTTTGCACTGGTATTTAATAAACCATTTATAACAATTTCAAATCAGTGGAGAGGTATAAGCCGCTTTGAGACGCTTTTAGGGAAAATTGGCATGAAAAATCGACTTGTTTCTGATAAGGATATTCCTTTAGATGAAAGATTTTTATATCATGTTGATTTTAATCAAACCAACCAAATTATAGCCCAGGAAAGAGAACGCTCTGTAAGGTGGCTCGATGAAGCTGTAAGAAAAACCAATACAGAACCTGTACAGAGAATTAAACGACATGTCAATACTGCCCTAGATAGTAAACTATGCACAGGATGCTCCGCTTGTATAATGGCATGCCCTGTAAATGCCATAAAGCTTGAAGAAGATGAATTGGGTAATTACAGAGCAATTGTTAATACAGAAATCTGTATTGATTGCGGAAGATGCAAAAAGGTATGTGGTGGATTAAAATTGCCAAGAAATCTTAATTCTTCTAATCCTATTGCATATGCTTTTATTGCACAAGATAGTAATACAGTTATGGAAAGTTCTTCTGGGGGTGCTTTTAGTGTATTTGCAAAGCAAATTCTGGCTAAAAATGGTATTGTTATTGGAGCGGCTTGGAAGGATGATTTGTCGGTAGAACATATATCAGTAGAGAGCGTAGATGAATTGCAAAAACTTAGGAAATCAAAATATTTTCAGAGTTATATGGGAAATATTTTAAAGAAGATAGAAGATACAATAATGGAGGGAAGAAATGTTCTGTTTTGCGGGACGCCTTGTCAAGTAGTGGGCGTAAAAAAATATTTGGGAAAAGATTATGACAATTTATTATTAATTGATTTATTATGTGCTAATTGTCCCGGGAAAAATTTTTTTCAGCAGTATGTTAAAGAATCATATTCTATTCAGGATATAAATCAGTTTGAATTTAGGTATAAATCTTCAAGTGATGTGATTTGGAATGCTAAGAAGGTAAAAATACTAGATAAAAATGGAAATGGACTCATTAAATCAATAGAGGATGATGCATATTTGCAAGTATATCATACATGTTCATGGATATTATCTTCACAGTGTTTAAAATGCAAATATCAAGGGAATACAAGATACGGAGATTTGACAATAGGTGACTGCTGGGGAATAGAAAAATTTGATAAAACAATACCTGTATCACAAGGTGTTTCTGTTATCCTTGTTAATAATGCAAAGGGAGAAAATTTTATTAACAACATACCCGAAACGGATATAAAAATTTTGAAAGAAGAGTCATTAGATAATATAAAAAAATATAATCATATTGCATTTATAGAAAATAGAAATTGGGAGAGAAATAAGATTAGTAGTATATTTATTAATGAATTTATAAAAGATGGTTTTATAAATGCAAAAAAGAAAGCAGAACAGTATATTTTGTCTGAAATTTCGCCTGAGAAAATTATAAATTTAAGTGCAGAGAAAAAGGAGGATGGATACATAGAAGTAAAGTGGGAAAAAGGCGAATCAGCAGAGGGTTATATAATAGAACAATATGTCGAAAAACAATGGAAAAGAATCGCGAGGATAGCAGATAAAAATATGACGTCTTATCAAGTGGCGAATGTATTACCTAATTTGTCATATGAATTTCGTGTAAAGGCGTTCAGGTTTTGGAACAACCTACCAATATATAGTGATTATCAATATATTAGTATATAAATATAAGAAGTGATATTATTTAGAGACAATAAACTTTTCCGGGGTAAGCCCTCAAATGCCTCTCGACATTTACCTCCTGCTTTGCAAGAGTGGAGGATTCACCTCAACCTCATTTTATTTGACATTATTTTATACATCGCAAACGGTGAGAAATGTACCCTCTTTCATTCAAGAATGATTCTAACAGATTGCCAAATGATTAAAGGATGGATATGATGGATAAAAAAATATATATTCAAAGACCATATATTACACGGGAAAATGATCTATTTCGTATTAATGCTTTGGTTACAGAAAACGGAGTTGACCATTTGCTATTTGCCGAAGTCGAAGAACAATATGCAAAATATTTATGTAAAGAAAGAGCGGATGCTTTTTTGTATTTGGTGTTACCGGTGGCTTTGCGTGAGGGATATGACATATATTCTGAAGTGCCTGTGACAGAAAATTTTTTACATAATATAAATGAGATTTTGATCCCGCATTTGGTCATGGGAGATAATAAAATCCACCCGATACATATTTTTGCTCAAACCGAAAATGAATTAATTGGGGGGAGTGCTATCAGCACAGCCATTTCATGTGGTGTAGATTCATTATATACTGTAAAGCAATATACGGACAATAAGTACTCTGGTTTACAACTAACACATTTGTTTATTGCATCCGTAAATGCAGAACTATGGGATACGAAAAATGGTGATTTGCATCAATGGGAAAAAGAACATAAAATTCAATTTGATAGGTATAATGTTGTGTCTAATGAATTGCAGCTACCGTTAGTTAAGATATATACAAACTTTTTTTGGTATATATGTTCAAGAGATTGGAAAGTTTATCATCATTTGTATGTACATCACTATATAACTTTGGCAACTGTTTTAATACTAAAAAAATTATGGAAAGTATATTTCTTTTCGAGTGCATCTCCATACACAATTTTTGACTTAAAGGATAATGCAACACAAGATACAGATAGACATGAATTATTAAGTATGCATGTGTTATCGACACAAGATTTTTTGTGCTTTAGTGGTGGAATAAAGGCTGATCGGATAAAGAAGACATTAGAACTGGCGGATTATCCATTAGCACAAAAAACATTACATCCATGTCATGGAAACGGGGAAAAAAATTGTTCAAATCCTACTTGTCACAAATGTTTAAGAGCGCTGCTTGTATATGATTATTATGATAAACTGGATAATATGGGAGAAGTTTTTGATATAGAACGCTATAGAAGAGAGCGGAAGCATTACTTATGGCGTTTAGTACAATATCACGAAAATGAATTTATGAAAAAATTATATGATATGTTTTGTGAAAAATTCCCAGAAGATATGAAATCTGTAGAAGAAAATTATAATCGTTTTATATTACCTGTTCCAAGAAGTGAATATAATCTGTTAAAGCAGTCATATGATTTCTCTTTAGAATTGATTGGAAAGGATAATTTAAAAGGGATACTAGTAAAATTTTTTGAAATAAAAGGTATTCACACTCTTTATTGCGCTGGATTTTCCTTGTTGGGCAAAAAAATAGTTGAAATGATTAGTAAGTCTATAAAATGTCACACTTATAAAGATTCTACAGTTATAGACTGTGATGCTGCATTGATATTGGACACTAACGAAAAAGCAATAAAAACGAAGAAAAAAATTTTGTATGAAAGGGGGGCGCAATACATATATGATTTAAATGATTTAAAAAAACATATAAAAGGTTGCTATAATCATGAAGGATAAGAATATGAAGAAAGTAAGTATAATTGGATCCTGTGTAGGAAGAGATGCGTTGAGATTACATAATAATTCTGAATTTTGTGTTGAACGCTTCGTACAGGATATTCACCCTGTTTCTGTAGGTGCTAATTCAAATATTGGAATATCTTATGAGAGCATAATGGATACAACTATGAAACAGTATGATATACCAAATTTTTACCGAAAAATGTTTGCGTTAGAATTTTCAGGTGCTGCAATTAATTATCTTTCAGAAGTTTCTTCAGATTTTTTGGTAATTGATATAGCGTGTTGTAGATTTGACTTGATTAATGGGAAAGCTGGATTACGAACAAAGTATGTTAGATTTTCTTATGAAACGGCAATAAATGATTTTTGCATGACGAATGATATTCCTCTATTCTCAGAGACTATATCTGATGAAAATGAACTGAGGAAACTAATGGATCAATATTTACCTATATTTTTTGATAAAATCTTACAACTTTATCCTATCAATAAAATTATTTTTCTTGAAATAGTACCTGTAGATTTTTGCCTTTGTAAAACTGGTGTGATAAGAGAATGTAATAGTGGCAGGAAAAAAATAAGAACCAAATTAATAGATTATTATAAGGACAGAATAGAGTATGGAAATAAATTGGCAATGAAGTATTTAAAAGGAGCTCATGTGATTGAATTTCCAAGTCATATTTTGGCGGATGAAAACCATACATGGGGACCTAATAGACTTCATTATATTCCTGAGTATTATAACTATGTATTCGAAGCCTATAAAGTTATAGCTAAGACATTACCTTTCGAAAAAGAAAAGGAAATATTATGTAAACTTAAGGTAGAATGTGGTAAAAAGTGCTATTCAAAATATAGTATAAATCTGCACAATACGTTTCGTGCACAGAATGAAATAAAATTAGCTAATTTTAGACTGATGAAATATATTGATTATTTTAGAGACATTTTACTAAATCCCCCTAAATTGTCTGCTGTCGTTTCAAATTTTAATGAAAAAGGGATTAAGCACTGTGCCTTCTATGGACTAAGCCAAGTTACGATTTTTTATATTAAGTATTTTGAGAAAAAAGGAATTATTGTAGATTACTTAATAGAAAATGGGAATGATAAGCAGTATGATGGGCATATTTTAAGACTGCCAAGAAGCACCACTGATTATCCCGAAACGGACTTAATAATAATTGGTGATATTATGAATATCCCCGTTATAGAATCTAAGCTTAAGGAAATAACCAAGATACCACTATCGGATGTTTTTAAACTGGTAGATAAGGATTTCATTTTATAGAATAGGTCTTACTAGGGAGGAAGAAAGTATGACAGGGTACAATTATTTAGTTATCGGCGCCGGCCTCTTCGGCTCAGTCTTCGCCCACGAAGCGCATAAACGCGGCAGGTCGGTCCTCGTCATCGACCGCCGCCCCCACATCGCGGGAAATATCTATACAGAAGAGATCGAGGGTATCCAGGTACACCGCTATGGAGCCCACATATTCCACACCAGCAACAAAGAGGTTTGGGACTACGTTCAGCAATTTGCCGGGTTCAATCGCTATACCAATTCGCCTGTGGCACGTTATAGGGACGAGCTTTACAACATGCCCTTCAACATGAACACCTTCCATCAGATGTGGGGCGTCATTACGCCGGATGAGGCAAAGGCGAAAATTGAAGAGCAGATCCGGGAAGCGGGGATTAAGGAGCCACGCAACCTGGAAGAACAGGCGATCAGTCTGGTTGGCCGCGATATTTATGAAAAACTGGTAAAGGGCTACACCGAGAAGCAGTGGGGAAGGCGGGCAACAGAGCTTCCCACCTTCATTATCCGCAGGCTGCCGGTCCGAATGACCTACGATAACAACTATTTTAATGACAAGTATCAGGGCATTCCTGTGGGCGGCTATACCAGAATGGTGGAGGCCATGCTGGACGGCATAGAAGTACGGCTGAATACCGATTTTTTTGAGGATCGTGAGAACTTTGAGAAGATGGCGGAAAAGATCGTTTTCACCGGAAACATTGACCGATATTTTGATTTCTGTGAGGGAGAGCTGGAATACCGCAGCCTGCGTTTTGAAACAGAAGTTCTGGATGCCGAAAATTATCAGGGGAATGCCGTGGTGAATTATACAGAATACGAAGTTCCTTATACGCGGGTCATTGAACATAAGCATTTTGAATTTGGCTGTCAGGGAGGGAAGGCCACTCCCCGTACAGTGGTTACCAGAGAATATCCTGCTGCATGGAAGCAGGGAGCGGAACCCTATTATCCGGTTAATGATGATAGAAATAACGAGTTGTATCGCAGATATGCCGCTCTTGCGAAGGAATGCCAGAACGTGATTTTTGGCGGCCGACTTGGGAAATATCGCTATTATGATATGCATCAGGTTGTAGAGGAGGCGCTCTCCTGCGTCCGTAATGAACTGCAGGATTAAGTAAAACGAGGACATGAAAGCCAACATCAGGGGAATCATCCTTGCGATTTTGGGTAATTTTGGTTTTTTTCGGCTATTTTCTTCTTCGTTTCGACAGAAGTGAAAGAAAAGAATGGAATGGAAGCAGCATATACCATATAAACAATGAAAATATCAAAATTTTAATACTGTAGCAAAATATTTTTAATATTGTTAAAAAAGAATAAACATACCCCAAAAGCTTGCATAAGTTCCGCCAGTCGTCTATAATAACTTTAATGAAATTGCGTTCAGAAATTCATGGCCTAAAAAAGGGCATGAATGAAAAAATTTGATTTAATCAGTAAAAACTACATAGCAAACAATGAGAGGTTCGCAGATTTATTTAACTGCTATATCTTCCGTGGCGAGCCCGTCTTAACTGCAGAAGGCCTTGAGGAAAGAGATGCGGAGGAAATTGTCGTTACCTATTATGGAAAGCAATATCAGGCAGTCCAAAAGTTCAGAGACATCCTGAAAGCCTGCGTGGTGAAGGAAGCGGAGGGTGCGGTTTATGTGCTGTTCGGCGTTGAAAACCAGACGCATATCCACTATGCCATGCCGCTTAGAAACATGCTTTACGATGCGATGAACTTTGCTTCCCAGGCAGAAAAGCTGGCGGGAAAGAATCGAAGGGAAGGACTTCTCCGAGGCAGCGCAGAGTATCTGTCTGGGATAAAGAAAGATGACAGGCTGCTCCCTGTGGTCACACTCACTCTGTACTGGGGGACAGAGAAATGGGACGGCCCGAGGAGCCTGCATGAGATGCTCGCGGACGGGAACCCTGCGGTGATGCGCCATGTGCTGGATTACAGGATGAATCTGATCTCACCGGCGGAGATGGATGCGGCGAGCCTGAAGCTGTTGCACACGGATTTAAGCCAGGTATTCGGAGGGATTCGTGCGGCTGCAGAGGGAGCGGAGTCCCTAAGGCGGTTAGGGACGGATCCGTCCTACCGTTCACTGAGCGCAGAAAGTGCAATGGTTCTGAGTGCGGCGATTGGTTTGGAAACGGACATACCAGAAGAAGGAGTGGTGGATATGTGCAGGGCATTGGAGGAACTAACCCGGGAAAGCAGAGATAAGGGCCGCGCGGAAGGGCGTCTGGAGGCGATTTCCGAAAGTGTGTTAGCTTTGGCAGAAACGCTGAAAATAGGAATTGACCAGGCGATGGACTATCTGAAGGTAGCACCTGAGTATAGGGAAGAATGCAGAAGGCTTCTTGGCAAGTAGTCTGGCTGCTTTTCCTTATGAAATGCGGTATGAAATCAAAAAAAGATGAAAACGGATACCTATAAAAACAGAAAAAAATCAACGGCGTTCCTGCTCGTCAGAATTGTATTCCTGCTCGCTTATTTTGCGCTGTTGCTCTCAGCAACCTTCCTGAATCGGGAACCTGAGCCGGAACATATGGCCTGGCTCACGCTGTTTGGCTCCTTCCGGCGGGCCTGGGATGAGCGTCATGCATTTATCTTTTGGGGGATAGTGGCCAATTTTATGATGATGCTTCCTTTGGGCTTTCTTCTGGGCTGGGGAAAGCGGGGGCTTTCCTTTGGAAAGGTATTGCTGTGTGCGGCGGCCACATCCTTTTTAATTGAGTGCATTCAATATCTGACCCGCCTGGGATACTTTGACGTGGATGATATTCTGACGAATATTTGGGGCGCGGCCGCTGGCGGAGGATTCTGCTGGAGCCTGAGGGAACTCACAGGGAGCATCTGCAGAGAGCGTGCGCCCAGGTGGGGAAGAATTCTTGCAGGCGTTCTTCCTTTTACGGCATTTTTCATTTTCTTTGGTTATTTTCTTCTCCGGATGCGGCAGTGATTCCCTTAGTCCATATTCCAGCCTGCGCGGAGAGGAAGAAGCGGGCTGAAAACAGGAATCGACCAGGCGATGGATTACCTGAAGGTGGCACCTAAGTAATAGTGATGACACCCGGATTTTAATACCGTATCAAAGCACTTTTTATTTTGTTAAAAAAGAATAAACACAGCCTCCGAATCTTGAATAATAATGTCCAGTCTTTTATAATAAAATTGCGTTCAGAAATTCATGGCCTAGAAAAGGGCATGAATGAAAAAATTTGATTCAATCAGTAAAAACTACATAGCAAACAATGAGAGATTCGCAGATTTATTTAACTGCTATATCTTCCGCGGTGAGCCCGTCTTAACTGCAGAAAGCCTTGAGGAAAGAGATGCGGAGGAAATCGTCGTTCCCTATTATGGAAAGCAATACCAGGCCGTCCAAAAGTTCAGAGATATCCTGAAAGCCTGCGTGGTGAAGGAAGCGGAGGGTGCGGTTTATGTGCTGTTCG
>ERZ826396.1370-NODE-1370-length-27482-cov-4.672950_pt1 | contig 27482 bp, 19 predicted proteins | sample MGYA00519926_ERZ826396 | MGnify/ENA primary metagenome ERZ826396 (study PRJEB31778, sample SAMEA3449230) | human gut metagenome | biome: human gut; feature: human-associated habitat; material: faeces | place: United Kingdom | collected 2010/2012 ... | reverse complement strand
AGAGCATCTGCCTTACAAGCAGAGGGTCATAGGTTCGAGCCCTATAGGTCCCATAGATTATGGCGAGATAGCTCAGCTGGCTAGAGCATACGGTTCATACCCGTAGTGTCGAGGGTTCGAGTCCCCCTCTCGCTATTATAGAACAAGCGGAAGCGTGTATATCGTTTCCGCTTTTTTTATAAGAACAACAACCTAAGAGCCCTTACCTCAATCATTTTCCTCTCTTTTACAGTTATCTCAAGAAGCCAATATTCTCTTTATGCATTTCCGGAGAGTCAGGCTTCTGGCTAACTCTCCGGAAATATGTTCAATTATGAATGGGCCGCAAACCACTCCCCTGCCATCTTCTTGATGACCTCATGGCGGCTCTCCTGTCCAGACGCTTTTTTTAACGCCTCATTCATGATCCGTTCCAGTTCATTTTGATCGTTAAGTCGGATCAATGTATTCTGTTCATCCAGCACATATACGCCTTCCGGCAGTTCATTCAAAGAACTTAAACGGTAAGCCTCTCCTGTAGCCGCATCTGTGAACGCAGCGCGATGGGCTTCCCCTTTCTGGTTCGTCTCTTGTTTATCCGTCTCTCCCAGGCCTACGCTATGGGCATAAGGAGCAATAATGAGCCGTTTTGTATGGGCGACCTCCTGAGGCGTGAAAAAGAATCTGTGGTCGGAATGCATGGAATATACCACAGTTGTTTCAGCCGAATCGCCCAGAGGCATCATTTTCGCATTTCCTTCTGTAATATCGGCCCCTTGCATATCTACGCTCTTATTGGCCCCAGAATCAGAGCCAAATCCAGGTACAGGATCGAACTGGGTCACATCAAACTTAATGTAATTCTCATATTCCGGAATATTATCATGCACCCATTTTTTTATCATCATAGCCCCCTGCACGCTTGCCACCCCGCCACGGCTGTGACCTCGGAAGCGAAGCCAGATATCGTGGGGATTATCAATCCATATTCGACTTGACAGCGTATTCAGAAGATAGTCCACTCCCATCTGAAGCATATACTCCCTCAAGTTCTCAATGCTATAATCACCGCTGTTGCTCATGCCGCCCAGAGCCAAAGGCCCAGCCATGGTAATCCGGGTCTTGCCGTTCTTCAATTGCGATACAGACTTACGGACATGTTTACGTTTCTCCCTTTTTGTATTTATGTATATCTGTTGGGCTTCACCATATCTTCTGACCACATCCTCATTATGATCATACAATATTTTCTCATTCCCGCCATTCAATTCCTGCTGCAGCTGCTGAAGCTCCTTCTCCTGTGCCTGTTGTATCGCATTGGCCTTTGCTTCCCTCTTAATCTGTTTCACACTCTTTACCCCAGGAAGCCAACCGAACCACTTATTATACCAATGCACATTCGCTTTCATATAATCCCGAATGTCGCTCTTACCCTTAACCTTACGGTAATCACTGCGGAACTGCTTAAACCCTGACCCCGAAATATCAAACTCCAGCACTTCCTTTCCCTCCAGAGCCAACCTCGTTCCTCTGGAATGATGCAGCTTGGTTTTCCTCAAATCACCTTCTGTCTCATTGCGAAATGCATCTATATCCCTATAGGCCTCTGGCATTACAGCCATTACCGCATTTCTGATACTTCCAATATTAGAAGCCCGCATATGCTTATTGCGGGTATCCCGTTCGTAGTCCTGGGCAGTCATATGTTGCTGCACATAATAATCTGTAACGGTATCCTCTTGCTGCACTACACCTGACAAATTACTCTGCTGCCGTCTTCTTTCTATTTCCTGCTGGGATTCACCCTGTGGTATCGCAGTTCCTCCTGTCATAGTTTTTCCTCCCCATCTCTATTTTCCATCTCATCCTCTCCACTATAATAACATCCTCTTCTCACCAAAAGCGGTTCCGCATCTGGAAATAGTCCGCCGAGTAAACTTACCGCCGCCTCGGAACGGCAAACAATTCGTACCTGTGTATCAGGTGCATACTTTTTCTCTGCAGCCCGAAGCGCATAGCAGATCAGGCCCGCCATCAATGCCGGGCGGTTAATTAACGTACGCAGGAGCACCACATCCAACACCCCGTTGCCCGCATACTGCACCAGAAGGGCCCCTTCTATGTTTTTCCCATCCATATATACGCAACTTACAGAGCACTCATACTCCTTCAGCGAATACGGAAGATCTTGCCAAACACCCGGAAGTTCTAACACAGATTTAACAAAGCGCCCAAAAGCAGGCTGAGGAACCTCCTGAAGGGAATGCAAAGCCACTGCCTGTTTCTTCTGGAATTCTTTCTTTTTGGACAATTCCCCCAGTTCTACCGTCAGATCGTACCTATTAATCATTCCAAAGTGGAAGCCCCAGGCTTCTAGATATGCGCAAAGCAGGTTGTATTCTTCCGGCATGGGAATATCGCACAGCGCATATTCTATCCCGCTCTCATCCATAACACCTAAGAACGCATCCATGAGCTGATCTGCCACCCTCTGTCCACGATATTCCGGGGCGATATACAGCCATAGAATCCTCGCAGCAACCATTTCTTCATCATCGCTGCTTCCTTCCTCTACACTGAATACAAGCGTACCCGCTGCTGATTTTCCTCCCTCATCTTCCCAAATCGCCCCAAGGGCGAACACGGAAGGGCGGTTCAGTAGAAGATACTGTTCTTCAGGCATGAGTTTTTCAAAAACCGGCTTATTTGTTTCATCGATACTGGAAATAATCATATCAATCTCCATTCCGGAGCGTCGGCGGCAAGTCAGATGCCTAAAAGCTATTTGCGACGCTCCGGCACAAATAGCCAACGGACTCTTCGGTTTGTGAAACAATAAGCCATCAGACTTATTGTTCACGCTATGCTTTCCTTTTTTGGCTTTTCATACGGGTATTCTAAGATAGTATCTATTATAACAGAACATCTGGCAATTTCCCACAGGGTAAAAGCCATGCTTCTCCCCGACAAATACACAAAAAGCGGATCGGAACACCCATATATCCCGTGTCCCAATCCGCTTTTCTATCAATTTCATTTTTATGGAGAAGCCGCCGGCATTTTATATCTCCTCAAGAAAATATCCGGCTAATGCATATGTTTGCGTTATCCGATCACCTTGCGAGGGATTCCACAAGCGCTTCCTTCAGACTTCCAAGCCTTCCGAGAGATTCCTCGTTCAGGGCGGATTTAACCGTTACGATGGGTTCCAAAACACGCATGTCCTTCATACCTTCCAGGAATTCCTTCATCTGTTTACCGGCCACAGGCCCCCAGGAACCATTTTCAATTAACCCAAAGGTACGATTCTGAAGATTCAGCGCCTTCATATCATGCAGAAAGTTCAGCATGGCAGGATAGATGCCATTATTATAGGTGGGCGCAGCCAGCACCAAATGACTACAACGGAACACTTCTCCAATCAGAGTGGATACATGCGTAGAAGATACGTCATGTACGGCGATCTTCTTTATCCCGGCCTCTGCCAGATCGTTGGCCAGGCGGTTGGCCACATTCTCCGTATTCCCATACATGGAAGCGTACAGGATCGCTACAGAATGTTCTTCTGGCTCATAGCGGCTCCACAGATCATATTTTTCCAGCAGATAGCCCAAATCACTGCGCCATACCGGCCCATGCAGCGGACAGATCGTTTGAATATCCAGGCCGGAAAGCTTCTTCAGCGCAGCCTGTACCTGGGGGCCATATTTCCCCACGATATTGCCATAATAGCGGCGAGCATCTTCCAGCCAATCTCCGTCGAAATCCACTTCATCATTGAACAGATTGCCGTTCATAGCGCCAAAACTTCCAAAAGCATCCGCAGAAAACAGGATCTTCCCATTTTCTTCGTATGTCACCATGACCTCAGGCCAATGAACCATGGGCGCAAAGTAAAAACTCAGAGTGCGGCTTCCCAGCTTCAGCTGGTCTCCTTCCTTTACCGTCACCATTCTTCCTTCCAGATCAAGGCCATAGAACTGCTTGATGATATTGAAAGTTTTGGCGTTGCCAACCACCTTCATATCCGGATAACGCAGCAACAGTTCATCTATATTCGCACAGTGATCCGGTTCCATGTGATTAACGATCAGATAATCCAGCGGACGTCCATTCAAAGCATGCTGAACATTCTCAAAAAACTGACGGGAAATGGAACTGTCAACCGTATCCACCAGCGCAGTTTCCTCGTCCAGTATCAAATAGGAGTTATAAGCCACCCCTCTTGGAATCGGAAACAGGTTTTCAAACAGGGCCAAGCGGCGGTCATATCCTCCTACCCAGATCACTCCATCTGTTACCTTGCGTGTACAGTACATGTTCATCTTCTCCTCTCTGCTTACAAGATCTGTTTCGATCTCATACATCCATAATTCATCGCACTCTGTTTACCGTAACATTATACCTGTCATGAAGGCATTCGGGAAACAGAACGTCCTGTTAGGTATTACAAACTTTTTGTATTATACTCCATTTTTATAGAACACACAACCTTCTGCCTGCGGCGGCAGCGATTTTGTACAGTTCATCTCTCAGCAAATCTGTAACTGCATCCGGACATTCCAACCGCTTCGCGATAAGCCGGATGTTTCCTGTAGTTCCGTTTTCATACGATCCGCGCAGTCCATACTCAAACCCGGCTGAGCAACAATATGATTTTTACATCCGATCCGGCGCCTTAAATCCCAGCAGATCGATACAAGTCTCCAACACGTTCCGGGTGAGAATGAGCAGGGCGATCAAGCCCGCTTTCTTTTCAGCGTCCTCCTCGGTGATGATCTTGGTCTCATGGTAGAAGCGGTTAAAGGCATTGGCCAGGTCATAAATATAAGCGCAGATCTTATGGGGCGCCAGCTCCCTGTATGCCATATCCATCACGCTGCTGCAATTGGCCAGTTCCATCATCAGGGCCTTTTCATCCGGGCTGGACGCGGGACGGATATGCAGTCCCTCCAGGCTTCCCTGCTGTTCCTGATATTTTGAAAGAATGGACTTGATGCGGACGATGGTATAGAGGATATAAGGGCCCGTATCCCCTTCAAAAGAGGTAAAGCGATCCACGTCAAACACATAGTCCTTACCCGCCTGATTGGACAGGTCGCCGTATTTGATGGCGGCAAGCCCTACCACCTCCGCCGTTTTCTTCGCTTCTTCCTCCGGAAGTTCCTTGCGGCTCTCCCGCATTTTGCGGTACATCTCGTCATCGATCTCCGCAATCAGGTTTTCCAGACGGGGCACGCCGCCCTGTCTGGTCTTGAAAGGCTTTCCGTCCTTCCCGTTCACCGTTCCGAAACCGATATGCGTAAGACGGGTTCCCTCTTCCACCAGGCCGGTCTTTCTCGCGCAGCGGAAAACCTGCTCAAAATGCATGGACTGACGCTTGTCAGTGATATAGATGATGGCGTCCGGATGATATTTTTCCGTCCGCTCCTTGATGGTCGCCAGATCCGTGGTGCTGTAGAGGGCCGCGCCATCGGATTTGAGGATGATACAGGGCGGCACTTCTTTCGTGTCCGTCTCTTCCTTCACATCCACCACCAGGGCCCCGTCGCTTTCATGGGCATAGCCGCCCTTCTTCATCTCCTCCACCATGCCAGGGATCAGGTACTGGACGGTGGACTCTCCGTTCCACAGATCGAAATCCACATTCAGCTTTTCATAGTTGCGTTTCATATCGGCAACGGATACCCGGATGATGTGATCCCACAGAGCCCTGTGTCCCCGTGCGCCATCCTGCAGAAGGCGGGTATTCTCCATCGCACGCTCCCTGTATGCCTCATCCACTTTGCACTTTCCGCTGGCGGTGGGATAGATCTCTTCCAGCTCGGAAATCGTAAAAGGCGCTTCTTCCGGGTATTCTCCCGCATAGTTCTCATCAAAATAGGGAAGCTCCGGCTTTCGTTCCTGCAGTTCCGTGATGATCTGGCCCATCTGCAGGCCCCAGTCGCCCAGATGGATATCCCCGATCACTTCATGGCCCGCATAACGCGCGATCCGTTTCACGCTCTCTCCAATTACAGCAGAACGCAGATGCCCCACATGGAGGGGCTTCGCCACATTGGGGCCGCCATAATCAATGATAATGGTTTCTTTCTTCTCCGGCGCCTGCATGCCGAATCTGTCCGCCGTACTCATTTCCTCCAGATAGGAAGCGAGGAAGCTTTCAGAAAGCTTCAGATTCAAAAAGCCCGGCGCCACCGCGCCCACCTCTGCGAAAACCTCGCTCTCCTGCAGCGCTTCCGCCACTTCCTGCGCGATCAGGAGGGGAGCTTTATGATACTTCTTCGCCCCGGCCATTGCGCCGTTGCACTGATATTCGCACAAATCCGGACGATTGGACAAGGTCACTTTTCCCAGTTCCTCATCATATCCTGCCGCCCGGAATCCTTTCTTCATCTCTTCCGAGATCGCATCCAGAATTTTTTTCATCGTCTTTTCCTTTCCGCTCTTCCGCCTGTGCATGCCTTTTGTCCCTCTCCATTTTGGAAAAGATACAGCCGCAGTAATCCTGGCGATAGAGCCCGTATTGCTCCGATAATTCCACGGAGCGCTTATATCCGTTCTTCTTCTTGAAATCCGACGGAAGGAACGGCGTGTGATACGCTTCCGCCAGCTGTTCCCCTATCTCATTCAGCCACCCCGCATTCTTCATGGGGCTGATGGTGAGCGTGGTGGTGAAATAGTCATATCCGCCGAGCGCGGCAAGCCTGGCCGTCTCCGAAAGGCGCAGCCAGTAGCAGCGGCGGCATCTCTCTCCGCCCTCCGGAACATCTTCCAGCCCCTTCGCCAGTTCAAAGAACCGTTCCGGCTCATAGGCGCCCTTTTCCAGGAGAATTCCGTTCACGCATGGCCGCTCTTTTCCTTCTTCCCGGGACGTCCTTTCCTTTTCCTCATTCATCAGGCGGATCAGCCGTCCCTGTTCCTCCACGCGTCTGTCATATTCCCCGCGCTGTGTGATGTTGGGATTATAATAAAACACGGTAATGTCAAAATACCGGCTCAGGTATTCGAGCACATAGCTGCTGCAGGGGGCGCAGCAGCTGTGAAGGAGCAGCTTTTTTCGTACCGGGGCAAAGTCCGGCCCGGATACCCGCCCGCAACGCTCATCCGGCCCGCGTCTCTCGGCCGGGCTGCGCTGCGCCTTTGCGCCGTGCTGCTCGTCTGCTTCACTCTTTACGGCAGCGCTTCCCGCATATTCCTTCTCCAGCGCTTCCAGGATCTTATCCAGTTCTTTCTGGTAATTCACCCTGTTCATTTCAGGCCTCCGTCCGTTTACCGTTCTTTGGACGCGTCCAGCGCCGCGATATCGATCAGGGTCATTTCATCGCTCTTGGCCTCCAGGCTGCCAACCAGGGCCCGGGCTGTATCCAGGCTTGTCAGGCAGTTGACTCCCGTTTCGATGGCAGTTCTTCTGATCAGGAAACCGTCTCTGGATTTATCCCTGCCCTGCGTAGGCGTATCGATCACCAGATCGATTTTGTGTCCCAAGATCAGGTCCATCACCGTAGGAGATTCCTGGTTGATCTTATTGACCTTCCGCGCACGGACGCCCGCTTCATTCAGGGCCGCCGCCGTACTTCTGGTCGCATAGATGATATAACCCAGTTTTTCAAACCGGCGGGCGATCTCAATGGCTTCTCCCTTATCCGCATCCTTCACGGTAATGATCATCCGCTTATGCTTGGGCAGATCGATTCCCGCTCCCAGGAACGCCTTATACAGCGCCTCGTTAAAGGTTTTGGCGATTCCAAGACATTCCCCTGTGGACTTCATCTCAGGCCCAAGGCTGATCTCCGCCCCGCGGATCTTCTCAAAGGAGAACACCGGCATTTTGATGGCCACATAGCCTGCTTCCGGCTGCAGGCCGGGTTCGTACCCCAGCTCCCGGATCTTCTTGCCGATAATGACCTGCGTCGCCAGATCCACAATCGGAATTCCCGTCACCTTGCTGATATAAGGCACCGTTCTGGAAGAACGGGGATTGACTTCGATCACATAGACCTCTTCGCCCACCACGATGAACTGGATGTTGATCAACCCGATCACATGCAGGGAGCGGGCCAGCCTACGCGTATATTCTGCGATGGTCTCTTTCACCTTATCGCTGACCGTCTGCGCCGGATAAACGGAAATGCTGTCTCCGGAATGTACGCCTGCGCGTTCGATATGCTCCATCAGGCCGGGAATCAGGATATCTTCTCCATCGCAGACCGCATCCACCTCCATTTCCTTGCCCTGGAGGTACTTATCCACCAGGATGGGATGGTCCTGGGCGATGCGGTTGATAATCGCCATGAATTCCTCGATCTCTTCGTCGGAAATAGCGATCTGCATGCCCTGGCCGCCCAGCACATAGGAAGGACGCACCAGAACCGGATAGCCGAGACGGTTTGCCACAGCCTTCGCTTCTTCCGCCGTATAGACGGTTCCGCCGCTGGGCCTTGGAATTTCACACTGTTCCAGAATTTCATCGAACAGTTCCCGATCTTCCGCCGCATCCACATTCTCCGCGCTGGTTCCCAAAATCGGAACGCCCATCTTCATCAGGCTTTCCGTCAGCTTAATGGCGGTCTGTCCGCCAAACTGCACCACCGCCCCGTCCGGATGCTCGATGTTCACCACATTCTCCACATCCTCCGGCGTCAGAGGCTCAAAATATAATTTATCCGCAATATCAAAATCCGTACTCACCGTCTCCGGATTGTTGTTGATGATGACCGTCTCATAGCCTTCTTTAGAAAAGGCCCAGGTGGCGTGCACGGAACAGTAATCGAACTCGATTCCCTGCCCGATGCGGATCGGGCCGCTGCCCAACACCAGAACCTTTTTCGGACACACCGTTCCGTCTTTCCGAACCTGGCCGCTGCGGGATTCTTCCGCCTCATTTTCCCCTCCGTAGACGGAGTAATAGTAGGGCGTGCTGGCCTCAAATTCTGCTGCACAGGTGTCCACCATCTTATAAGAAGCCGTGATCTTGTTTTCCAGACGCAGCTTCTTCACCGCTTCCTCGCTCATGCCGGACAGGCGGGCAATCACGTTGTCCGGGAACTCCAGCCGTTTCGCCTCGCGCAGAAGTTCAGGCGTAATGGGGCCTTTCTCCAGCGCTGATTCCATCTCCACCAGCACCGCGATCTTATCGATGAACCAGATATCCACCATGGTGATCTCATGGATGGTCTCATAATCCACACCTTTGCGCAGCGCTTCCGCGATCACATAGATCCGCTGGTCGTCCACCTTCTTCAGCCGCTCCGTCAGCTCCTGTGCGGAAAGCGCTGAGAAATCATAGCTTCTCAGGCAATCCACATGCTGTTCCAGAGAACGGATGGCCTTCATCAACGCGCCTTCAAAATTGGTGCAGATACTCATGACCTCGCCTGTGGCCTTCATCTGCGTGGTCAGCGTCCGCTTGGCCGTGATGAATTTATCAAAAGGCAGCCTCGGCAGCTTCACCACGCAGTAATCCAGCGTGGGCTCAAAGCTGGCGTAGGTCTTGCCAGTAATCGCGTTCTTAATTTCGTCCAGCGTATATCCCAATGCGATCTTGGCCGCCACCTTGGCGATGGGATAACCTGTCGCCTTGCTGGCAAGGGCGGAGGAACGGCTCACACGGGGATTCACTTCGATCACGCAGTATTCAAAACTGGTGGGATGCAGGGCGAACTGCACGTTGCAGCCTCCGGTGATCTCCAGTTCATCGATAATGTTCAGCGCCGCGCTGCGCAGCATCTGGTATTCCTTATCGCTCAGGGTCTGAGAAGGCGCCACCACGATGCTGTCTCCGGTATGCACGCCAACAGGGTCGATATTCTCCATATTGCAGACGGTGATGCAGTTGCCCGCGCTATCCCGCATCACTTCGTATTCGATTTCCTTCCATCCGGAAATACAGCGCTCCACCAAAACCTCGCCCACGCGCGACAGACGCAGGCCATTGGCGAGAATCTCCTCCAGTTCTACCTGGTTATGGGCGATGCCTCCGCCGCTTCCGCCCAGGGTGTAAGCGGGACGCAGCACCACAGGATAGCCGATCCGGGAGGCGAACGCTACGCCGTCCTCGATGTTCTTCACCACCAGAGAGGGCGCGCAGGGCTCCCCGATCTTCTCCATGGTATCCTTGAATTCCTGGCGGTCTTCCGCCTTGCGGATGGTGCGTGAAGTGGTTCCAAGCAGCTTTACATGATGGGAAGCGAGGAAGCCGGATTCATCCAGCTCCATTCCCAAGTTCAGACCGGCCTGCCCGCCCAGGGTGGGAAGGATGCTGTCCGGCTTCTCCTTTTCTATGATCTTCTCCAGGACTTTCACCGTTAAAGGCTCAATATATACTTTGTCCGCGATATCCTTATCCGTCATGATGGTGGCCGGATTGGAGTTCACCAAAACCACCTCGACGCCTTCTTCCTTCAGGGAACGGCAGGCCTGCGTGCCCGCGTAGTCAAATTCCGCAGCCTGTCCGATCACGATGGGGCCGGAGCCGATGACCAGGACTTTTTTCACGTCAGGGTTTTTAGGCATCTTGCATTCCTCCATTCATCATCGTAATAAACCGGTCGAAAAGATAGCCGGAATCCTGCGGTCCGGGGCAGGCTTCCGGATGGAACTGCACGGTGAAAATATTTTTCCCGGTGTAGCGCAGCCCTTCATTGGTCCCATCGTTCACGTTCACAAAGGCGGGCACCGCAACCGTCGGATCCAGCTTGGCCGTATCCACCACATAGCCGTGGTTCTGAGAAGAGATATATACCCTGCCGGTGGACAGATCTTTCACCGGATGATTTCCTCCTCTGTGACCGTATTTCATCTTAAAGGTGTCCGCTCCTGTAGCCAGCGCCATGAGCTGATGTCCCAGGCAGATGGCAAAAATCGGCACGTCCGACTCATACAGCCTGCGTATCTGTTCGATAATCGGCCCGCATTCCTTCGGATCTCCAGGGCCATTGGACAGCATGATGCCATCCGGACGGTCTGCCAGAATCTCCTCCGCCGACGTGCCCGCAGGATAGACGGTCACATCACAGCCTCGCATCGCCAGGCTTCGGGCGATATTCTCCTTCGCGCCCAGATCCAAAAGCGCTACCCGCTTGCCTGCGCCGTTTAATTCGCGCACCAGGGACGGCCTTGGCTCCTTTACCCCGGACAGATATGCTTCCTTATTAAACACAGCGCTTCCGGACAGCGGCCCGTTCTGCGCCAGTTCCGTCACGCCCTTAACCTTGTATTTCTTCTCACAGGTAACCTTTTCCACCACTTTACCCGTGGTATAAGCGGCGAGTCTGGGCAGGATCTCATCCAGGCTGTCATACTCCCGGGTGGTAATCATGCCGTTCATGGTTCCCTTCTCCCTCAGGATCTTGGTCAGCGCCCGGGTATCAATCCCTGCAATTCCCGGCACCCCGTATTCCTGCAGGAATTCCTGAATGCTGCAGTCAGAGCGGAAATTGCTCGGCATTCTGGACAGCTCCCGCACGATGAAGCCATCCGGCCAGGGGCGGCGCGATTCACAATCCTGCCTGCATATGCCATAATTGCCGATCAGCGGATAGGTCATACATACTGCCTGTCCCGCATAAGAAGGGTCGGTCAGAACCTCCAGATATCCGGCCATTGACGTGTTAAAAACGATCTCACTGATTACTTCTGCATCGGCCCCGATCGAGACACCCTCGAAAACCGTGCCGTCTTCCAGTATCAAAAATGCCTTCATTCTCTTCTGCACATCCTTTCCCATAATCGATTAATTGTACCATATAACCGGAGCGGGGGCAATTACTTTTTTTGCTTGATAGGGACCTTGTTACAGCTCAGCCCTCCGCATATGCCGTTCCGTCTCACTCGCTTGTGACACCTGGCTCCCCGAGCACGAACATCCGGCTTCTGCGGCACAGGGTTCGGCTGCATTCTTTTTCCGCAAACCACTTTAAAAATTGGCTGTTTCTAAGCCTTGCATGTGGGAGGTCCACCCGCATGGCGGCTAAACTCCGCCCCTATGGGGCGTCAAACAACGCCGCCAGAGCGTGCGGGTGAACTTCCCACATGCAAGGCTAAGAAACAGCACAATTTTCTCACAGGTTTGCGGAAAAAGAATGCAGCCGAATCCTGTGCCGATCCATTCAGGCGGCAGGGGCCCTTGTATCTTTTCCGGCATCCTCACGCTGGCAATTTCCCTGTTCGGCCTGCTGATGCTTATCGCCCGCATGAAGGAAGCTTCGGCCGCCGGAATTCTATGGGGCGCCTTCCTTCTGCTGTTCACGATGGGGATGGGACTCGCATCTCTTCTTTGCCGCACGCCGCAGATGCAGGATTCTTTCCGTCCGGCCGTTGTGATGCGGGAACGCTCTTTTATTTCCGTTTTGGGCTGCTCTGCCATTTTATGGGTCTGCTCTTCACATTCGTTTCCGTCTGCCGCGCGGTTGCAGGTCCGGCATTTCCCGCAGCCGCACCCTTTCTTGGGCTGCTCGGCCTAGCAATGGAACTGCTCGGTACATGGGCCCTGTTGGCCCGCCGTAACCGAACCCTTATCATCTATGAAAACGGTTCCCTCATCTATTGCACCAGTTGGGGACGGATGCGCACCGCTGTCCCCGGCCAGATAGCCTCCATACAGCTGACCTTGAATCGCTCTGTTGTTTTTCTGGATTCCGGCAACAGACGGCTGCTGTCCGTGGAAACCAATATGCTGGGAACAGACCAGCTGGAACAATGGATCGAGAGACAACATATCTCTGTAAAGTTAACCAAGTTTTTGGAAAGACAGGTGCTCCAAACCGCTGAAGCAGAAGAAACTGTTTCTTGGCGCGAAGAATACCGCACACGTTGGCACAGCCATCTGAAAAGCATCCGGATTGGATTGGTGCTGACGCTGATCCTGTTCTCTGTTGGAAGCATCGTGCCCTTTGCTCTGTATCTAGTCGGCTTACTCAAGTTCCGGACAGCAGTTTCCTTGTCTGCTGCGGCGCCGGTTCCTTTTCTGCTGTATTATCTGATCTTCGCCCAGGTACTCTTGCTGAACGCCAGGCCCAAAAGGGCGACTCCCGAGTGGAATGCGATGCATATTAAGGCTCCCTCTCTGTTGTTCATGTTTCTTTCCTGGCTGCTTTCCATGCAGTTCTATGATCTCTGGAATCTATGGGAAATGCAAGTTGTGGATGAATGGCAGTTTCTTGTACTGTGGCTGGCGGTCGGCATCATACTTACGGCGCTCTTTGTGCAGCGCACACCCAAACGGCTGCGCGGTGAAAACCTGTTTCTTGTCGGCATCGCCCTGTTTTTATTAAGCTATCCGCTCTGTTACAGAGCCAATTTGGCGCTATGCGGCCATTCCCAACATTATCCGGCCATCATAACCGGCCGCGAGGAAAAAGAAGATGACGACGGGGACTCAGCTTACACTCTGACAGTCTTGCTGGACGATGGAACGGAAGCGGAAATCCAGGTAACGCAGACCCTGTACCAAATGGAAGAATCCGGCACCCCTTTCGTGGTCTGTCAGTTAGAAAGCCCGCTGGGGATCCGCATGATAAAGCTACATCTTCCCTCCTGATTCTGCATGATGATCCCTTCAAAAAAAGGCTGTGAAAAAAGCATAGCCTAAAACAAAGAAGGGCCATGGGTCAAAAATAAGCCCAGGGTCCTTCTTTTGTGTAAAATTAACTTACAATGATAATTCTTAACAAATTCTATACTAACGCAAAACAGGCAGTTTTGCCAATCCTTATTTCGGATTATCTTTTCCTAATGAACAATCTTTTCGGCATGAAACGCAGTATCCGTCATAAGCCTAACCATTTTTGTCCAGCCTACGGCACGACTCCCGAATCACCAGCCCGGACTGTATTTTCTGTACCCTGGGAGGGTTCTCCTTATGGATCGCCGCAATCACCGTATCGATCAGCGTGCGGCCAAAGGCCTCATAATCGTATCCCACACAGGTCAGCCGGGGCATACACATCTCAGCGATATAGGTATCATCAAAACTTACCACGGAAACATCCTGAGGAATTCTGTAGCCGTACTCCGACAGCGTACGGATCATCCCAGCTGCCGCAAAATCATTGATTGCGATGACTGCCGTGGGCAAAGGCACGCCCTGCTGAAGGAATTTGCGCATTGCTTCGCTTCCTCCTTCTATATCATAGCTGTCACTGTCCACAATATATTCCTCTCTCACAGGAATCCCCGCCTTTTGGAGCACCTGCCTAAAGCGCTTCCTTTTATCTACAGTGGGCTTTACATCCCCTCTGCCCCCAATCAGCGCAATATCCCGATGCCCGTTTTCCAGGAGATACGAAAGCAAAAGTTCTATCGCCTGGCCTTCATCAATATTCACACGATAACAGTCCGCACCGTCCAATTTTCCCGTAATCAGAACAGGCATGGCATTCGCCGCCCGGTTGATGCTCTCCACATATTTCGCGTCTGAAACCAGTTCGTCCACTTTTCCGCCGACCTGGATAACAGCGTCCACCCTCTGCCTGTGGAACTTCTCAAGATAGGATATCTCCATCTCATTGCTGCCCAGCGAATTGCACAGCATAAGCAGATATCCCCGCTCATTGGCGGCCTTTTCGCACTCCACCACAATGGTTGCAAAATATGGATTCCTGATATCCGATACCATCAGGCCAATCATTTTAGTCTCAACGCTGCTCAGTCCTCTGGCGAGCGCGCTGGGCTTGAAGTCATATTTGTCGATCAGTTCCTGTACTTTCAGCCGCTTCTCCTCACTGACACGCGCGCTCCCGGTCAGCACCCTTGAGACAGTGGCGGGGGATACCCCCGCCTCCTTCGCTATAGTATAGATGCTAATCGTCTCTTTTTCCATATGACATCGCCTTTCCGACCCAGGTTGCCGCAGGAACGGGCCGTTTTACTATATATGTCTTTTTCTGGCGTTTATCTGAAATAGGCAACGCCGGATTCAAAGATCTTCAGATCCTGTTCTCCATAGATATTGATGGCAACGCCATCCCCTCTTCTTTCCACATGAGCCATCTTGCCCAGGATACGCCCATCCGGGGAGGTAATGCCTTCAATCGCCGTATAAGAACCGTTCACATTCCATTCGCCGTCCATGGACACATTTCCTTCCGGATCCGCATACTGGGTAGCCACCTGCCCGTTCTCGAACAGCCGCTTCGTCCATTCCTCATTGGCCACAAAACGGCCTTCTCCATGGGACGCAGGCGTACAATACGTTCTGCCCACCTGGGCCTGTGCCAGCCAAGGCGATTTATTGGAAACCACTTTGGTATATACCATTCTGGAGATATGGCGGTTAATTGTATTGAATGTAAGGGTAGGAGAATTCTCATCCTGACCTGTGATCTTGCCGAAGGGAACCAGGCCGAGTTTAATCAGCGCCTGGAACCCATTGCAAATGCCCAGGCAGAGACCATCCCGTTCGGTAAGCAGCTTCTCCACCGCTTCCTTTATCTTGGCATTCTGGAACGCCGTCGCGAAGAACTTGGCGCTTCCGTCCGGTTCGTCACCCGCAGAGAATCCGCCGGGGAACATAATGATCTGCGCCTGTCCAATGGCCTTCTCAAATTCTTCCACGGATTCCCGGATATCCTGTGCAGTGAGATTGCGGAAAATCTTTGTCACCACATTGGCGCCAGCACGTTCAAAGGCCTTCGCACTGTCATATTCGCAGTTGGTTCCCGGGAATACGGGGATGAACACAGTGGGCTTCGCCACTTTATTCCTACACACATGGATTTCCTTTGCCGTATACAGCGGGCTTTCCACCGTTTCCTTTCCCTGCTTCGGAAGGCTCGGGAATACTTTTTCCAATGTTCCCTTCCAGGACGAAATCATCTCATCCAGATCGATCTGCACATCCTTGATCACAAAAGCAGCCTTCTCGCTGACCGTTCCAAGGCATTCATATGCGATGCCGATCTCGTCCATCCTATCCGCCGCCACTTCGGCCACGATATCCCCCAGGGCGTTCTCAAACAGGTCGGAGACTTCCACATCTCCCGCCAGTTCCAGTCCCAGATGATTGCCAAATGCCATCTTTGAAAGGGCCGCCGCTGCTCCCTTGGCATCCAGCGCGTAAGCGGATACAATCACGCCGTTTCGGATCAGTTCCGTGATCTTATCATACAGCCTGCTCACCTCATCATATACAGGAATGTCATATTCGTCCCGCTCCAGGCAGAAACGGATCACCCGATTGCCCGGCTTCTTGAATTCCGGCGTAATGATGTCGCCCTCCTTCGCCACATCCACCGCAAAGGATACCAGGGTAGGAGGCACATCGATATCATTAAAGGTTCCGGACATGGAATCCTTGCCCCCGATGGAAGGCAGGCCATATCCCACCTGCGCATCGTATGCACCAAGCAGAGCTGCAAAAGGCTGGCTCCATCTTTCGGGATCTTCTGTCATCCGTCTGAAATACTCCTGGAAAGTGAACCGGATCTTTCGGAAATCTCCGCCCGCAGCCACGATGCGCGCCATGGATTCCGTCACCGCATAGATGGCGCCGTGATACGGGCTCCAGGAAGACAGGTACGGATCAAAACCATAACTCATCATGGTTACCGCATCCGTCTTGCCTTCCAGCACCGGAAGCTTCGCCACCATGGCCTGTGTTTCGGTCAGCTGATATTTTCCGCCGTAAGGCATGAGCACGCTGCCCGCTCCGATGGAGGAATCGAACATCTCCACCAGCCCCTTCTGGGAGCATACGTTCAAATCCGCCAGCAAAGTAAGCCAGGCGCCTTTCACATCTCCTGCCTCCAGCGCTTTTCCTGCCGCAGGCACGGCATACTGATCAAAATAGCTACTCCCTTCCTGCGGCACGTCCACATATACATTCGTTTCCTGATGCGCGCCATTGGTATCCAGGAATGCGCGGGAAATGTTGACGATTTCCTTTCCTCTCCAGATCAGCACCAGTCTGGGTTCCTCCGTCACCTCAGCCACGCTCACAGCTTCCAGATTCTCTTCAGCGGCATATGCCAGGAAAGCATCCACATCCTTGGGGGATACCACCACTGCCATACGCTCCTGTGACTCGGAAATCGCCAATTCCGTACCGTCCAGGCCCGCATATTTCTTCGGCACCTTGTCCAGATCCACCCGCAGCCCGTCGGCCAGTTCTCCGATGGCTACAGAAACGCCGCCCGCTCCGAAGTCGTTACATTTCTTGATCAGCCGGCTGACTTCCGCCCTGCGGAACAGCCTCTGGATCTTGCGTTCCGTGGGTGCATTTCCCTTCTGCACCTCCGCTCCGCAGGTCTCGATGCTCGCCTCTGTATGCACCTTGGAAGAACCGGTAGCGCCGCCGCAGCCATCCCTTCCGGTACGGCCGCCCAGCAGAATAATGATATCTCCGGGATCTGAGGAAGCGCGCACCACATTTTTCCTGGGAGCCGCGCCCATCACTGCGCCGATCTCCATCCGCTTCGCCACATAATCCGGATGATAGATTTCTTTCACATACCCGGTGGCAAGCCCGATCTGATTGCCGTAGGAGGAGTATCCGTCCGCAGCGCCGCGCACCAGCTTTTTCTGAGGCAGCTTGCCCTTCAGGGTATCCGCCACAGGCACCGTAGGATCCGCAGCGCCGGTCACGCGCATGGCCTGGTAAACATATCCTCTGCCGGAAAGGGGATCCCGGATCGCTCCGCCCAGGCAGGTAGCCGCTCCGCCGAAAGGCTCGATCTCCGTAGGATGGTTATGCGTCTCATTCTTAAAGAATACAAGCCACTCCTCCGTCTCCTTGCCGTTTCCATAGTCCATCTCCACCGGAACGATCACAGAACAGGCGTTGATCTCTTCAGACTCTTCCATATCCTGCAGTTTGCCTTCTTTTTTCAGCTTGCGCATTCCCATCAGGGCCAGATCCATCAGACAGATGAATTTATCGTCCCTGCCCGCAAAAAGCTCTTCCCGCGTATCCAGATAGCTCTGATAGGTGCCCTCCATCGGCGTCCGGTAATATCCTTCCCCGAATTCGATTTTCTTCAGTTCTGTGGAAAACGTGGTATGGCGGCAGTGATCTGACCAATAAGTATCCAGCACCCGGATCTCCGTCATGGATGGATCTCTGCCCTCTTCTTTCTTGAAATAATTCTGTATATGCTGGAAATCCCGGAAGGTCATCGCCAGTCCCAGGGAATCGTAAAGTTCCAAAAGCGCATCTTCGGACAGTTCCCGGAAACCGTCCAGAATCTTCACATCCTCCGGCTCCTTATATACGATCTCCAACGTCTGCGGCTTTACCAGATCCGTTTCCCTGGAATCCACCGGGTTGATGCAGTATGCCTTGATCCGGTCGAATTCCTCATCCGTAATCTTCCCTGTAATCAGATAAGTGGTGGCCGTACGAATGATAGGCTCCTCTTCCTCATTCAGAAACTTCACGCACTGTACTGCGGAGTCCGCCCTCTGATCAAACTGCCCGGGCAGATACTCCACGGAAAAGACACGCGCTCCTTCCGGCGCCGGCAGTTCCTCTTCATACAGGTCATCCACCGGAGGTTCTGAGAAAACTGTCCTGCACGCTTTCTCAAACACTTCGTCGCTGATGTGTTCCACATCATAACGAATAAAAATCCGAACCCCCTCTATCGTCTTCAGGTTCAGATAATTCTTCAGATCACTTTCCAGTTCCTTCGCCTTTACCGCAAAGGGGGCTTTCTTTTCCACATAGATACGTCTTACGTTTCCCATCAATGCTCCTCCACATTTTCTCTTAAGATGCAGCTTCCCAAGGTTCCAGGCTATCCTTCATCCGCCCGGCAGTTCCTTTTCTTTTCAGCCAACCTTCAAAGCCTTCTACGCTTCCTCACAAACCATCGTCTCCAGCATATGCATCAGCTGTCTGTCCACCATAGCTTCTGAAATTCCCATCGATTGGGCACCAACCTTCATTCCCTCCAGAGCGAACATCATATTTCTGGCCGTTCCTTCCGGATCCTCGCAGTACAATTCCCCTGCCTGCACCCCGGCCTCGATGATTTCCTCAAGCAGCCCGGCCGCCTCCTGAAACCTTCTGCGCAGCAGATTTTCTTTTTTCGGGGGTCTGGCCGCAAAAAAGTACTCATAGCACGCCACGGTAAGGGAATTCTTCTTGCGCAGGATTTCCTTCTTCTGTTCCCGCAGGAACATCATCAGGATATCCGAGGCCGCCGCCTCTTCAGGTATCGAACCTTCAAAAGCCGTTTCCTCCCTTTCCTGCTCCGCTTCCAGCACCGCCTGGAACACCTCAGCCGTATTGTTAAAATACAGATACAGGCCTCCCCTGCTGATACCGCAGGCATCCACAATATCCTTCATGGTCACTGCCCTGAAGCCCTTTTCCACAAATACCCGTCGCGCCGCCTCCACGATGAGCGCTCTCTTGTGTACCGACTTCTCTCCCATACAACCCTCCCCGAAAAACCCCAACCCTCCAGACAGATCCGAAGCACGGCATCCGCTGTTGAACATAAGGATGGCTCGCGAAGCGTGACATCCGTTGTTTTCTATCCTACCACAAAACACAGGAAAAGGAAATGCCATGGTTTTAAATATCACAAGCCATCCATTACTTCCGCTACTATTCGTTATTTTTCACGGGGCGGAGAGCCTATCCATTCAGCCCCGTTTTCTCCATAAAAGCTTCCACTGAGCCCACTTCGGCCGCTGTCCGCAGCCAATCCATCAGAAGGGCGGTATCCGTTTCCGCGATCATCCGTTCCCTCAAATGCTCCGGCACGCTTCCTTTCATCTCAAGCAACAGAAGCACAGACTCCGCTTTTCCTTCTGCTTTTCCTTCTGCTTTTCCTTCTGCTTTTCCTCGGATGAGCCCCTGCTCTATTCCCCGGGCGATTCCTTCTTCCATTCCGCTTTGGAATTCTGCCCGTCTCAGCTTCTTCAATTCCTCTTCTTCGTTATATTCAAATATCGACACAGCGATCACCTCCGCTCTCTGGCTGCGAAGGAAGTCCGACAGGATCCCTTCCTCAATGCATTCCGTCACAGCCCTCTCCACCGCTTCCTCTATCGAGGGCCCTTGTTTCGCACATCTTCTGAGCCGCGCCACGAATTCACTGTATTCCCGCAGCGTCCGGGCGTTCATCAGGCATAATATCACCAACTTTCACCTTTACACCTTATCCGTGATTTCCCAGTGTCCGCTAAAACCACGTCCAATATAACATACATTATCCATTTCTTTTATATGGCGTTTAATTGTTTTAGAGCTTACCCCTAATGCAGCCGCCATTTTTTCTGTACTTATTTTTCTATCTTTACGAATCAAGTCAATAATCTGAACATTTAACTTGTCTTGAGGGACATCTTGAGGGACATCTTGAGGGACATCGTAGTTCAGGTTTGGCATCACTACAGTAAACTGATATCTGTCTGAACGGAAGGATGGTCTTTTTTTCTCATTATAGTTTATTTGAAATTCGTATCCACTGATAATCTTTCCAAATCCACTACCTTTACGTTCCATATATCCGAGCCTATTGAATACATCAGCAAGCACCGGATTTCTTCTGGTTGAAGGAACTGTAAGAGGATCTCTGTCCTGAATCATGGAACCATCCGGCATTCCTCCCGGAGAATAAATTTCCATTCTATCATCATATATATCAATATGGACTTCACTGCCATTTACCAGATAGTCACGATGCACCAACGCATTTACAAGGGCTTCGTGATAACTTCGTTCTACATACTCCGGCATTTCTTCTCTTGAGTTTGCAGTCTTACGCCACTTCATTTTACTATTCCGTTTGATGAATGCCTCTCCATTTTCAATCAAAGAAATAACACTGCCTGAATACTCCGCATCATCTAACGCATCAACTGTGCCACCGCTTTTATTTAACCCATTCCACCTTGTACAAAATAATCTTGAACAAAGAATCGGACTTTCATCGGCAAGTAATGCCCCTGCATTCGTTAAATCTCCCTGCTCATTTACCAGTCCAAATGAAATCAAATCTTTATCATCAAAGCTATTGCCTGTCCATTTTTTATATCTTTCTTTAAGCTTTGAAAATGCATAATCATTCGCTTTATAGGTAGAATTCCGCGAATCATATGATGTATTTTTCCCTCTAAGAACAAGACGCTTCAATTCGGTCGCAGTTGCCTTTACACTTTCATTTCCAACGCGAACATAAGCTTCCAGTACGCCATCTCCCGAATAATAATATGGGGTTTCGTCACCCTTATATACATCAAGGATGACCAAAACCCTGCCATCTTCGGTTTTATGAAATCTAAGCTTAAACTCTGGTATCGGTTCAAGTCTTGTCTTAATTACCTCACTAATCTTTTCTGCATCACCTTCAGGATCTTCAAGTCCGACAGCCATACCTTCATTGGAAATACCAAAAATCAATGCTCCACCAAATGTATTTGCAAAAGCACTTACACTTTTACACCAGCTTTTAGGTTTCTTTTCTTCCAGCGCAAGTTTTTTATCGTATTCAGTCGCTTCACCAATTATATCTTTTCTATTCATTGTAAAATCTGCTTTCTGTTTTAATAATAGTCTTTGCTCAATTAAAGATTTCATACAACTATGAACCTCTATACAATGTTCGCACATATGTCCAGTTGGAAAACATAGGAATTCCATCGGGAAATAAACAATCAGCATAACCTTTTCGCAAGGAATACTAGAACAAGCAAGCAGCCTATATTCCGTTAAAAATCGAGCGTCTTCGCAAAAAATTTATATTCGCATATATATAACGTCTCATAACATTACGCACAAACATAGTCTTTTATCGTATCAAAAATTATTTCAAGGCAACGCAACCGTTCAGACAGATCTGAACGGTTACACCGCGTGATTCTCTTTCACTGGATAGGCTCCCGTCCCACAAAAAATAACTAAGGTTTTCTTGCAAGCTGCAAGTCAATGGTGTCATATATTGTAAGCGTTCCGCCGTATTGATGAATGGCTTCTTCTATTTTTGTGAAAAACTCTTTCCTTATATTTTCTTCCATCGCAATGTGGTCAGAATATGTTCCCAGCAATTCAATATACTCTTCAGCCCCAAATGTTCTTGTCCTGTAAAACATAGCGTGTCTTATGTCCACAAAACCGTATTTTTTTGCAATCTGTGCTCTCTGAATCGCTTGTTCCTCGTTATATTCCGTTTCAGCTTTCATCGCTTTGCCATAATATCCATAATAATACTTGGCATATAGTTTATCAATTTCTGCCGAAAGGGCAGGATTGCCCTTGTCCCGGCATGGATGATTGACAAATCTTGCAAAGGCTCCTCTGTGCTTTAGCATGGCATAAACTTTAGGATATCCAATCTCTTCCGGTATCCAATGGAACGCGGACGCGGAATAAACCAGGTCATAGCGCAAATCAGGAAACCGGACATTTTCAAACTTCCCTGTCACGATCGAAAACTTCTCATAGTCCTCAAACTTTTTTTCACACAATTTTGAGAATTTCTCTCCGTATTCCACCGCTGTCAAGGCGCACCCCGTCTTCAGAATTGGCAGGGTTGCCTGTCCGCCTCCAATCCCCACTTCAACAACCCGAGATGAATGATCAACGGCAACGTACTCAAAAAGCATCTTGTAAAGCTCATCCGGATATCCGGGACGAAATTTTTCATATGCAGCGGCCACTGTATCAAATGTCCATTCCAAACCTTTTATCACAGGCATTTTATCCATCCTTCCCTCAAAAACAAGTTTTATCAGTCTACGGGCATTGTTTCTTTCAGGCCATCTAACTGTTATCGAATCAACTTTCTTTTCATACAATCTGCCTATCTTTCTGCACGCACTGTTGCAGCGGCATTCCTTTCCTTCTGCTCCTGCTGGTTTTATGTGTTACAAAATAGGGGAATAAATAATCAGCATGGCGTTTCCGAAATGAATGTCAGAAGGAACAGACGGCGGGTATTCCGCCTTAGGCCGAACGGCTTCACAGAAATTTTATACTTGTCTGTATTGTAGCATTTTATGTACTTACGCACAAGCATATATTTTTTATCGTTGGAAGCTTCCCCATAAGGAATGCTCCCGGAAGTTACTGCCTGCAGGGAAAGTCCAGTATTCCTGCAATCTACCGCAAAATCAGGCCAAAAATGATTCCCGCCGCCAAATACGGCAGAAAAGGAAAGCGATCTCTTCGGTTGGCTTGATGCATCAGCCGCCACAGGCTCCCTGCTCCGGCAAACAGAAATGTCCATACAAGGCAGGAAAAGCTGAGGGACGGCCCAAGACAGAACCCGCAGGCGGCGGCCAGCTTGATGTCCGCGCCTCCGAAAGCGCCGGGACGCAGCAATGCGGCGGCAAAGAAAGGCAGGGTCAGCAGCAGGGTTCCGGCCATTCCAATAAAGAAGGATTCCGGCGCCTGCGGCAGGGCAGCCGCAAATCCAATCACGAAAATGGTACACATATATCCGTCCGGCACCTTACCAAACCTGTGATCTTCAAATGCCGCTTCTGCAACTACCCAAAGAAAAAGAAAGATCAGCATGGCTCGTTCCCCATCCGCCCTGCCTGCAAAAAGCAGGACAGCCGGGCTGCCCAAAATAAAACGAATAGCAGCTTTTTCCATTTTTTCTGCTTTTCTGCACCAGAGCGTTTTATGGAGTACAAATATTCTTCTATTCTTTTCCATATATTTCCTCCTTATCACGGGGGGATTCTTTCATTTTAAGAAAAAGATCATAAAAATTTCAGGAAATCTGCGCGACTGCGTACGATTTTTATGTTAAGATAACGAAAGCACAGCCACAGGGCTGCTTCATGGATAAATTTAGATATGAAACGAACGCCTCGCTTTATGGGCGTCCTTTTGTTCAATGACAGGCTCCCCTTCCCGGGCTGCCTTTTTCAAAAGAAATGAGGCATATGCTGATGAAATATTTGAAATTATTCTTAAAAAAATTGTTCCGCTACCTGTTAAAGCCGCTTTCTTTTCTGCCGGCAATCCTGATGATGAGTTTTATTTTCGGCTTTTCCGCCCAGGATGGAACGGCTTCTTCTCAGGTAAGCGGCGCTGTTACCACGGAAATTGTGGAATTCGCGGATCGGCTTCTGGACAAGGGCTGGGATATGCAGCAAATCTCCCACTATGCCCAGCGTTTGGAACATTATGTCCGGAAAGCGGCACATATGACCGAATATTTTCTTCTGGCCATCACTGTCGTCTTCCCGCTCTATGTATACCGCCTGCGGGGTTTTCGGCTCGTGCTGGCTGCCGGGCTTTTCTGCGTCCTTTTCGCATGCCTGGACGAGTATCATCAGTCCTTTGTGCCAGGCCGTTCACCTGCCGTCCGTGACATATTTATCGATGCTTCCGGCAGCCTGATCGGGATCTATGTCACCCGGGCAGTCTGCTGGTTCGGCCGGAAAACCGTCTTTCGGCCGCTTTCTCTCAACAAGGGGGATGCCTGAAGCCAGGCATCCCCTGTATTCTGCACAGAGTCCTTTTCCGTCAGTCGGTCAGGATAAGACATTCATATGGCTTTAATACTGCCTGTCCTGTGATGGCCTCTCCGTCCGGAACCGTCACTGCAGGAAACGGAAGTTCCACCTGCACTTCCTTCGCGTTAAAGTTCTGCAGGAACCAAATCTTCTTCTCTCCGTCCCTTCTGGACACCGTCACTCCTTCCGGAAGCAGGCCGGTAAATTCCCCTGCTGCTCCTGCCTCTACAGCCAGCGAACGATACAGCTGCTTCAGGAAACCTTCTTCCGTCTCGCAGGCCAGGTAATATGCCCACCCATCATGATACTTGTTCCTGGAAAGCGCCGGAAGTCCCTGATAGTAGTCCGTTTCATAGGAAGAAAGGACTTCTGTCTGTGCGTTCTCCGCCACATGGGAAACCTCTCTGAGGCATCCTGTTTTCCAGCTCTTTCCTCCATACGAGATGCTGTTTGGCTGATACTGCGTCGCCGCATCCATCTCCTCCGGCCGGATGCCGAGGACTTTTTCCAGAGGGTGACTTCCCAGAATGCACAGATCTGAATCGTCCACCACGCCTGAAAAATAGGTGGCCACATAGACGCCGCCCTTTTTCACAAATTCTTCCACCCGATCCGCATAACCTTCTTTATACATATAGGCCATGGGCGCCACGACCAGGCGATATCCTTCCATGGTATCTTCTTCGCTGATGAAATCCACATCGATTCCCAGCTCCCAGAACGGCTTATAATGGCTCAGGATCGTGGAAACATAGGCCATATCCTTTCTGGGACCCTGAATGCCTTCCACCGCCCACCAGTTTTCCCAATCGAACAGGATGGCGACCTTGGGCCGGTTGCAGGTATGATAGACGCTGTCGGAGATTCTCTCCAGCCGTTTTCCCAGCGCCGTTACCTCCCGGAAGGTGCGGGTATTGCTTCCATTTCTGTGATCCACCACAGCTCCATGGAATTTCTCCTCTCCGCCCCGGCTTTTTCTCCACTGGAAGTACTGCACGCTGTTGGCCCCGCAGGCCACCGCCTGAAGGGAAGACAGTTCATGCATGCCCGGACGCTTCTGCGTATTTACGCTCTTCCAGTTCACGATGGAAGGGGTGCTCTCCATCAGCAAAAAGGGCGCCTTTTTCAGACTCCGCATCAGGGAATGATTCGCAGCTGCCCATACGGCGGTATCGATCTCATCCGCCTGTCCATGCCACTGCGGATAGCAGTCCCAGGAAATGATATCCAGCTGCGGAGCAAAGCGGAAATAATCATAAGGCTTAAAGAACTCCATCATATTGGTTGTCACAGGCCGGTCACTGTACTTTCTGACCGCCTTGATCTCTTCCGCGCAGAAATCCTGCATCTGATGGCTCATAAAACGATTCCAATCCAGATTCAGCCCCTGCAGATCCGCTTCCCCAATGCTCATGGGCGCCTGTACCTGAGACCAGTCTGTATAGGTATGGCTCCAGAAACTAGTCCACCAGGCATGGTTCAGATTGTCAAGCGTATGATACCGCTCCTTCAGCCACTTGCGGAACGCATCCTGACAGAGCGGGCAGCGGCAGGTCCCGTCCAGATTGTTTCCGCCGTATTCATTGGAAATGTGCCACATGATAACGCCCGGATGCCGGCCGAACCGTTTGGAAAGTTCATGATTGATCTTCTTCATTTTCTTGCGCATCACCGGCGACGTGGGGCAGAAATTATGGCGCCTGCCGGCCAGCCGTCTCACCCCGTCCGCCTGTACCTGGCGTACTTCTTCATATTTAGAAGTCAGCCAATGGGGCATGGCCCCGGTAGGCGTCGCCAGAAGGGTATAGATCCCGTTCTCATACAGCCGGTCTATGATCTTTTCAAGCCAGCCAAGATGAAACTCCCCTTCCTCAGGCTCCAGCTTCGTCCAGGCAAAAATCCCCAGGGAAACGCAGTTCACATGCGCCTCCTTCATCAGCCGTATGTCCTCCTCCAGCACATCCGGCCGATCCAGCCATTGATCCGGATTATAATCCCCTCCATGAAGCAGATGGGGATATCCGCTTATGATTTCTTTCATCTGTTCATTCCCGCCTTTCTCTTTTGATCCATTCCTTTATGCCTGTTCCAACAGTTCCTTTAACACATCGCTGACGAGGCTGCATTCCTCATCCGCGCAGGCTTTTACATTCTCTTTGGCCGTATGCATCGCGTAGCTATATCCCGCTTCCTTCAGCATGCCAATATCATTTTCGCTGTCCCCGAAACTGAGAACCTCATCCAGAAAGAATCCCTGCTTCCGGGCCAGATATCTCAGCGCGCTCCCCTTGTCCACGCCCTTATTCGTGAAGTCCAGCCATCCGCCTCCTCCGTCAACCACATTCAGAAGGCGGTCATACTTCTCATGAAACCACTTTTCCCAGTCTTCAGGAATCCCCTGCTGCCAGTAAACTGCCAGTTTGATGATCGGTTCCTGAATCTCTTCAAACGAAGTGTATACCCTCACGCGGTTATGTACCTTGTCACGCAGCATCACCGCAAACTCCGGATCTACAGGAACCACACAGGTAGCGTCCGCACAGGAAACCGCCACTTCCGCATCCGGTATCGCCGTCATATCCTGCATCAATGTGAAAGCCAGTTTTCTGTCAATCTCATTCTGGTACAGAATGCGTTCTCCCTGCGCGATCAGGGCCCCGTTTTCACAGATATAAGAGATCTCGTCCGCCACAGGCCGAAGCAGGCGGCGCAGGTTCGGATACTGCCGTCCGCTGGCTGCAATAAAGGAAATTCCCTTCTCCTTAAGCGCCCGGATCAGGGGAAAATATATCTCATCCACCTGCTGCGCCCCGTCCTTTAAAATGGTGCCGTCAAAGTCACTGGCAACCACCCGAATGTTCTCCATCTTTCTTCTCCTTCCGCTGCCTCATCCGCCCCGCCTCATCCGCTTCCGGAGCCTTGGAGGAATCAACTCTTCTGATTTGTTTCACCTTACCAAATCAAAATACGGCTGTCAATAGAAACAGCCGATCAGCCTCCGCATATGCCGTTCCGTCTCCCTCGTTTGTGACACCTGGTTCCCCATGCACGGCATCCGGCTTCAGCGGCGCAGAGTTCGGCTA
>ERZ826396.1364-NODE-1364-length-27586-cov-10.581272_pt1 | contig 27586 bp, 30 predicted proteins | sample MGYA00519926_ERZ826396 | MGnify/ENA primary metagenome ERZ826396 (study PRJEB31778, sample SAMEA3449230) | human gut metagenome | biome: human gut; feature: human-associated habitat; material: faeces | place: United Kingdom | collected 2010/2012 ... | reverse complement strand
ACCGGGCGAACCGGCTGGCCTTTGCCGATGACAGCAGCTATTACCTGCTCTGTGCCCTGGAGGTGCTGGACGAGGATGGCCGGTTGGAGCGCAAGGCAGATATGTTCACCAAGCGCACGATTAAGCCCCATGAGGCCGTCACCACCGTGGACACGGCCAGCGAGGCCCTGGCAGTCTCCATTTCTGAAAAAGCCTGCGTGGATATGGCCTACATGGAACAGCTCACCGGCAAAACCGGCGAGGAACTGGCTGACGAGCTGCGGGGTGTCATCTTCCGTGTGCCGGGCCAGACCGAACCGGACGGGACGCCCCATTATGTGACCGCCGATGAATACCTCTCCGGCAACGTGCGCCGGAAGCTGCGCCAGGCCCAGCGGGCGGCGGAGCAGGACTCGGCCTTTGCGGTCAACGTGGAGGCCCTGACTGCCGCCCAGCCCAAAGACCTGGACGCTTCCGAGATCGAGGTGCGGCTGGGGGCAACGTGGATCGACAAGGAGTACATCCAGCAATTCATGTACGAGACCTTCGACACGCCTTTTTACCTCCAGCGCAGCATTGAAGTCCACTACACCCCCTTTACGGCGGAGTGGCAGATCTCCGGCAAAAATGTCGTGGGGCAAAACAACGTGGCCGCCTACTCGACCTATGGGACCGGCCGCGCCAACGCCTATAAAATCCTCGAAGATTCCCTCAATCTGCGGGACGTGCGTATCTACGACACCGTGGAGGACGCGGACGGCAAGGAGCGCCGGGTGCTGAACGCCAAGGAGACCACCCTGGCCGCCCAGAAGCAGCAGGCCATCCGGGAGGCGTTCAAGGACTGGATTTGGCGGGACCCGGAGCGGCGGCAGGCGCTGGTGCGCCAGTACAACGAGGAAATGAACGCCACCCGCCCCCGCGAGTATGACGGCAGCCACATTGTTTTCGGCGGCATGAACCCGTCCATCACCCTGCGGGAGCATCAGAAAAATGCCATCGCCCATGTGCTGTACGGCGGAAACACGCTGCTGGCCCACGAGGTGGGCGCGGGCAAGACCTTTGAAATGGTGGGGGCCGCAATGGAGGCCAAGCGCCTGGGGCTGTGCCAGAAATCCCTCTTTGTGGTGCCCAACCACCTGACCGAACAGTGGGCTTCGGAGTTCCTGCGGCTGTACCCGTCCGCGAACATCCTGGTAACGACCAAAAAGGACTTCGAGAAGCACAACCGCAAGAAGTTCTGCGCCCGCATCGCCACCGGCGACTACGACGCCATTATCATGGGTCACTCCCAGTTCGAGAAAATCCCCATCAGCAAGGAACGCCAGGAGCGGCTGCTGCATGAGCAGATTTGGGAAATCACCGAGGGCATCGCCGAGGTGGAGGCCAGCGGCGGGGAACGGTTCACCGTCAAGCAGCTGGAACGCACGAAAAAATCTCTGGAGGCGCGGCTGGAAAAGCTGCAAGCCGAGGGCCGCAAGGACGATGTGGTGACGTTTGAACAGCTGGGCGTAGACCGGCTGTTCGTGGACGAGGCACACAACTACAAGAACCTCTTTCTCTACACAAAAATGCGCAACGTGGCGGGCCTCTCTACGACGGACGCGCAGAAATCCTCGGATATGTTCGCCAAGTGCCGCTACATGGACGAGATCACCGGCAGCCGGGGCGTTATCTTTGCCACCGGCACGCCGGTTTCCAACAGCATGACGGAGCTTTACACCATGCAGCGGTATCTCCAATATGACCGGCTTCAGGAACTGGGCATGGCGCACTTTGACTGCTGGGCCAGCCGCTTCGGGGAGACAGTGACCGCTTTGGAGCTTGCCCCGGAAGGGACCGGCTACCGGGCCAGAACCCGCTTTTCCAAGTTCTTCAACCTGCCGGAGCTGATGAACCTGTTCAAAGAGATCGCGGACATCAAGACCGCCGACCAGCTCCATCTTCCCACCCCGGAAGTGGAATACCACAACATTGTGGCCCAGCCCACCGAACACCAGAAAGAGATGGTGAAGGCCCTCTCCGAGCGAGCAGCCAAGGTACACGGCGGGAGCATTGACCCCAGGGAGGACAATATGCTCAAGATTACCAGCGATGGCCGCAAGCTGGGGCTGGACCAGCGGATCATCAACCCGCTGCTACCGGATGAGTCGGGAACCAAAGTCAATCAGTGCGTGGACAATATCATGCAGATCTGGCGGGATGGGCAGGCGGATAAGCTGACCCAGCTCGTATTCTGCGATATTTCCACACCCCAGGCAAGCCCTGCCAGAAAGGTGGCGAAGGCGCTGGACAATCCGACCCTGCACGCCCTGGAAGATGCGGTGCCGCTGCCGGAGCCGGAACCGGCCTTTACGGTGTATGAGGACATCCGGCAGAAGCTCATCGCCCAGGGGATGCCCGCCGAACAGATCGCGTTTATCCATGAGGCCAATACCGAAGTGCGGAAAAAGGAGCTGTTCTCTAAAGTCCGCACCGGCCAGGTACGCGTTTTACTCGGCAGTACCCAAAAGATGGGGGCCGGGACCAATGTGCAGGACCGCCTTGTGGCGCTGCATGACCTGGACTGCCCCTGGCGGCCCGGCGACCTGGCCCAGCGGAAGGGCCGCATTGAGCGCCAGGGCAACCAGAATGAAAAGGTCCATGTATTCCGCTATGTGACCGAAGGGACCTTTGACGCATACCTCTGGCAGACGGTGGAGAACAAGCAAAAATTCATCAGCCAGATCATGTCCTCGAAATCGCCGGTGCGAAGCTGTGATGATGTGGATGAAACGGCGCTCTCCTTTGCCGAGATCAAGGCCCTGTGCGCCGGGGACCCCCGCATCAAGGAGCGTATGGACCTGGATGTGGATGTGTCCCGTCTGAAACTGATGAAGGCCGACCACCAGAGCAAGCAGTACCAGATGGAGGATAACCTGCTGAAATACTTCCCGGAGCAGATTGAAAAGCACAAAGGCTTCATCAAGGGGCTTGAGGCAGATATGGAAACGCTGTCCGCCCATCCCCATCCGGCGGACAGCTTTGCCGGGATGGAGGTGCGGGGCGATACCCTCACCGACAAGGAGAACGCCGGTGCCGCCCTTTTGGATGCCTGCAAGGAAGTGAAAAACGCCGAGCCGGTCCAGGTAGGAAGTTACCGAGGCTTCGCCATGTCGGTGTCCTTTGATGCCTTCCGCCAGGAATACACCCTGCAACTGAAAGGCCAGATGACCCATCAGGCCACCCTGGGCGCAGACCCGCGCGGCAACCTGACCCGGATTGACAATGCACTGGCGCAGATGCCCCAGCGGTTAGAAAGCGTGAAAGCCCAGCTTGATAACCTCTACCAGCAGCAGGCCGCCGCAAAGGAAGAAGTCGGCAGGCCCTTCCCCTATGAAGATGAGCTGCGGGAGAAATCAGCCCGGCTGACGGAGCTGGACACGCTGCTCAACATCGACAGCAAGGCCCCCGGCCTGCAGGAAACTATTGTTGCCAAAAGTACGCGCCCCTCCGTCCTGGAGGGGCTTCGCCGTCCCATGCCGCCGAGAGCGGCAGACAAAAAATCCAAAACCCATGAGGAGGTGCGATAACCATGACACAGGAAGAAATGCTGACAGCCCTTTACGAAAAGATGGCTGCTGAACAGGACAAGTACCGCGACTGGCTGAAAAGCCAGCCTGCGGCGGAGGTCTTAAACCATGCCTACGAGTACACAGTCCGGGAGGACATCGTGATGTGCATGGAGGAATTGGAGCTGACCGAAGCCCAGGCGAAGGCGCTTCTTGCTTCGCCCGCGCCGCTGGCTGATATTTACAAGGACTTTGAGAAGCTGGAAACCAGCTACATGGATGTGATCCGGGACACCATCGAAACCAGGGCAAACGAGATGTATCAGGCCCAGGAAAAACTGAAAAACACGCCCCTCTATCCCCATTCGGCGGCGTATGCGTCCGAGCATGGGGAGATGGCACAATATAACGCCTCGTTTCAGGCAAGCCATGCCTGCAAGGAGGCCATCGAGCAGGCGGTCAGCCGCCATTACCGCAATAACCGGCTGGATGCCGAAGCTGCTGTGAACGATGTACTGGAACGGTTTGGGCCGGACCGGGTACAGTATGTGCTGGCCAATACGGTCCGGCATAAGGAATGGGATGGGCGTATCTCCCGCGATAACAAGGCGTGGGCCAGCACGATGCCCATGCCGGAGGGCGGCCCCCAGGACCGTCACAGTGAGTATCTGGTGGTGGACCGCTGCAATCCCGGCCTGACCGACCTGTTTGTGAAGCAGGTGCGGCAGCTTGCCGGGGAACGGGAAAAGCCCTCTGTCCGGGAGAAGCTGCAAAAGGCTCCGGCGGCTCCCCGGCGCTCTGCCTCGGCCAGGAAGAAAGAGGCGGAGCGTTGATATGGCGAACCGGGAACGGGAAATCCAACTGAAATTCCGCGTCACGCCGGAGGAAAGGGAGCTGATCGAGGCAAAGATGGCCCAGCTCGGCACACAAAACATGGCCGCCTATCTGCGGAAGATGGCCCTGGACGGATATGTGGTCCGTCTGGAACTGCCGGAGCTTCGGGAGATGGTATCCCTGCTGCGCCGGAGCAGCAACAATCTAAACCAGCTCACTCGGCGCGTCCATGAGACAGGCCGCATCTATGATGCCGACCTGGAAGATCTGCGGCAGGGACAGGAAAAGCTGTGGGAGGCGGCGGAACATATCCTCTCGGCATTGGCGGCCCTGAAATAAGGGTGCGGGGCGGCGGCCAGAACTTTGGCTTGCCGCCCCGCTTTCTTTTTTGGCCGCATCCTTGCAAAAAGAAGCCGGGGCCGCTATGCTGAAATCAGAAACGAAAACAGCGCACGAGGTAAAGGAGCTGATTGCGATATGCTGACACATGAGAAAGTGCTGAAGGTGTTCGGCCCGTATCTGGATGCCGACCCGGACTATGAGGTGGTAAAGACCAGCCGGGGCTATACGCTGCTGGCCTGGAACAACCGCCGAGAAGAATGGTTCAGCGCCGAGTGCTGCAAGACCCCGGAGGACCTGCGGGATGCCCTGTTAGATGCCTATGTGAATTACCTGGAATATGTTGTCACCGATGAGGACCGGGACCCCACCGAGCAGGAAATGCGGGAAATCCAAAAGAAGCGGCAGGCGATGTATGAGGAATGTATGAAGGAGGGACTGTGATGAGACTGATTTTGAAGATTTTGGCCGCGCCCCTGGTGGTCGCCCTGACCCTGTTCGTCTGGATTTGTACCATCCTTTTGTACTGTACCGGCATGGTCCTGGGACTGGCCGCTTTGGTGGTGGCCCTTTTAGGGGTGGCTGTGCTTGTAACCTACTCCCTGCAAAACGGTATTATCCTGCTGGTGATTGCCTTTCTTATCAGCCCGATGGGGCTGCCGACAGCGGCGGCCTGGCTGCTTGGAAAGGTCCAGGGCTTGCGGTATGCAATTCAGGACCGCATTTACAGGTGAACGCGCCGCCCGGATATGGTATAATCGGAACATGGAAAGGCGGTGGCGGCATGGGAGCCAGCAATAAGGTCTGCCCGGTCTGCGGCAGGAAAATGAAACAGCAGTTCATCGGCTTGCAGCACTGTAAATGCGGCATGAGCTGGAAAAAGGACATCGGATTTTTTGAGCGCACCAGCGACATTGTGTTTGCTCTGGAACGGCGGATGGAGGGCAAAAAGGTAAAACAGGTTCCCGTGATCCGGCGTAAGGACTGAACAGAATATTATCAACGAAGGCGGCCTGCAGATGCAGGCCGTTTTACATTTCAGGTATTAGTATGTGAACGATTGTGTATTACATACTACTGACTATTCAATTTCATGTGATCGTTGTGCGACAGATTGTATCTTGATATAATATAACCCTACACTATAACACCAGACTTTTGACGTGAGGTATAATTATATTTATGGTACAAGGAGGTGATTGAGGTGAATACATATAGAACAACAGAAGTCGCTACGGCCATTGGAATACACCCTAACACAGTACGGCTATATGAGGAGTTGGGCCTTATTCCAACACCAGAACGCGAAAGTAATGGCTACCGAATTTTTACAGAATTTCATATTCAACAATTTTTACTGGCCCGGACTGCTTTTCAAATTGAAGTGCTACAAGGTGGTTTGAGAAAGAAAATTATTTCTGTGATTAAACTCTCTGCACACAAAAAATTTGACGAAGCACTTATCCTCACACAGGAATATTTAGAAGGAGTCCGGATGGAGAGAAATAATGCGGAAGAAGCAATCCAAATTGTACAAGATATTCTTTCGGGTGAGATTGAGGAACATCGTTTTTCCATGAAGCGAAAAGAAGTGTCGGAATATTTGGATATTTCTATGGACACTTTGAGAAATTGGGAAATGAATGGATTGCTTACGGTTAAGCGCAAAGAAAATGGGTATCGTGTCTATACAGACGAGGATATAAAACGGTTGAAAATTATTCGTTCTCTCCGCTGTGCCAAATATTCTTTGGAGGCCATTTTGAGGATGCTCCGCCAACTATCCAAAAATCCAGACATTGATATAAAAGCTGCATTGAATACTCCCCGCCAGTCGGAGGATATTATTTCAGTCTGTGATCAACTTATTATATCTCTAACTGCGGCAGAACGTAATGCAGAGAAAATCATGGGAATGTTGCAGGAAATGAAAGAAAATTATTAAAACCCTCCACTTTGCCACCAGTCTTTGGGCTGGTGGTATTCTTTTACTATCAAAAGGAGGTATAGTGATGGAAACAATTATCCAAGTGCGGGGGCTGACAAAAGCCTATGGTCAACTCCCAGCGGTAGATCATGTGAGTCTATCAGTAAAAGCAGGTACTGTGTTCGGCCTGCTGGGGGCAAATGGAGCCGGAAAAAGCACAACGATTGAGTGCATTTTAGGGACAAAGAAAGCTGACAGCGGTGAAATATCTATTCTCTCTCTTAATCCTCAAAAGGACAGACGCCGCCTGTTTCAAAAGGTTGGTGTTCAATTTCAAGAGTGCGATTATCAACCAGAAATTAAAGTGTCGGAGCTATGCGAAGAAACCGTTTGTCTGTATAAGGACCCGGCTGACTGGAAAAAGCTGTGTACACAGTTCGGACTTGGGAACAAAATAAATTCAGCAGTCAAAAGTTTATCTGGTGGAGAACGTCAACGGCTTTTTATCGTACTTGCCCTAATCCCCAATCCGCAGGTTGTTTTTCTGGATGAATTAACCACTGGACTTGATACAAAGGCCCGGCGTGATGTTTGGAAAATCCTCGAAGGGCTAAAAAATCAAGGAATGACCATTTTCCTAACTTCTCACTTTATGGACGAAGTTGAAGCCCTGTGTGACGAGATTTGTATTCTCAAAAAAGGCCAAATTGCGTTTTATGGGACGATCATGCAGGCCATAGAAAAGAGTGGTTGCGAAAAATTTGAGGATGCGTATTTAGCACTTGCTGGTGAGGAGGTCGATGCGGAATGAGGTCTTTTGCTACGCTCTTAAAAAATGAGCTGAAATTGAATATCCGAAATATGAACATGGTAATCTTTGCCGTTATATTGCCGTTGGTCGTGCTGGTGATACTTGGCTTTCTATACGGGACAAGCCCAGCGGCAGAAGGGGCTGGCTTTACGTTTTTGGAGCAATCTATTGGTGCGCTCTGTACCATTTCTATCTGTGCTGGTGGTTTGATGGGTCTGCCTTTGGTGGTATCGGAATACAGGGAAAGAAAAATACTTAAACGCTTCAAGGTAACTCCGATTAGCCCCATTATGCTTTTGATGGTGGAGTTTTTAATCTATGTTATTTATTCTGCCGTTTCCCTTGCTACGGTAATTCCTGTGGCGATGTTGTTTTGGAAAGTAGAGATACATGGATCATGGATTGCTTTTGTCGGTAGCTGGCTTTTGACTATGGTTTCTACTTTGAGCATTGGAATGATGGTAGGAGGTATTGCCAAAAACGCTAAGACCGCAAGTGTAATTGCCTGTATTTTATATTTTCCTATGCTTATATTTTCCGGAGCCACTTTACCATTTGAGGTAATGCCGGAAACAATGCAAAAAATTGTACAATTTTTCCCCATGACACAAGGCATCCAACTTATGAAGGCAACTTTTTTGGGAACGCCATTCCATAATATATGGCTACCTATTCTTGTAATGCTCGGCGTTACTATTCTTTGCTTTAGTGTTGCAGTTAAGTGCTTTAAGTGGGAATAGAGAAATAGGGATCGTCACAATGAAACCGTTGTAGAAACGGCGATATTGGGGCCGAAAACGGCGGTTTTGAAATAGCAAATTTCAAGCCGCCGTTTTCTTTCAAAAAATGAGATTGCGGGGGGTGTGTTAAAGTCGCCCTTTTTTAAGGATACGGCGGTGTCCGGGAGGTATCGTCGTGTCCTTTTTCCTTTTCCATCCCCCTAACCTGTCAAAAAAAGCCTGTCCCCATTATTGGGGACTAATGCCCAAGAAGATGAACTATACCATGTAGGTAAGCAGCAAAGCACACCAGATAACGTCTGGCTGGGGTATGACCAGTCAGGCGTTTTTTGTCTCATCCTGCGGTTTTCCGTAGGATGCCGTTCACCACCGTCCCCATTTCAATTCACCCGTCAACCCCTGAATTGAAATGGAGGACAAGTATGTTCAATAAGAAAAGCGAATACGCGCAGAATAAGCGCGAGAAAGATAGTATCATCTACATAAGTGTGAATGGACGTATCCGGCTCACCCGCGCAGACTTTTCCAGTGAGGAAGAATTTCTTCGTTGGAAACAATGGTCCGATGAGGACTATTATGAGACGGAACGCCAAGGGCGAGGCTACTACGACAACGGGGTTCCTCTGGATGAAAACATAAGCGCGGCAGGTGCGGTGGAGTCTGCGGAGGATGCTTATTTCCGTGAGCTTCTGGCTAATGAAACCGAAGCTGTTCGGAAGGCTCTGTGCCAAGAGCGCATGGCCAAGGTGAAGGCCCTTCTGACCGCCAGGCAGTACCGCCGGATCTGGATGTATTTGGCCGAAGGAAAATCCATTACAGAGATCGCCAGGGTCGAAGGACTGTCTAAAGCCAGCGTGTCCAATTCTATTGCTGCGGCGCTCCGTAAGCTCCGCAAACTGCGTTAAGACAGAATAAGAAACTATCAACAGGGGTGGCCTGCAGATGCAGGCCGCCCTCATCATGGAAGGAGGTTTTTTCATGGCAACCACGCGGCTCATGCCCCTGCACACCGGCAAAGGCCGGACGGTGGGGACAGCCATCAGCGACATCATCGACTATGTTCAAAATCCGCAGAAAACAGACAACGGCAGGCTCATTACCAGCTATCAATGTGACAGCCGGATTGCGGATGCAGAGTTCCTTTTCAATAAACGGCAGTACATCGCCGCCACCGGCCGGGTACGGGGCGAGGACGATGTGATTGCCTATCATCTCCGGCAATCCTTTGTCCCTGGTGAGATCACGCCGGAAGAAGCAAACCGGCTGGGCTGTGAGCTGGCGCGGCGCTTCACCAAGGGGAAACACGCCTTCATTGTCTGCACCCATATAGACAAGAAACATATCCATAATCACATCATTTTCGATGCCACTGCGCTGGACTACCAGCGGAAGTTTCGGAACTTTTGGGGCAGCACCCGCGCGGTCCGGCGGCTCAATGATACCATCTGCATTGAGAATGGATATTCCATTGTAGAGAACCCGAAGCCGCATGGAAAGAGCTATAACAAGTGGCTGGGTGATCGGGCTAAACAATCCCAGCGGGAGACGCTGCGTGTGATGATCGACCAGGCCCTGGAACAAAAGCCCGCCGACTTCGATTCCCTGCTAAAGCTGCTGGAAGGGATGGGCTGCGAGGTGTCCCGCCGTGGGCAGTCATACAGCCTCAAAGCGCCTGGCTGGGATAATGCCGCCCGCATGAGTAAGAAGCTGGGCAAAGGGTACAGCGAAGCCGAGCTTCGTGCGGTTCTGGCCGGAGAAAAGGAACATACCCCCACCAGGGCCACGCTCCACCCGGAGCCGAAACAGACAGTGAGCCTGATGGTCGATATTCAAGAAAAGCTCCGCGCTGGCAAGGGGGCCGGTTATCAGCGATGGGCCACCGGCTTCAATCTGAAGCAGATGGCGCAGACCATGAATTACCTTTCCGAGCATAAGCTGTTTGATTACAAAGTGCTATCTGAAAAGACAGCGGCAGCCACCGCCCGGTACAATGAATTGTCCGCGCAGATCAAGGCGGCGGAAAAGCGAATGACGGAGATTGCAGTCCTCCGCACCCACATCATCAACTATGCAAAAACGCGGGAAGTATATGTTGCCTATCGCAAAGCCGGATATTCAAAAAAGTTTCGCGCCGAGCATGAGGCGGACATCCTTTTACACCAGACAGCAAAGAAAGCATTTGATGAGCTGGGGATGAAAAAGCTCCCCACCGTCAAGAGCTTGCAGACAGAATATGCGGAGCTGATGGCACAAAAAAAGGCAGCCTATTCCGGCTACCGGCAGGCTCGTGATGAAATGAAGGAGCTTCTGACCGTCAAGGCCAATGTGGACCGTATCATGGGCTATGAGGAAGAAAAGCAGACAGAGAAAGACCACTCACAGGAGCAGAGACAGGGACGATGATCGGCTCATGGATTTGGGCTTTTCGGGAGGGAAAGCCTGCGGCGGCTTTTCCTCTTGTCTGCTCACCGGCGCAGGACGGGAACCGGGTCAAGAGTGCGAAGCACCGCCCACCGGCGGCTTGCTCTTGATGCGGTTTCTGTCCTGTGCTATCCATCGCCTGGGCGATGGAAAAAGCGTTCTATCAGAACGCGTAGCCAGCTCCAAAATGGAGCTGTTTATGGGGGCTTGGGGGCAGCGCCCTCAACAAGCAACCTGGGATCTTCGCGCCAGCGAAAATCCCAGGTTTGGCCTCGGTGGGTCCCACGAGGCATTGCTTGCCGGTTTCTCGTACCCCGTATTTTTGCCCTTTCGGGCGGTATTTCTTCAAATGAGAAAAGAGGACGCTTACACATCCTCCTTCTCATCATCCGCATCTTTCAATTTGATGGCTCCGTCAGTGACACCTTCCACAATGGGCAGATACTTCTCCGGGCAAAGCTATAATTTGAAATTGGCAAGCAACTTCCCAAAGGTCGAGGACACATAGTTGGGTTTAATAAGATTGCCGATCACATCGACACAGACATATCCCAGATATTCTTTGTTGTAGGAACGCCCGCACAGCTTGCGATTTTCTTCCTGCTGTTTCTTGGCCTCCAGCAACCGCTCTTTCAAAAAAGGAATCAATGGATAAGTCCGCAGACTGGATTTGTTTTTTGCCTTGTCCTTCTTAATCGTGACCCGTTCTCCCTTTACATTGCAAGTTGTTACCGTATGCCGGATGGAGAAGCAGTTATGGTTGAAGTCAAAGGCACTCCATTTCAGACCGATAACCTCACTGCGGCGCAGGCCGTAAAAAGCAGTCAGAAGAACTACCAGTTCAATCTTATGCCCCTTGATGACTTCAAACAGATTCAGGACTTCCGAATCCAGGTAGTAGTCACCCTTGAAGGGTTCAGGCTTGGAAATGATAATCCGGTCAGCCGGATTGCTTGGAATCAGATTTTTGTCAACCGCATAATTCAACGCCCCATGAATCAGAGCGTGGTAATGTTTAACGGTGGTCGGCTTGACCCGTTCCAATTCTTTCTCATAAAAAGCGAGAATATGCGCTGATTATGTATGATACTGTTTTTGCAGCCCCTCATCGGCCTCACCTCACTTTTTCCCAGGGGATGGGTAGACTGTCACAGTAAGAGTTTATCTTGAAGAAATCATCAGGACTTCATCGAGAAATGTAAAATTCCCTTTCTTTTCTTCGCATTTTAGTTTTTTACAATGGCAGAAAATAGCACCGGACGCAGGGCCAGCAGCCCACCACGTCCGGTGTTTTTTTGTATGCTATCTCTCAATATTATATCCTACCCGAAAAACAGTTTTGATGTAGGCGGGGTGCTTCGGGTCAGGCTCCAGCTTGCTCCGTAATCGCCAGATTATGTTGTCCATAGTATTATAGCCCTCGCCCCAGGCAGCATTATAGAGCTGCTCCCGGCTGAATACACGCCCAGGGCAGCGGGCCATGCAGTATCGTCGGTCAAAAGCTCTATGGCCGTTGCTCATAGAAGGGTGCAAATTTTGCCCTTATAGTTTATTTTTCGCATAAACTCGCTCTTTTCATCAGGTGTGATGCCTGCCACGCCCTTTTTTGGCTTTTTTCTTTTTGCTATTTACTGCTTTTTTGCTGGGATGGGAAAGCAGTAAAATCGCCACCGTCAAAACCAGCACCGCTGCCATGCCTGCCAATGCCAGCAAAACGCTGGGGTCCTGCATGGCACCGTTATACGCCCGCATATCAAAACCGGCGAGAACCAGAGCCGCCGAAAACGGGTAAGCGGAAAGCAGGAAGCCTCTCTTAAAGAACAAAATGCAATACCCCAGAAAGAAAGTCAAAAGCGAACCGCCAAGATAGGCTCCCCGCATCTGTCCGAAGATCAGAATCATCGGCATACAGACTAGACTGGTATTGAAAGCGGCCACGATTACTTGTACGCCCTGCCGCAGCAGAACGGCGGCAGAAAGACCATCCAAACCGGCAATCGAGCCTGTCAGGACCGTTATAACTACACTATAAATTCCAAACAGCAGTGACAGGAAAACCGTGATGATCAGTTTTCCAACCAGTAGTTTGAGGTATGATACCGGTACCGTCAATAGATTTTTCATGGTATCGTTTGTGTTCTCACGGTCGATCAGCCAGCCGCCGATCATAACAAGTGAGATTGGCAGGAAAATCTGTGTGTTTCCCCAAATTACATTGGCAAATAACTTGAGGAAATCGAAACTTTGATCCTGCAACTCCGGGTTTATAAGCAACTGGACGCCGTATTGCGCTACAGGACATAGCGTCAGAGCCACAATACCAACCAACAGAATCTGGCAACGTCGAAGTTTGTGCCATTCACCTTTTAGAATACTCCACATAACGCACACCTCCTTAACAGCTCTGGCGCTTATAGACCAGCGCGATCAATGTCAGGAATGCCACTGACTCCAGAACAATGACCAGAAAAACCTGGGATGTTGTCACAAAGTAAGGGCTAATCTGCTCCATCAATTCCGTCATCTGTGCAGTAGGGTTAGATGTGTCAAAATACTGATAGAACCACCGGAAGGCCAATGATCCAGGCAGCAACGTACCCGGATTGAATCCAAAGGGCTGCATGATGAAATAGTCGTTGATGCCAAAAATATAGTTGATCACCGTGTAAAAGAATGTGATAATCACAGAGATAATATAACTGCGGTTCAAAAGCACCACCAGAAGGACACAGGGTAACGCCCCGGTCCACATCAAAATTCCCTGTCCGATTCCTACGAAAAATAGTTTCCAAAAGCCAACTGGCTCTAGCCCGGATGCCAGTACAATAGCCAAATTGACCAGGCCGCCAACCGCCATAAATGCAATGGCAAACAGAAACAACAGTGTCATTTTCGCCAGAGCCAGCGCGGGCTTGCTCACGGGAATGGTCAACAGGTTCTTTAAGGTGTCGTTATCCTGTTCTTCAAAGAGCAGATTCGATGCCAACACTACTATAGCGGGCATCAGGAGCAGATAGGCACTCAGCTGAAAAAGGGTAGACATCAGGCGGTTCACTGCCTCCGTGCCGCTTGATAAATCCTGCATTTCTGGTAGAAAGAGGGCGCAGACTATAGGAATCAAAGCCGAAATGGCCGCAGCCGCAAAGAACAGTGGCTTTCGTTTTAGCTTGGCAAATTCACAACGCAAAAGTTTAAGCAATGCCTTCACCCCCTGTAACTTGCTTGAAGTAATCTTCCAGGGTGTCCTCATAAAGATGGGCGTCAGACACAGATAGCCCTGCGTCCACAAACAGCCGGATTGCCTCACCGGTATCCAAACAAAGATCGCGGACAGTCAGCTCATTGGCGCTGTCCACTTGGATATTGCGAATGCCCAGTTTACTCTGAAGCAGGTCGGCGGCCAAAGCTGCATTGGAAACCATAAAGCGAAAATATTTCCCGTTCTTTGATTCCAACTCCTCCAGACTTTCTTCTTCCAACAAAACACCGTGGTCAATGATCCCAATGTCATCGGCCAGCAGAGAAATCTCCGACAGGATATGACTGGAAATCAAAATAGTTTTCCCGGTGGCATCACACAGTTCCCGGATGAAGCTGCGAACCTCAGCGATGCCGATAGGGTCAAGACCATTGATCGGTTCATCCAAAATCAGCAGTTCCGGGTTGTGCATGACAGCCAAGGCGATGGCTAGACGTTGTTTCATGCCCAGCGAATATTGAGAGAACAATTTTTTGTCCCGGTATGGCAGGTTGACGACTTCCAAAGCGTTCTTAATATATTTTTGACTTTTAAGACCTCGCAGGTCAGCAAAAATCTGAAGATTCTCCGTACCTGTAAGGTTTGGATAAAATCCCGGTGACTCAATCAGAGAACCGATGCGGGGCAGGATGCTTTTTTCGTTGCCGCGAAGTGGTTTTCCGAAAATTTTCACATCGCCGGAAGATGGGGCTGTAAGGCCCAACAGCATCCGCATAGCGGTGGTTTTCCCTGCTCCGTTGCGGCCTAGCAGGCCGTAGATACGACCTTTCCTCACATGGATGGATAGATCAGACACACTTTTCTGCTCTCCGTATATTTTGGTAAGGCCACTGGTTTCGATAACATAATCGCTCATGTGCAAATACCTCCTTTTCGTAATGATTTAAGCATATCATCCCAACCTTGAGATAACGCTGAGCCAACCTTGAATTATCTCTGAGATTTTTGGCGCAGAATAGGAATCCGACATCCTTTGCGGTATAATGACAAAGATAGGAGGTGAAATTTGATTATGACAAATCATAAAATACTGCTGGTTGATGATGACAGTGATTTATTGGAAATGCTGCTCTCTATTTTCCGGCGGGCAGGATATACAAATCTGCTAACTGCTCTATCAGGCACTGAGGCGCTGCGGATATGGCGGGAAGAACAGCCAAGTTTAATCGTATTGGATGTGATGATGCCGGGCATGGACGGATTTTCGATCTTGAAAGAGATACGCCGTACAAGCCGGGTCCCCGTTCTGATGCTTACAGCTCGTGGTGAAGCAGAAGATCGCATCGAAGGATTAGAGATCGGTGCTGACGACTATCTTGCCAAGCCGTTTTTGCCCAAAGAACTACTACTTAGGGTAGGTGCAATTCTCAACCGCGTCTACCCTCAACAAAATGAAATGGTGGAACTCTCCGGAGCCACCGTAGATATGGCCAATGCAGAAGTTTGGAAAAATGGCGAAAAGCAGACATTGACTGCCAAAGAGATGCAGCTTTTTGAAATGCTATATCAAAACGCAGGGCGAATAGTTACCACAGGTATCCTGTGCGAAACGATATGTGGGGAGTTTTGGCAAGGGTATGAAACCACCCTTTCTACTCATATCCGGCACCTTCGGGAAAAAATCGAAGCTAATCCATCGAAGCCGGTTTCTCTTGTTACTGTCAAGGGCCTTGGTTATCGCCTCAATCTCAAGGAGGTGTCGTCGTGAATACGGTGCAGCACTTTTTTCGACGATATATCCTTTCCACGGTCGGGATAGTGATTTTATTTTTGACCGTCAACATTGCCTTGTTCTTTGTAATCCTCATTACAGGAAGTATGAGTGGGAGGGATACCTCTTTTTCAGTCCGCGATTTCTCGGACCATGTTGTGCTGAGGGATGGTAAATGGATCGCAGACGATACAGCCCTGTCTATGCTGCAAGAACAATCTGCCTGGGCGATGCTGCTGAATGAAGATGGCGATGTCATCTGGCAACAGGACCTGCCAGAAAAACTGCCACGTTCTTATACCAGTACAGAGGTAGCTTCTTTCAGTCGGTGGTATCTGGAGGACTATCCTGTTAAAGTATGGACGCGTGCGGATGGTAACCTTATGGTTGTAGGCTATCAGCCCGGAACGCTGTTAAAATATTATTTTTCTCTGGAATGGCCCTATATGGGGGTTTTACTCGGCGGAATCGCTGCGGTTTTTATCATCAATCTGTTGCTCATCGTTTTCTTGATTTTGCGGAATACTCGAAAAGTCGAAAAAGCTATGACGCCCATTCTACAAGGTATTCAAAATTTGAGTCACGGAAAAGCTCCACATCTGGAGGAGCAAGGAGAACTGGCTGAAATCAACGCCGGGCTGAACCGAGCCGCAGACTATATGAGGAAAAAGGACAATACAAGAGCAGAATGGATTCGCGGCGTATCCCATGACATTCGCACGCCTCTTTCGATGGTCCTGGGGTATGCCAGTGAGTTGGAAGATGACAGCACCCTTCCACCGGACACAAGAAAGCAGGCCGGTATCATTCGTCGGGAAAGCGAAAAGATGAAACGGCTAATCGACGATTTGAACCTGATTACCAAGCTGGAATATGCGCTCCAGCCCGTTCATTTCAAAGACGTTGATTGGGTAGAGATCAACCGCCAAGCTGTCAGCGAAGTACTGAATAGTGGTCTGGATGATCGGTATGAAATTGTATTTGCCGAGATGCAGCCAGGGCGCTCAATCCACCTTTTTGGGGATGATGGACTGCTGCGGCGTATGCTGGATAATTTGATCCGTAATAGCATAACCCACAATCCGCAGGGGTGCAGAATCTCCGTCTCTGTTGGAGAAGAAAACGGGTGCTGCTTTTGTGCAATTTCAGATGACGGAGTGGGAATTGAGCCGGAACGCCTGAAAGCATTAAATTGTGGGGACGGCATTGCCAGCACCCAAGGCTGCGATGAAAAGACTGAGCATGGTCTGGGTTTGAAGCTGGTTGTGCAGATTGTAAAAGCCCATCGTGGAACCGTTTCTTTTTCCGGCAACACCCCGCAGGGCTTAGATGTAATGATTTCACTGCCAACCCGTCCGCGTATTTCATAAATTCCATTATTAGCATAGAATAACCCTCGAAGAGGAAAACAGACAAGCCAATACCTTGATACACTGCGGCAGGCGACGGTCATTTACCCAATGATCGTCGTTCTGTTTACAGTGCCATACATCACATGGGGTTATTATAAAGAAGCGCCAGGTGCAGAGGCTATAAGACCACGCCCGGCGCTTTTGTATGCTATTTCTCAATTTTATATCCCACCCGAAAAACGGTCTTGATGTAGGTGGGGTGCTTGGGATCAGGCTCCAGTTTATTCCGTAGCCGCCAGATTGTGTTGTCCACAGTGTTGGTGCCTAATTCATAGTCCTCACCCCAGGCCGCACTGTAGAGCTGCTCCCGGCTGAACACACGCCCAGGGCAGCGGGCCATGCAGTAAAGAATACAAAACTCTCCATAGTTCAGGTAGATCTCCGCACCGGCCTTTGTGACCCTCCGCTGCTCTGGAAATATCTCAATATCTCCCAGAGTTAGGGCAGAAGGATCAAGGTCAGCGGCATGGACAATCTGAACATCTTTTCCCTGTAAGGCTTCCAGGATGGAACGAAAGACACTTCCATCTGGGTCAGAAGTGCGGATGACTATAATCTCTTTCATACGATTTCCTCCCCGGTCCGCCGATCCTGCGCTGGGCAAAGAGAAGCGGCGGCCTTGATTTCTCAAAGCCGCCGCAAAGTCGTTTGGGCGTGTTAAAAGGGCTGCTGTACGACGGCTTTTTTTCTTTTGCCGTCGTCCGGCAGCATATCCTTATTTTCTTTTTCTCTTAATTACATGGACAATCACGGCAATCACAACGATTGCAGCAACCACGCCGATCAAAGGGAGCCATGTGTCTACGATACTTTGGAACACGGCATCCCATTTTACATTTTCAGGTAACACGATTTACACCTCCGATTTCTTTTGTTCTGTAACAATGCTCTTGCAAGATAGATAAGTCGCAAGGAAATAACTCCCGTAAACAATAAGGAAAAGAATAACCGTCAATCCAATATTTGTTGAAATATGGATGTTCATAAATTCCTCAACAATAGTCATTGCTTTGCCGATCAGGAAAGCCGAGTATATTCCGGCAACGGTCAACGGAATCGCAAAAAACACAGCCGTCTGCGCGAAAAGTGTGCGGTTGATTTGCTTGCGCTTGGCTCCCAACTTTTGCAGCAATCCATATCGGTAGATGTTATCGGTCGTTTCTGTGAGCTGTTTTAGCGCCAGAAGAGCGGCACAGATCAACAAAAAGATTAAGCCGATATAGCAATAAAGAAAGCTCACCAAAGCATTGATGCCGTAGAACATTTCATACATCATGTTCTTTTCTGCGTACCGATAGCCGTGCGCTTCATCCAATCCAATAGGGATCATCATTTGCAGGATTTCATTAGAATCCGCATCCGGCTTGTATTGTACCAAAAGCACGTTAACGTCTTTTTCGAGGCCAGCCACTAGATGATCCGGGACAATCAGTGTTCCGCGATCATTGTTTCCAACGGAAGTCATAAAGTATGTTTCTTCCAGAACTTCATCGGATGCACGTTGTAAGATTGTGCCGCCGATTTCAATTTCCGAATGACTTTGTAGGGCCGCAGAAACATATTGATATGTTCCCGTGTAATTTATTTTGAAGTGAGTGGTACAGACCTTTTAGTGCAATTCTTTTGCAAGCCCTCGGCGTTTGAGAGCGAAATACACCCTTCGCACAAATCTCCGATTTGTACTCTGGGTATTTCGCCCTTGCAGGGAGCAAAGTCACGCCTGCGTGACTTATACAAATGCTGTCGCATTTGAGATAATGCCGGACACGGCATTGTGTTCGTACGAGGATGTGCAACATCCTTTGGACACACTAAGTGTCCACTCACTTATATAATCCTTCCACCTCTTTCCCTAAGTAACATTTACGAGAGGAGGAAGCACTATCGAAAGAAATTCATTTATTCAGATGAGCAAGCTCCACAATGTCCGTGGCAGGATTACTTATATATCCAATCACGCCAAGCAGGAAAATCTGTATGCGGTTTATGAAACCACAGACCGACACTACTGGACGGAGCTTGCCAGATTTAATCAGCAGGAATTTCAAAAAAGCGGTACGGAAGGGAAATGTATCGAGGCAAGGGAACTGATTATAGCCCTGCCGGAATCCTTCCCCGACCTATATAACCCCGACAAGCTGTTACAGATGTTTACCAACCGCTTTAAGGAAAAATATGGTGTGGAATGTGTATCAGCCCTGCACCATAACAAACGCAAGACCAACTATCATATCCATCTCATCTTTTCCGAAAGGGAACTGTTACCGGAACCCATAGAAAAGATTGCCACACGCAATATGTTCTACAACGAACAAGGTAAGCATGTACGCACCAAGAAAGAGATACTGGATGATAGCGGGAATGTCCGCAAAGGCTGTAAGATTGTCAAGAAGGGCGAAGTTTATGAGCGAACCTTATTTACCGCCAAGAACAAGCTGTTCAAGCAGGAGCATTATCTGGACGAGGCAAAACGCTTCTATACCGACCTTATCAATCTTCTGATAGAAGATGATAAAGACAAGCTCCATGTATTCGATAGAAACGGATTGTATCTTGCTACCAAGAAAATCGGTAAGAATAATCCCAAAGCGGAACAGATAAAAGAAGATAATGAGGTGCGTATGCAGTGGAATCACGAAGTAGACCGAGCCTTAGTCAGCCAAGTGCCGGAGGATGAGATACGGCAGATAAAGCAGAAATGGATTACGGAGCGTATCCGGTTATCCATTGATGTATTCGGCAAGTGTCCTGAGAAACTGACAGGCATTATCACAATAGCCACAGCGAAACTTGCACTTCTGATTTCCAAGGTACTGACCGCCGCAAGGGAACTAAAAAACAAGCTGTTCCATGAAGCTCTTGAAAAAGAATACGGAAGCATGTCTGTTATTAAAGCAGAGGACACCGCAGAGGTTATTACAACTCCGGCTAAGGAAGTAATAACAGAACCCAAAGCACCAGAAAACACTATTACTGCAACTGCTCCAAAGGCAGAGGTTCAAGAACCACCCAAGCCACAAATACCTCCAAGACCGGTTATGCCACCGGAAGCTGCCACTTTCTCAAGACTTCAAAAGATTAAGGTTACTCTTGATAAACACAATAACCTTATCTTTGAAGCAGAGCGTGAACGGACAAAACTGGAGATTGAATTGGCTGATTTAAAGGGACTTGCAAGACTTACCAAGAAAAAGGAGCTTGAAAACAGGATTGCCACCAAAACCGAGGAAATCCGAACCTTCAAAGCCGGACTATCCGGTATCGTCAGACAGCATGGATTTGCAACGGTGCAGGATTTCTACACAGCATTCTATACCGCACAGCGTGCCAACGACGCATATGAGAAAGAATGTGCCAAGCGGGAGGAAGTCTATGGAGAGAAAGCCACTCCCAAAGCCGAATCAATGCACGAAAAGTTACAGCGGTATCAGGAAAAGGCTGACAGACAGAATGCCAACCAACCTCACCGAAGCAGAGATAAAGGGGCGAGATAATCGCCCCATGCCACAAAAATAGCCGTATCCATACACATAATGGATGCGGCTATTTGAAGTACATAGTATGCGTAAAGCTGAAATTTATCTCTCAACCTCAACAATCAGCTCGGAGAATATGCCTGATATGTTGATTGTATTTTCGGCAGTTTCGTTTTCTTCAAGCTCAACAATTTCTCCGTTTTTGCGGGTGATGAGCTTGCATTTTCTGCCGTTATTTGAGAGTTTGTAGTTATCTGCATTTTCAAGGTGAACAATCGCTTTCGCTTTGAACTGGTTTATATCAAGTTTTGTGCAGTTACCTGAAATAAAAATTTCGTAGTCAGTCTTTGCGGTAAACTCCAGACTTCCCTCTGTGTCCCGGATAAAAACCTTTTCTGCGTCGCCGTCGTACTCAAGTCGGCTGAGGCGTAAATCCTCAATAAGAAGTTCCTTAACGCTTGCTGAAACCTCTGTATGCTCGGTAAACTTTTCAGGGAGTAAAAGAGTAATATCCACGCTTTCCTGTGCTTCAAAACGGCTGACGCCCTTTTTATTTACAAGTTCAACATCCAACTTATTACGCTTTTCGTCAAGTTTCACCTTGAAAAGAGAGCCAATTTCAGCAAGTATTTCGGAAGAAAGCACAATGTGGATTTTTTCATCCACACCTGTTTTGATAGTAATTTTCCTTGCACCGCCCAAGTTTATATCAAAATGCTTGCCGGTGTCGATGTCATAAACTGTTTCGCTTTCGAAAACCACCGGCTTTTCTTCCTGTTTTTTGACCTCTTCAAGCACAAGCTCATCGAGAGTGAGCTTGAAAAGCTCTGCGAGGATAATCATATTTTCAACATCAGGGAAACCTCGCTTGGTCTCCCATTTTGTTATAGCTTGACGGCTTACTCCTATTTTCTCAGCAAGCTGTTCCTGAGAAAGTCCCTCTTTTAATCTGTACTGCTTTAATTTATCACCAAAATCCATTTTTGTCTCTCCCTTATTCCTTAATGAGTACATATGCTGAAATCTTTCTTATCGGCATACACAAAATAATACTTATCATAATGTTTACTAAAATCTGAGCTACTGCAAATAGCATTAAAAAGCCAAATGAAATCTCAATGTTATTTTTCATGACACCCAAAGTCTCAAAAATAAATTGATAGATAGCCGGCATATAATAAATTGCCAAAAAGCTTGAAAGCACAATTGCCACCATCGACACAGGCATAAATGAACCTGTTGTCTGTAAAATAAGCTGTGAACTTGTGTAGCCCATTGCTTTGTAAATACCTAACTCCTGTCTTCTTTTTACAAGCAGAGACTTGATAACAATATATAAAATAAATAACACAACGAGAATTGTTACCGCACAAATTGATACTACAAGCACCACAGTGATACCCATATACATATCCTGTGCTTCAGTTTGAAGCTTGTAAGAATTCACTGTGTCTGCTACCAATGCAGAGTAATCGGATTTATATTCCTTTGTAATCTTTTCGGCATTTTCAGCATTTTCAAGATACACATAGAGGTATGGAGTCTGATTTTGGTTAAAGAGACTGTTGTATCCTTCTATGCTCAGTTCACAAAGCTCACCCTGTAAATTTACGCTTTGCACAAAGCCTGTAACCTGAAAGCTTTTTGTGATACTGTCCACCGTCACGCTGACTGTATCACCGATTTTAAAATTTTCTTCAAAAGCACTGCCCAAAGCGATTTCATCTGCATCTTTCGGATTTTCACCCATATAACATACATCATTTCTCACCTTTGAGAAGTCCTCGCAGGCAAAAGCAGTCACTGTTTTCTCTTCAATTTTAACAATTGCAGACATATATTTCAATGAATTTTGCACACGATTATCGTTACCAAGTTTTGACTCAAGCTCACTCATGCTGTCGCTTTTAGGATAAATAATCACATCTGCTACTTCGTCTGACAAAGCAGACATAAAATTATCCGGCTCAACTACTACATTGTAGAACAGTGTGCCTGAAAATGCTATGAGAACCGTCAGCACAAAAGACACCAGAAAGAGCATTATATTCTGTTTTGTAGAAGCTATCATCTGCTTTAAGACAAGCAGGAATTTTGTATTGCCTCTGGTTTCTTCAAGCGGAAAATAATTTTTCTTTGTGTGCTTTGAACTTGTATTACCTCTTAAGCCGTCAATAGGCTGAGTTTTCTTGATTTTTCGTGCGGATATATATGTGAAGAACGAAACAACACCGCAAAGAATACAAGCCACACATACAAAGCTCAGCAAATCAAAGCTAACAGCAAACGAAAAACCTGACTGAACAGTAAGCACTGAGCAAAGCACAGGAAGTAAAGTGTAAGACAGACCAATGCCGAGAATTGCAAACAATAGCGAAACAATAGCATAAGGCAGTGTGATACTCGCTACAATCTGAGCACTTGTATAACCCAGAGCTTTAAGCACGCTCATATTTGTAATTTCGGACTCAATAGCATTTTTAACTTTGAAGTTACTGAGGAATACGCTAACTGCAAGGATGATTAGTGCAAAAGCGGTTAAAATAAGTACAAGCAGATCCGTAACCATTGTCCGTGTACCCTTTACGCTTTCGCTGTCAAGAATTGATAAAGCCATAACACCTTTGTTCTCAATTGCTTTGCTGACATCATCTTTCACTTCATCAAGGCTTGCATCGCTCTTTACGCTCATTGAATATTCAACCACAGCCTTGTCACTATAAGAATCCGCAAGCTCTGCAAACTCTTCTTTTGGTAAATAGGCACACAGCAAACCCGAACCATAGTTGCCGTACTGCATTTCTTCAATCACACCTGCCACAGTGAAACTATGGGACTTGCCGTCAATTGCATAAACGATTTCGTCATTCAAAGCAAATCCACCAAAGTTGGATACATAAAGTGGGATATAGATTGGATCGTCAACATTATTTTTGCTTTCACTCACAAGTTCATAATTGTTAAGAGTACGCTTGTCGTCAATGTTATAAAACACTGTGTTCATTGAAAAATCCGCACCATTGAAATCCTTGACAGTAGCTTCTGTCATAATAGCAGTATAGCTTTCGATTTTCTCTACCTTTTCGATTTCATCAATTGCTTTTTCAAGTTCACTGCTGTTCTGGACCTCAGGAACAATTGCGTTGAGCATTGCGGTGCTTAACTTTTCAAACTTTGTATCATAAGCCCTATCTACCTGACACAGCAAAACCGCTGCACAATTTAATATTAGAGCAGTTATCAGAATGATAACGCCGAATGATATAAAGGAGGTTTTTTCTTTTTTTAAGTTGTATAAAATCTGATTTGCTATTTTTTTCATATTACCATCCCATCTCTGTTAAAAAGTTGTTTAGCTTTGCTTCACGGTCTTTACTTTCATTTGTGTAAACCCCAAGGTCACACTCACCGTAGATCATGCCGTCCTTAACATATAACACACGGTTGCCTCTTAAGGCTGTTTTCTTGTCATGAGTTACCAATATAATGCTCTGACCATCATTATGAAGCTTTGTAAAAACATCAAGAACCGCAGTTGAGTTATTTGAGTTCAGTGCACCTGTGGGCTCATCGGCAAAGAGAATCTCGGGTTTATTTATAACTGCCCTTACAATGCCTGCTCGCTGAGCCTCACCGCCCGACACCTGAGATGGGAACTTTTTGCGTGTTATCTCAGGAATATTAACAAGCTCGAAAAGCTCTTTGGCATATTTCACTGAGTCCTTTTTGCTTGCTCCTGACAATGCACTCGCCGTAAGTACATTATCCATAAGGCTCATCTTATCAAGAAGATAGATTTGCTGAAAAACAAAACCACAGTTCTTTCGTCTGAAAATTGCCAGCCTATCATCACTTAAAGATGTAATTGTTTTGTCGTTCCAAACAACCTCGCCCGAGCTGGGCCTGTCCATTCCCGAAAGGGAGTACATCAGTGTGGACTTGCCTGCACCTGAACTACCCATAATCACAGTAAAGTCACCCCTATATATATTAAGGTCTAGATTTTCAAAAATTGTCTGCTCTGTGTCACCTGTGATAAAACTCTTTTTAAGTTTAGTTGCCTTGATAATGATTTCTTTTTTGTTACTCATAACAATGCCTCCATCAGTATTTTGATTTACACTCGCATCTTACACAAAATGAAAAAGTAGCACCACCAACACCTGTTTACAAATCAAAAAACGGACGCTACTTTCCGTAGCATCCGCTTAAAATCAAGTTTTTCAACTTATAATCCCTGAATAAATCTCCTCTCCAAGAATAGCCTTGTCACGCACATAGTAGGCAAAGCTATTAAATTGCCAAATATCTCCTACTCGATAATTCTCTAGTAAGTTAATTCAAATTTGTCCGCTGGCGCTGCTCACTGTCCTCCCGAAGCAGCTCCGGGTTGAAGTAGCGTTCTGCGGGCAGCTTGCAAATGCGGATGAGCTGCATCACAACCGGTACGCTCGGTATTGTGCCGCACAACTCAATATTTGCAAGATAGCGCGGGTCAATGCCGACCTTTTCGGCCAGCTCCCGGCGGGACATTTTCACAGCTTCACGCGCCTGCTGAACATCTGCTCCGAAGGTTTCAAATCCAGGGCAATCTTTTACATTAGGCATATCACATCACCCTATTACATTCTATTGTTCATATAATGCGCTGGGAATGATATGATATGCGTTTTAGCTTCATTTTATAATTCGTATCTCGCCTGCCTTGAAAAAAATAGAAGCGGGAAAGAAATCTTGCCGTGGTGACGGATAATTTTGTAATTGTAAACTTTTTGATATGTATTGCCTTCTTCTGTTGCGTGTGTTATACTGTTATACATAAAAGCATAACAGTTAAAACAGGAGGGGTGAGGATGGATTGAAGCTAATTATTTCAAATGTATCAGGCGTACCTATTTACGAGCAAATTAAACAGCAGGTCAAAGCCGCTATCCTGTCAGGAGAACTAAAAGAGGAAGAAGCCTTGCCTTCTCTCCGCACTCTGGCAAAGGACTTAAAGATCAGTGTTTTGACGGTTACAAGGGCCTATACAGAACTGGAACAGGAAGGGTTTGTCAAAAATGTTCAGGGCCGCGGTTGTTTTGTACTTGGCAGCGGCTCCGAACTTATGAAGGAGCAGCTAATTTGCAAAGTGGAAAATGGCTTAACAGAAGCTATAAAAGCAGCAAAAATTGCTAACCTATCTAATGAGGAACTACATCATCTTTTAGATATTTTATTGGAGGCGAATACAGATGACTAATTATTTGGAAGTAAAAAATCTGTCAAAATCTTTCGACAGTTTTCAGCTTCACAACATTACTTTTACGCTCCCCAAAGGCTATATCATGGGGCTGATCGGGCCGAACGGTTCCGGCAAAACAACTACAATTAAGCTCATTCTGAATATGCTCAAACGCAACGGCGGAGAAATCAAAATCATGGGCTTGGACAATATCGCCGATGAACAGAAGGCAAAGGCAGAGCTTGGCGTTGTGTTTGATACAAACTATTTCAGTGATGATTGGAAAGTTTCTGAGGTAGAAAAATCCATCTCTGTTTTCTATCCCAACTGGAACACGGAGCGTTTTAGTGAAATGCTACGGAAATTTCATATCGCTCCGACCAAAAAGGTCAAAGAACTGTCAAAGGGGATGCAGATGAAGTTGATGCTGGCTTGTGCGTTCTCCTATGACGCAAAGCTGCTGATTTTGGATGAACCTACCAGCGGCCTTGATCCAGTTTCCAGAGATGAATTGCTTCAGATCCTCTCGGAATACATTGAGGACGGAGAACACAGCGTTTTATTTTCCACCCATATTACTGGCGATTTGGAACGAGCCGCTGATTATATCACATACATCAGTTATGGGGAACTTTTTTTCACTGGCAGCAAGGATGAATTTGTTGATATGTTCCGCATCGTTAAGGGTGGTATGGATGAACTTTCCGCTGATCTACAAGCGAAGGCGGTTGGCGTTCGTACTTTCCCGACTGGTTTTGAAGCTCTGGTAAAAACCGAGGATATTGGCTCATTTACTGCATTGGACATTGAACCGGCTACCATTGACGAAATCGTTGTGTTTACAAGCAAGAAAGGTGAGGATTATGAGTAATATATTGAAAGCTACAAGACTGGATTTTTCCCTTGTAAAACCGTATGTCAAAGTGATTGGGTTTACTATGCTTCTCCCCATCGCTTTTGCAGCAATCAACCGATCTATATTGACAGGAGTTTCTTTCGCCATGTGCTTTATCGCCATGACAACCGGCTATACTTTCTCCGTCACAGAAAAAAATAGCATGGAACGCCTATATGGTATTTTGCCTGTAAAGAAAAGTGAAATGGTGATGGGACGGTATCTTTTTGTTGTTGTGCTTGGAGTTATCGCTTTGGTGGTGTCTCTTATCACACAGCCGATTGTATTACGGGCATTGGGAGAAACCGTTGAACCGTTTGACATTATCAGTGCGGCCATTGGCGGCCTGTTCTTGTTTGCACTTTACACGGTATTTCAAATTCCCGGATATTACAAATTTGGCTCTATCAAAGGCCGGGTGTTTATGTATATTCCGGTTGCGGGATTTTTAGTGACTTTGTTTCTTCTTCCTAAACTGCCTGCTGATAACCCCATTATCAACGCGATTGCCAGTTCACCTGTGCTGCTTCTCACTCTTGCGATTGCGCTGGTGATTGTTATGTATGCTGTGTCGATCTGGTTCTCTGTTCAGATTATGAAAAATAAAGAAATGTGAGGTGGATAGTATGGATTTCACGATTTTAGCAGTAGTGCTTCTGATTGGTGTTGGTATTCCTGTTCGGAATAAACTTATCCGTAAATATCGGGAGGAAAAAAAGAAACAGGATAAAAACCGGGATGAAAAATGATGGATATGGAAAAAACAGAGTTTATACGCTGCCCGATCTGTGGAAATAAAACGCGCGACAAAGTTAGAGAAGATACTATTCTGAAAAATTTTCCTCTCTTTTGTCCAAAATGTAAAAGCGAATGTCTAATTGATGTTGAACAATTCCATATATCCGTTATCAAAGCGCCAGACGCACAGCCGCAGAGCCGATAACACACAAGGTCTAATTTCTTGTGGTTATCGGCTCTTTTGAATGGGGGTGCCGCTATCAAGCTATTAA
>ERZ826396.1363-NODE-1363-length-27606-cov-4.082429_pt1 | contig 27606 bp, 26 predicted proteins | sample MGYA00519926_ERZ826396 | MGnify/ENA primary metagenome ERZ826396 (study PRJEB31778, sample SAMEA3449230) | human gut metagenome | biome: human gut; feature: human-associated habitat; material: faeces | place: United Kingdom | collected 2010/2012 ... | reverse complement strand
AAAACTCCTTACCATACGGTGTAAAAAACATCTTACCTAACAATGTAAAAAAGTGCTTGACATTTGCAAGTCCAATGGCCTCAGCGAGGGACTAAACAACAAGGTCAAGGTCCTGAAGCGTGTAGCCTTCGGCCTCCACAGCTTCGAAGGCTTTCGCAAGCGGATCCTCCTCACCTGCGGAAAACTCAGGCTTTCCAATGACCCGCTGTCCATCCTGGAAAAAGCCAGGGACGGAAAGGAGATACGCCTATGATCCCCGACAGAGATTTCCTGCGCTGCTGCGCACGCAAAAACAATCTATCCCTCCCCCGCGAACTGGAGGATTGGCTCCTCGCCCACTTTGAGGATGAGCCTTATGAGGATTTCAACACTGCTTCCATCCTCGAGGACATGGTCTGCATGTACTGTCAGACCTATGCAGACGGCAGACTGGATGTGACCATCCCGGATGCTGTGACACGCCTGAAAGAACGCTGTGAAGATCTAAAGGATCTGATCTCGGATCTCCGTGTGGACGTCAGTTATCTCCAGGGCTTGTGCGATGACTACGAACGCATCCTAAAAGAACATGGCCTACTCTGACCAGGGGCCTCCATAGTCTCAATTCCGGAGGTGATACATAAAAAATCCCACTAAAAAGGCCTGTCAAAGCCTTCTACATCCCATCCTTGATGATTTATAAAGTTATTAATATCCCTTGTTTTAACCTGATTTTAAGACCTATCTCCTGTCAGGTCTGTTTGCTATACACTTTTTTAAGAAGTATCCATCTCAAAATCCTCATTCTTTCAGTATTTACAGGGCTTTGCGCCTCTTTGTCACCAGGTTACTTAGAAGAACCCTACAGTATAACGGAAACAGCAAAGGCGAATAACCTGAATCCGTTCCGTTATCTGGACCATGTACTGACAGTTCTGAAAGACCATCAGGATGATACGGATTACAGCTTTATTGGGAAACTGCTTCCATGGTCAGAGCAGTTGCCGGAGATCTGCCGGAGCAAGTCAAAAACAACCAATCTGTAAACACGGCCGCCGGAAACGGCGGTCAAAAAATGAGTTAGTACTCATGGTTTACCGTGTACGAGATATCTGGAAACAATCTCCACCCTTTCATCAATGTCTGATTCTGTTCCAGTGTAATCTCCAAAGTCTCTTCTTTGATACAAAGCCTGCTAAAGCCACCAAGCTCCAATCTTTTGTAAAGAAAAAGGAAAGCCAATACCTTAGACCCTTGATACGGTCACTGTGTTTGCTTCGGAAGAGGAAGCGATGACGAAGTATCCGCCAACACAATACCGAAATGGGCAGTGAAACACTACATCATAGTGATCTACCCCAGAAACTAACTGACTATAATAGATAGATAATTCAGGGCATACGTTATGCTCCGCACAGCGTTCGTTCTGAAACGCATCGGAGTCCGCTGGACTCCACAGAATGCAGTCAATCATATATATCAATTCACACGTCCGCAGTATAGTGACTTCACAAAGGAAAATAGAATCCGTAATAGTATGGGCAGTAAAATTGAGCGATGCTTTAACTTCAGGTATGAAGAAGTTTATCTGGCATAATAGAACAATATTAGGTAGTCAAGAGCGTCATCGAGAAGTATATACTCATCTACAACATTAAGTACCGCCATTCTAAACTCGAATATCAAATATTGGCTAAATGCTGCTTTCCGGACATATTGTTGCCCTATGTAACTTAACATACATGAAATGAAAACTATTCCAATATTTTCATCATACTTCTTATAATATATCCGCCACACTAGTTCATTATAAAGATATTATTTTGTAAAAATAACTGAGTTATTATAAAGTATGCCAAAATGTAGTCTACAATATATAACATTTAGTTATTCTTTTACGCCCAGTAGTTGCTTAACATATCTCATTATTATATTTCTATTTATAAAGGCTAATAAAAGAATTAACACTATAAACGAATATCGAATATACCAATAAGCATAAATTTGTGTGACAATTAGCATAACAATTATTACGCCTACTGAGATAAGTATGATTCGTCTCATATCGTAAACCAAATGCCTTGCACCCTTATACATTGCATAATAATCCATAATAGCTTGGACAATATAACTAAGCATGGTTGTGTAACCTGCTGCAACATAGCCATATCGAGGAATAAAAACATAATTTAGAAGAATGTTTAATGACGCCGCCGTAATACTTGATACCATCACCATGCTTTGTTTTCTATAATAATATGCAATATTAGCATACAATGAAAAATGGACTTGAAAGAAACACCCTACAATAATAGGTGGAACTACATAAACAGCATTATAGTATTCACTTGGTGCCAGAATTCGAATAATTTCTGGTGCAAATAACATTACGAGTGTACATCCTACCGCTACTAAAGCTAATATTGGAATGCACAGATTAGATATTTTTTGATATGATTTGCTCTCACAATTTTTTAACATATATGGAACCAATGCTCCATCTACTGCATTCCAAATCAATATTGCAGCTGCACCTATAGAATAGGCAACTGAATAATATGCTGTTGCGGATTCTCCATCTATTATAGAGATCATTATTCGATCCGACCCACTTAAAACAAACTGGGATAAATAATGTGGTATTAGAGGAAGATTAAATAAAAAAGCTTTCTTCCAATATGAAATTTCTACATGAAATCTATTTGATACGGCATGATAAAAATAAAATCCACTATAAATCAAAATACAGGTTATTTCCATCCCAAATATTCTTGCATATGCTTTATTTCCGGTGCTGAACATCACACATATCAAAGATACAAGTAAAGGTATTACAGACAAAGCGATTGCTGATACTAATACTGATTTATATCTATATTCAAATTTGCTTCTACCGATAAAAAGGTTGTACGCAGGCTGGGTTAAAAATACCGCAAACATAACCATTAATAAATGACTGTCTATTCCGATATAATCTTTTATAGACGGATAACTAATAATCATGATAATGGCAAATATAAGAGTTATGACATTAGATAAAATTAAAAGCGAAAACGAAAACTCCTTTCGATCATCTTTGTGCTCCAACATTCCAACATTATATACTCCCTTATCCAATGAAAACATTGCCACAATTCCTAATACTGTAAGCCATGTTGTGAATAAGGAAACTTGTCCAAATTCCTCACTCGACATAAGTCTAGTAAAAATAGGAGTAGTGATAAAAGAAATTCCTTTCGAAATTAAACTTGCTATTAAAAAAGCTGTCGCTGTCTTAAATCCATTAGATACTATTCTCAATTTTTGAATCACTTTTTCAATAACCTCCTACTGCACACAACTTATTTTATTATTTCTATCATAAGTACGATTTACTGTATTAAATCCAGTATAAATTGTAAAAACAAAATAGATGAGATATGCGTTATTATTGACACCCGCAAAGAAGCTGATCAGAATTACATATAAACTTTGCCATCGATTCCCTTCACGAAGTTTAAAAGCTGAGGATAAATAAATACACGTATATAGTATTGCTCCAAGAACTCCATTTTGATATATAATTTGAAATATTCCACCGATAAATCCGTTATTAATCCGGTTTGTTGCTTCTCCCGTGCCAAACCAAACTTCATTCCCGTTTAACATACGAAACATATTCTCAATACCTGCCGTTCTCCCACCAATTGCGCTGCTAGAAAAAGAGGATGGAATAAAAATTCGTACGATACTTTTTTGAAAGTAAGCATTATTATTAAAAAAGAAAATAAATATTCCAATAAAAAACACCAAAAGGCAAATACCATATAATAAATATTTTTTCTTCCTGGAATATATTAATTGAAATACGTAAAAAATCCAAAGAGCCGCAACCAGAACTATTCCCATACCAGAGGTTGATAAAACAACACCAATAGAAACAAATATAATCAGTTTCTTTTTTACTTTTCTTTTTTCTTCTGTCAGCATATACTGAATCAGTAAAGGCGAAACAAAATGTGTATAATGTGAAGGCTCAGCAAAAAAAGCTGCTGGTCGGATAATTCCATTTTGAACAATATTAAGATGAAGCGAAGAATCTTCTGCTAGCCTCTTTGCATCCACCAAGGATACTGGAAATAAATCAACCGCAGTACCGCTTACATAAAAAATAATTGCCTGAAAAAAAATCATAACCGTTGCAATGACAGCACAGAAATCCAGAACAGACCAAAATAATTCTATGTTAAATCTGTTATTTAGCAATGCCAAGACCACCAATAAAATTGTACATATGGAAAGCATCTCATATGCAGAAAATCCATGGATCAATAAAACATATACCTGAAAAATAGTAAGGAAAAACATATGCTTCAAATTAATAATTCGCTTTAAACGCAATGCAGAAATAGAATAAATACACAGAAGCAACATTGCAATTTGCGAAGGACTACTTGAAAAAATTTGTTTATAATAGCCTAAATTTAACATAAATATGATAAATAAAAATAATATAATCTGTATCATACTATTAAAGTCGAATTTTTTTAGTTTTAGAACTGCTATCGATCTATCATTCATAGACTCTTTCCTTCCTGCCAAGTATCATCAAAAACTGCGCCTTTTTCCCGGCAATATCATAACCTTCACTATTTTTTCGGTCTTCAAAAGTATCTGCTTCCACAAATCTATATCTATAATATTTACAAGATATTCCGCCTCTTTGTCACCAAATTTACTGTTCTTTTTACAGAGTGTATTAACTTAATTTCGATATCTCTTTTAAAATAATATCTTTCAATGACATAATAGCCCTTTTTCTGATAGCGCCTAAGCAGTTTATTTCTGACATTAGAGTACTTTGATGGATGGTTTAAATTACCATGACTAGCCTGAACTACTAATGGATCAACCTCCTTCAAATACAGATAAAGCTTAGACTTTTTCAGTAATTCTTCTCCTTTTGTCGTATTTGTAATAACACAGGAAATTCCCTTAGAACAATCAATGGCATTTTCTCCACTTAATAATTCGGGGTAATCATCTGCCAATTCAAAGTAGTCACCAGTTGTTATATCTGCGGGTTTGTCAAGCGTGGCATAGTTACAATGATAGCATGCTTTCCTGTAACTTTCCTGTCCCATAAACATTCTATAATAACCTGATTTTTTCATTGGTAATTTTATCTCTTTCGCTTGAAGTTCCCCCATACAATTGCTATATTGATTTTGAATGCTCCCCAATTGATTGTCAGTAAAAGTGGCATGGATAGCATACGTTATTTTCCCTTTTTCTTTAGTCCGAAAGGAAAACTGATAAATTTTCCCTTTATATTTTTTTTCTAAAAACAGAATATATTCATTAAAAAAATCCACACTAGGGACTCCATGGCAAATCAAGTCCATTGTATATAGATTAGTCTGATCTATGTTTCCAAGATATTTTTTAAGTCCTACAATCTGACATGAACATCCAGAAAACAATACAATACGATTATTCCTCAATTCTTTTTTGACTTCCCGATAGGCTCTCGTGCAATCACTCTGCACATATTTCGAACCTAACAATCTTGGTAATTCACAAATCTGTGTAACACAATTGTGCTCAACCACCGCCTTTCCCTCTTCAAAATACATTTCTGCACCAAAAACAATACCTCCATGATTTAAAACATAAGTAGCGAGAGCTGAAAACACTCCACCACTAGCAGATTTTACGCGAATAATTGGGTCCTTATTATAAGCAACATAAGCTTTATGAAAAAAAGTTTCTTTCACCTGTGTTCTATTACAAATCGTTTCGCATTTGCCACATAAAACGCATTTGTTTTGATCTATAATCGGAATCCATGAACTATAGCCAACCTTTTTCTTAATAATTGCATTTTTGGGGCAAGACGCAATACATGCTCCGCAACCGGTACATTCGTCTTCATTCTTTAATTTCGGTTTGTATTCATGCATTTCCGTTCTCCCCTTTTTGCATAATTTATAGATTTTATCAAATACTCAAGCATTTCATTCCGCTTTATCTGAATCACTGTATCTGAGTACATAAAATCCCATGTTACGTCTTTTAAGTAATCAGGCTCATACACTTTTTCAAAATTGCACATCTGCAAGATCGATAATATGCGGGACCCTTGGTCGATTCCATGTGTATAATTTCTGTGGAATACAAAAAATGGAGTATGCAAAATCAATGAAAACGATACTCCATGAAACGAGTCAGTAAATAGATAACTTGCATGACAAATCAATGATACAAATTCATCCGGTCCGCATGATATCATTCTACCATTTTTCAGCTTGCCGACCCAGCTTCCACCATTTCCTATAATCAACGGATCCTTACCGTGACTTACACAAAATGCTTCCAGTTTCCGAATTGTTACATCATCAGGTGTATCCAAAAAATAACAAAGTATATACGCTCCATTCTTATTTGGAAAAGTCAGACGTTCCCATTCTTCTTTTGTCAGCAGATATACCGGATCAATCAATTGCTGGCACTTGATACCTGTTAGTTTTTGAATCAAATCTACACCCTCTTTTTCCCGAACAGATAGGAACGGAAATTGTTCAATATACTTTCTGTAGACATGAATATTATATGTTGCCACATCGCTTGTTCCAAAACTTGGAGCCCACGCAATCCTCTTATATTTCGGCACGAATCTGAGAAAATATTTATCCGGACTTGTGCATCGATAGCCATCCCATACCTGATCGCTGCCACTAAGAAATGCTATATAGGAATCACTTTTTACTTCTTTTCTCCATTGCGAAATTTTCTTTTTTTCGACAGGAATGTGCTGTTCTACAAATTTATTCATTCGTTCTATTGTTTTATTATCTAAGCTATTAACTGCCTTACGTGGTGCTTCCTGTAATCGATGAATGATATCCCTATACTTTGGATAAAATAAAATTTTGCTCCATATCAACGCTTTCTGCTTTATACGCATAAAAAAATCCGGTATATCTGAAAAAACCACAGGGTGATATCCCAAATCACGTACAACTTTACAAGTTGCAAAACACTGCAGAATAGAACCATAATTATACTGCCAGTATGTGAGAACTCCTATTTTCTTAATATACCCATCTGTTTTCTTCATTTACTTTATACCCTTCTTGGTTTTATGTTTTGCTGTTTTCACAATTATTTATTTTTCTGTAATCTCTTCCGATTTACCAATCGATAAATCTCTTCATATACCCATCGGTGTCCTGTTAGGTGAAACTTTTCTTTCATTCTATCTCTCTGTGCTCCACCAACCAGTTCCAAAATTTCCTCATTTTGTACTAACTCCTCTGGTAACGATGTGTTGCGTGACTCAAATTCAAATATATCCTGTTTTACGTAATCTGGATCTGCAAAGTAATGAATGAGTTCCTCTGTAGACACTACAAGTGTTCCATTCTTTTTAATAGTAACCATATCGGCAATATTTCCACTAACATTCATAGCAACAATATAGCATCCGGCAGTATAGCTCTCAAAGTAAGTATAAGAATAAGTTTCCGGCCAACATGATAACAGCAAGGCAATATCAATCTGGTTTGATTTTAACGCTTTGACCATTGCATCTTCCCCATCTCTTTGAACTGACACATCTACGACAGTAACGCCCTCTAGTCTTTCCAAACCATTCCCTAAATAATAGAAATCATATTTGTCGGTTATACCTGGACAAGCTACCAATTCCCGAAAGCGATCCCAACCTTTCAAACTATTTTGTGCTCCTACAAAAGCCACTTTAAGCTTTCTTTCAGCATTTCGTGGTCGTTTCGAAACACTTCCAATTTCCCTTTGATGCAATATCACTCTAATATGATCACGAAACCCTGGAAATGCTGCTGCATAAATAGATTTAACACTTTCAGAAGGTGCAATCATGGTAAAGCGATTTTCATATCTGCGAAAATATTTTTCAAACACTTTTCTGTAGTTCTGCGCAAGCATAAAATATTCACAGTTTTTATCACACTTAAGATGCTCTATACCAAATCCACAAAAAACATTATCCTTTCTCAATAAATTGTTATTGTCGCCATTATTACAAACCGCTCTCAAATCATGAAGATAATAATAAATCGGAGCATCCACCGAATCCAGAATTTCTTTTACTACACCAGTATTTACACGCCATAAATGATGGATAAAAATCCCCGCGCATTCACCTCCATGACTGCATAGTTCTATTAAGCCGTTTCTCACAGCCGCGTAGGAAAACAACCCCATAAACTTACCATCCAAATTAATCCCCCAGGCTTTTATCATATACATTTCCTTTTGGAACGGATTCGAAAAACCAACCGGGAACAGAGCCAAAAAAGAAATGTTGTTCTCTCTAAACAAATCTTCCTGTTCACGAATAACCTTATCAGTTCCACCACCTTTTATGAAAGAATTCCCATATGAGACAGATATTACAAATTTTTTATATAAAGAAAACATTTTTCCCCCGTTAGAACTTACCTTCTTTTAAACTCATTATTTTTTTCCAACGCCGACTTAATTGCTTCTAAATACCCATACCCGTTTTCTTCATCAGGCTCCAGATATCCACCTTCTGCCCATTCATTCCATGCATAAATAAATATCATATCCTTATGATATTCTTCCTTTGCTTTCTTGATTAACTTCGTCAAATATTTTTCAAATTTTTCAGGGGTCGATCCAGTATAAACATGTCCGTTTACGCCATGCCTCGGGGTGTTGTCCCATGTAGCAAAAGCTCCTGGCACACGCTTTGAATCAATGACATCCTTGTTCAGGATATAACTCCATATTTCATCATAGTCATAGGTTCTAACAGTATCTGCGTCTTTTGCTATTCCCCTAATATTAAGCTCCGTTCCCAATTTTTTTCCTAATAATATTGATGCTTTATAGTAAATATTCTTCAATGTTGCTTTTACGCCCGATGTCTGAACTGCCTTATCACGATCATATCTTGCATAGATTGGTTGGAATTCTATATCAAGGTCATACCTGCTATCATCTTTTTTCTCAGAATAGAAATCCATGTTTCCATGCTGATATGCCATATAAAGCCCTGGGAATCCAGCATTTTTTGCCAATTTCTGAAAATAGTCAATCATTTCATTCCCACATTCAATCAATTCTGGTTTATAGATAACCAATAGTGGTTTTCCATCGCATTTGATGTATCTGTCATCTTTAAAAAACTGAAGCAAATATTCAAAATGTTCTTTCCACTCCTGCTTCCCACCATATTTCTGCGGAATCAATGTTTGGCTGGAATTCACCCAAGCTTTTGTCCATGCCTCATTTGCCCAGCAAATACAAAAAGGCATATCTATATTTCTATTTGCAAGCATCTGTTCCATTGGCTTTTCGAGCAACAATTTCCCGTTAAACCAATAATGGTAATAGCAAAATCCATACACACCATATTTTTTTGCTATTTGTGCTTGCCATATTTTTACGTTATCATCTAACAAGTCATAATAATTTCCATTTAATGGGACTTTGGGTTGGATATGTCCTTCATAAAGCGGTTTAGCCTTTTTAACATTAACCCACTCTGTAAAACCATCTCCCCACCACTCATCATTTTCCGGTATATTATGGAATTGGGGAAGATAAAATGCTATAATTTTCATAATATGATTCCTCACTTAAATGTTTTTTATTTCCTCTATAAAAACTCTATAATTTTTTTTTGCGTTAAATTTTTGTTCCCATGTATTCCTTGCTGCGTCCCTGAGCTGTCTATAGCCTTCAGCATTCATAGTTGCAATGGAATCCACTTTGCCAGCAATATATTCATCATCCTCGTCATCAATAAGATATCCATTAATTCCATTCACTACGATTTCAGAAGTTCCTCCCACATTTGTAGCTATACAAGGAATACCAAATGACATTGCCTCCATAATAGAAACCGGAATCCCCTCAGAGTCGCTCAAATTTATAAATAAATTGATAGCATTATTCCTATAAAATTCCAAAACTTTCCTGTTCTCTACTCTTCCCTCAAACACAGCATTTACATTTTCCCCCAGCGTTTCGGAAGCCATTTTCTTGATTTTACTTTCTTCTTCCCCCGAACCAAAATGCACCCATTCAATCCTCTGTGTCTTGATTTTTGAAAGGGTAGAAATAATTCTGTCTACTCGTTTAATCGGTACAAGATTTGAACAGCTGACGATCCTAAAGCTTTTTCCTTTGTTCTCGCACTTTTCTATACCATTATCCAGCGTCCCAAGCCTTGAAATAGCCATTTTTCCTTTGTACTCTGGAAATTTATCAGCAAGGTAATCGTAGCCATCTTGAGAAATCAGATACACCTTATTGAACTCTTTTAAGAGAAGTCGCCTTGCGGGAATATACTGATCACAGTTTCTCTCTTCATATAGATCATATCCATGCGCTCTTGATATCAGCGTTGGATTGTCAAAATATCTTGCCAGTAGCAGTGCCACATACGGCTGATATTCAAATCTATAAGAATAAATCACTACATCTTTTACAGTTGCTTTTTTATCTAAACCCATGGTTTTTATGGCCCTTCTAGCATCAAAATGAGCCCTGCTGATATAAATAATCAGTCTGATTAGCCTTCTAAAATTAAGCTTCCTCTCCTTCCAGAGTTCTAGAATTTCTCTATAAAAATTCCTGTCAAAAAAAGCGCATATTCCATTAATTATGTATGTCATTTTTGTCCCAAATACTATAGGGAATATATTTACTTTGCATTTACAATTTATGGTTCTTTTCTCGCCCAGAGTTTTTCGCCTTACCCCTAGTGAGATAATATTGACTTCATCAAACGAATCATAATATTGAGTTTCCGTTTCCAAATATGTCTCCATACTTTTCGCTGGATATGGAAAACCTGTTGTGACTAAATATAATTTTTTCATTGCTGCCAATCCCTGATATCCTACTCTTTACTTGCAAAAACCCTAGCCGGATTTCCAAACACCCTTGTATTCTCCAGAACATCTCGAATCACGACACTCCCGATTCCAACATATGAATTGGCCCCTATTTCAATCCCCACGGCTATACATGCATGATCCCCTATAAAACATCCCTCATGAAGCTTCGTTCCTCCCGTAATGCCGCAACTTGAACTAACAGTCACATAATCCTCTAGCTGTGAGTCGTGTCCGAGGATGGTTGACTGTAATGTAACAAAATTACCAATCCTACATCCGGTAGCAATCTTAGAATTCGGGTAGGTTACCACCCCTACACCTAAATCATATTCTGAATAGATATGTGTACTGGGATGGACAATAGAAGCAAATTGAGCACCTTTTGAGACCAACTCTGGCCCAACTATTTTCTTGACCGCCGGGTTTGCTATCCCCATTGCATATCTCACATCTGATCTTGGTTTATGACTCTTGATATTCCCAATAACATCATACTTACTCGGAAAGTCCTTCAATGCATCCAAGTTATCATCCAAGAAGCCAAGTATATTCCAAGTATCTTCTACCGTATTGATATCTTCAATCCAATTCGCCACTTCACGGCCACAACCGCCGGCACCCACAATAATAATGTCTGTCATATTATTTTTCTCCCGCATACTGCACATCCATTTCCTTATATCGAATCTTACCTGACTCATTCCGCAAAATTTCCGGAACCACAAACACCTTGAAAAGATTCTTAAATAGCCCCGTTTTTTCGGATATAAAATCAAGTACCTCTGCCTTTTTACTTCCGTCTATTATATAGATGTTCATTCTGTGATCCGTTCCGGAGCAAGCACATTCGATGTTAAATTCCTGTTGAATCAGCCTTTCAGATTGATCCAGGCTGACCCTATAGCTAAGAAGCTTGAGAAAACGGGATAGTCTTCCTGTCACATAATAGCAGCCATCCTCGTCTCGGCGAGCCAAATCTCCCGTATGGTAAATACCATTAAATTCATCGTCTTTCAGTAAATCTTCTCTGCAGACTGCATAGCCCATCGTAACATTGGGGCCTTTATAGCACATTTCGCCTTCCGCTACTGGTTCTGTCAATATCTTCCCGTTTTCATCAACCAGAAAAAGTTCGCCTTCTGGGATTGCCCTGCCAATACTGCCGATTTTAGATAGGGCCAGTTCTGGTGGAAGACAAGCCATTCGTGCGGATGTTTCTGTGGTGCCAAACGATGCGATAAATCGCTTCCCATTCCTCTGAGCGTACTCTGCAAGTTGTACAAATCTTTTTTCTGTCAGTTTTCCACCTCCCTGAGACAAAGTATGAAGATCAGGCAAATCCATCCGTTCAAAATGAAGACGAAAGAAAATATCATAGCTAAATGGAACACCCGTAAAGTTCGTCCCACGCTCTTTCTTTATGTAATCCCAAAATTCAGGGCTCAGAAGATTATATGTAGTAAGCAAAACTGTAGCTCCTACATATAAATGAGTATTAATCACATTCAGTCCCATCGTATATTGCATACCGAGATCACAAATTGCCCGCTCTTCTTCCGTCCACCCAAAAGCGATAGCCACATTCTTTGCATTTGCTTCCAGATTTCCTTTTTTGTAACGGACAAGCTTAGGACTTCCAGTCGAACCAGATGTTGTCATACAAATCTGGAGATTTTCATTCATCGGGTATATCTTATTACCTGTTTTCAGAAGGACATAACCATAAATCTCAAATATCTTCTCATAGTCAAACCTATGTTCTTCCTCAACAGGGGTCCAAATATACGCTGGGGTGTAGATTTCCAAAAGAGCTGACAGTAGCTTATCATCAATCTTAGCACTCAATGTAACAGGCACAGCTCCATGCTCTACAAAGCCCAAATATCCTATCAAGGAGCCCACGGTATTCTTACATAGATTAAAAATCAATGCGCGGGATTCTACCTGTGTTCCCACAGTGTTCACAAGCTCTGCAAGTTTTCCATATGTGATGCGATTTCCCTCATTATCAACCAACGCTAGGGCATCACTTTTTTGCTTATCAATATTAAGAAACATGAATCTCTTTCCTCCTATCACATGATCGTGCATCCATCAACGGGCAGTATCTGCCCAGAAATATACTCAGAATAATCTGATGCCAACAGAAGGCATCCACCAGCAATATCGCTTGGTTGGGCGATTCTACCCATACAGATATTGCTGATCCTCCCCTGCAATTTTTCTATATCTACCTGCTCCATCATTTCGGTCTGTGTAAGTCCTGGTGCGATAGAATTCACTCTTATTTTTTTGGGAGCCAGCTCTTTTGCCGCAGATTTTGTTAGAGCAATGATGGCACCTTTGGTGGCCGAGTACACAAGCTGTCCTGGGTTCCCTCTAAGACCTACCACGGATGAAATATTAATAATGCTTCCACCGTTTTCATTACGAGCCATAATGCGGCTTACAGCCTGAATCATTTCAATGGTGCCATAAACATTTACTCTAAACATTTTTTCCATATTTTCTCGTGAAATCATACCAATCAGCTCATTAAACTCAACTGCGGCATTATTTACCAGAATGTCGATATGGCCAAACTGTCTCTTAACTGCCATCACATTCTGTCGAACTTCACTCGGATCAGAGATATCAAAATAATATGGATGAAGACGGCTTGCGTATTCGCTTTCATCAATCCATTGTTCCGCTGAACCTACCCTGGTTCCATTAACTACAACTTCTGCTCCCTGGGAAGCAAATAGGCATGCGATTTCCTTCCCAATCCCTCTTGTGGAACCGGTAACAATACAAACTTTATTTTTTAGCAGTTCACTCATCAAATTTCTCCCTATTCCAACTTTTCTCAAAAACGGCAGTTCGCATTCAGAATAAGAAATGATTCTTATCTCCAGCACCAAACTTCAAAAAAATATTTTCATTTAATATTGTTTCACTAGACAAAACAATAATCCTATTGACAAAAATCATGCTGTTTCCAGAACTATAGTCTTTGATTATTTCTGTACATAATATTGTCTTGGTATATCATTCTTCAAAATCTACGCCATATCTCTTTAGGATCTCCATGCCATTCATGTATCCGCCAAAATGAAGGATATCTTCAGACTCAAACATTACCTCAAAAGTGTCCTCCAATTCACTAATTAACGTTAGATGTGTAAAGGAATCCCAATTACTAATATCTTTAAAATTAAATCCTTCATTTAATTCCCTACCATCTACATTAAAAATTTCTTCAAATATTTTCTGATATTTTTCCCTGTTACTCATGATTTTTTCCTCCCTAGTTTTCCTAATAATTATTATTTTGCTTATGTATTTTCCAAAAGCCTTCCACAGAATTTACTGATAAATCTCCATTAATTATTTCTATTTTCATATCAGGAATACAATTATTTAACATATGATGGATTGCATCATGAGGGATAAATGTCACCCCTGTTGCAATCCACACATTGTCTCCCATTGATATGAGTTTAGGATATAAAGGGATTTTTCGGAACATACCCATACAATGATTATCTACATGATATATGCTATGTTTCTTTAAATATTTAACACGTTTCTGACCCGTTCGTTGTAAGCCCATACTCATAGTATATTTAATTCTATACCAATCCATTAACTTAACCTCTATATACCTTAAAATAAACAATTGAAGATATTTAATTTTATACTTCTTCTATAATATTTCTTACCAACATAAAGCTCTCTGCATACTTAACATTCACAGTAGACCCTCTGTACATAGCCAGTGCCTTAATCCCATCTATCGATCTAGGGTTCGGATACTCTTTAATCTGTGAGGCATAGCATTGCATTGCCCTGATTTTTATGTCTAATGTGTCCGAGATATCAATCCACGTATCAGGCATGAAAGATCTTTCGCTATTCGGTAAATTCCAACCTGTTTCGGACAATGTTTCATACATATAAACTGTTTTGACTGATGAACCCTCGATTGGTCGTACGGCTACAAGCGCGCTTTCTGTGACTTCTCTATGATCAAAATGCATATCCCCGATAAAAGGAATAAATACAATATCTGGATTTACTTTCTTAACAATTCTGTCTACTTCGCTATTTATTTCTGCTGGCTCTAAAGTTTTTAGCTTCACTACTGGTAAGTTAAGGAAGAAAGAATCTTTTATCCCCATCAGAAAGTGTGCTCGTTTCGCTTCTTCTTGCATCATTTTATATTGCGTTCCACTTGTCACCTCACAAATATATACCGAATGACCTGCCTTTGCATATTTAGCTATGGTTCCTCCAACTCCCAACACCTCATCGTCATTATGTGGAGCAAATACTAATACATTCATATTAATCCTCTCATTTAAGCTTATGCCCTACTCTTAAAGCTACACTGTCTACATTTTCATAATCCGTAACCCTAACCAAACCATCTATTCCCAGAACATCAAATGATCTGTCATTTATTTCCGCAATTTGCCCTGGAATTCCGATATACTTTTTATTCTCAATGACTTCGGCTCTCCATATAATAATTTTATGTTCACCATCATACATGCCAAATGCACCTGGATAGGGATGTGAAACAGCCCTAATCAACCTATGTATATCAACACAGGGTGTTTTCCAGTCTATCTGACCATCTTCCGGTCTCCTGATAAGCAAATATGTTGCTTCTTCTTCATTTTGCTTTTGGGGTTCAATGGTGCCATCTATTATTTGCTTTAGTACTCTACGGGATAGACGAGAAAGCGCAGATAACAGTTTTCCCCTCACATCAATAGCGTAATCTGTGTCCTCAATTACATATTCTTCCTGTCCAAGGATATCGCCGCTGTCTATTCCCTCATCTATAAGAAAAAGCGTGCATTTTGTTTCTTGGACTCCAAGTAAAATTTGCCAGACAATTGCAGCACGTCCACGGAATTTAGGAAGTGGTGTTGGATGAAAACCCACAACACCTTTTTTAGCCAAATCTATCATCTTTTGCGGTACCAACTGGGAGAGACCTATCACAAAAATATAGTCAGGTTGAATCCTCTTTATTATTTCTATATTCTCCGGATCACTTATTTTTTTGAATTTTTTATATGATATCCCATTTTCAGCCGCCAACTCATGTATTGGTGTATAGCCAGATACATTTGCTGAGTATTTCTCGTCAAGAGAGAAAACTATATCCACAGGAAATCCTATCTTTATCATTTCCTCTAATAAAATGCGGCTTGATCCAACAGAACCGATCAATACATTTTTCATATCAATATCTTCCTCTCATTTTGTTTTATGTGTAATATCGTAAAACGGATTGCGATGATACTTTAGGTCCTCCTCGCTTATGTACTTTTCCTCTCCCCCAAAAACCACCTTTACCGTTTTTAAAATTATCTTAATATCAAGCCCCAAACTGAATTCTTTTACATATCGGCAATCATATTCAATCCTTCTAGGCCAAGACAAAAGTACGTTGCCATTCACTTGAGAAATACCCGTTAATCCTGGAGACATGCTGAGGCGAATCTCCTGTCCTTCATGAAATTCTTCAACGCGCTGTAGTACAGTAGGTCGTGGACCAACAACGCTCATTTCTCCCTTAAAAATATTGATCAACTGTGGAGTTTCATCTAGTTTCGAGCGTCGGAGGAATTTACCTAACACAGTAATGCGATCTAAGTCTTTTTCAAAAGAAAAATTTTTTTCTGCTTCTTTATCAACTCTCATTGTTCTAAATTTAAGCACCATAAAAGGTTCAAAATTCTTTCCAACTCTTTCTTGTTTAAAGAAAATTGGTCCCGGCATCGTAATTTTTATTAAAATTATAATCAAAAGCCAGAATGGTAATAGTATGAATATACACACCCCACTAAACAATATATCAAAGCATCTTTTAACTGCTAACTGAATGCTTCTCATCTTTTCCATCCTCTTAGTCATCAATTATCTTTCACCGTTACATATACAGAAAATCGAAACATAAAAACTACTCAAAACACTGTCTGATAATCTCAATAACCATCTCCTGCTCCTCCACCGTCATCTTATTATCACTCGGCAGACACAGCCCCCTCTGGAAGATATCCATCCCCACATCCAGCGGCTTCCCATCTTTCCCAACGACTCCGCCTTCAATATAAGCATTGGTCTTCGCCCTACCATTCCCTTCCCGGGTCACAAACCCGTTCATCCGATAGATCGGCTGCATATGCATCGGCTTCCAGATTGGCCTGCCTTCCGCATTATACTTGGCAAGCGTCTCCAAGATTTCCGTCGGGCAGCTCTTCCCCGGTTCACTGATATAGACAGCCTCCTGTTCTCCCCTCACCTGACGGCACATCGCCTCCGGCTTGATCAGCAGGCAGCTCAGCCAGAAGTTAGGCTCGCTGTTTTCCTCATCATATGGATTCATCACTACGGGAAGATCTTTGAAGCCTTCTTTATATCTCTCATAGATAGCTCTTTTCTGAGCGATATGTTCTTCCAAGTATGGGAACTGCCCCCGAACAACTCCTGCGATCACATTGCTCATCCGGTAGTTGTATCCCAGCTCCTCATGCTGGTACCAGGGAGCATTCTCCCTGGACTGGGTGGACCACTTCCGGACTTTATTGGCCGCCTCCTCGTCATCTGTCAGCAGCATGCCGCCGGAGGAACCGGTGATGATCTTGTTGCCATTAAAAGAAATGCAGTTGTATGTCCCAAATGTTCCCGTCTGTCTTCCCTTATAAGTCGCTCCCAGGGACTCTGCAGCATCTTCTATAATGATTGCTCCATGTCTATCACAGATTGCTTTCAGTTCGTCGATCTTTCCGGGTGTTCCGTAGAGGTGGGCCATGACCACCACCTTCACTTCCGGGTACATTTCAAAGGCTTTCTCGAGAGCCACCGGATCCATATTCCAGGTATCATATTCCGTATCGATAAATACGGGAACTCCTCCCTCGTAGACCACCGGATTGACCGTAGCGTCAAAGGTCATGTCTGAACAGAACACCTTATCTCCTGGCTTGACTCCTGCCAGCTTTACTGCCATATGTAAGGCGGCTGTCCCTGCTGAGAGTGCCACCGCGTATCCGCAGCCCACTTTCTCACAGGCCAGTCTTTCTGCCTCATTGATGTTTTCACCCACAGTCGACATCCAGTTTGTCTTATAGGCTTCTGTTACATATTCCAGCTCAGGGCCATGCATGGTCGGACTGGAAAGCCATATTCTCTTTTCAAATGGTTGAATCTCTGTTATTTCTCTTTCTGCTAACATCTGCTTCTTCCTTATTTCTCCACAAAAATAAGAGCCTCAGCAAGGCTCTCATTTCAAACTTCTCTTTTTGATTTTCTTCTATCTCCTCATCACTACTTCCAGCCCCACCTGCATCTCCACTGTTCTCCCGAACATCTCGATTTCCAGCCAGGCCTTCCGTTTGTGGCGGTCTATTTTCTTGATCAATCCTTCGTTTCCTTTCAAGGGACCGCTGGTCACAACCACTCTGTTACTCTCAATAATCCCTTCTGACATCCCTACCGGCTGTTCTTCTCCTCCAAGTCTCAGCAAAAAGCTTACTTCTTCATCTGTCAAAGGTACAACTGTTTCTCCTGTCCCCAACAGCTTTGTCAGTCCGATGACCCGCTTCAATGCAAAGAAAAGCTTCTCCTTATCTTCACTGACCAAGAACACATATCCTGGGAACAGCACCTTTAATTCTGTATGCCATTCTCCCTGATACTTCCGTTCCTGCTCATACTTTGGAATGAAACTTTTTTCTAATATGCTCTTATCAATGATAGTTTCACATTGTCTCTGGATCTCCTCTTCTGTACCGGTTCTGACCTGGATCACATACCACATAGCTGCCCTTTCTGCTTTGCCTTCCTGGTAAGAGGGTATGCTTCGCCATTCCGACCTGCTGCAGCTTGTCTTTTACGGAAGCTGCACGCCCGAATCTTTCACACACCCTGTTACACTTTTCGGTTTCTAACGCGGCAAAGCGACGATTAAAAACCTTGAAAGATTTTTACGATCTATTCAGCCATATATCTGCTGCGAATCCAAGCTGTCTGACTGAATAGTCCTACATCATCTGTCCAAATCCGGATGATACGTTGGCACGATCTCTGCCACGATCTCCTTGATCCTGCCGGACTCATTCTTGCTTTCTCTGTCCAGCAGTTCCAGTTTTTCCTTAAAATCTTCATCGTCCATCTCAATGGGTTTTCCGATGAAGATCAGCTCATTGTCTGTTTCCTGCATTCCCTCTTCATCCATCAGAAGCTCTTCATACAGCTTCTCTCCGGGACGAAGTCCCGTATAGACGATAGGGATGTCCACGTCCGGCGTGTACCCGGACAGCCGGATCAGGTTTCTTGCCATGTCGTCGATCTTGACTGGCTCGCCCATATCCAGCACGAAGATTTCTCCGCCTTTGGCGTAGTAGGAGGCCTGCAGTACCAGAGACACCGCCTCTGGGATGGTCATGAAGTAGCGGATAATATTTTTATCGGTAACTGTCACCGGACCGCCCTCCGCAATCTGCTTCTTAAAAAGCGGGATTACGCTGCCGTTGCTGCCCAGCACGTTTCCGAATCGGACTGCCACGAAATCTGTCCCCGGCGACTGCCGGTTCATCATCTGTACTACCATCTCGCACAGGCGCTTGGATGCCCCCATGATATTGGTGGGGTTCACCGCCTTGTCTGTAGAGATCAGCACAAACTTTTTCACCCCATATTTTGCAGCGGACCGGGCCACTTTATACGTGCCCTCTACATTGTTCTTGATGGCCTCATTGGGGCTGTCTTCCATCAGCGGCACATGCTTGTGGGCTGCCGCATGGTAGATGACGTCCGGCCGGTACTTCTCGATAATGCTGTTAACCCGGTTGGTGTTCCTTACAGAACCGATCAGCGTTTCCAGGTGAAGTCCCGGATATTTTTTCCTTAATTCCTGCTGGATCGCATAGGCATTATTTTCGTATATATCGAAAATGATCAGTATCCGCGGGCCTGCACCGGCAATCTGACGGCACAGCTCGCTTCCGATAGAGCCTCCGCCGCCGGTCACCATGACCACCTTATCTTTCAGCCCATCAAATATTTCCTGATTGTTGACCTTCACCTGGGCCCGTCCCAGAAGGTCGGTGATCTCCACATCCCGAAGCCTGGTCACCTTGACCTCTCCATTCACCAGCTGCGCCACGCTGGGCACGGTCTGAAGCCTGCAGCTGGTTTCCTTACAGATATTCAGGATGTCTTTCCGGTTCTTTCCGGTGGTCGCCGGGATCGCATAGATGATCCGGTTGATTCTGTATTTTTCTACAGCTTCCAGGATATTATTCCTGTCTCCTACAATTGGGATGCCCTCCAGCATCCGGCCCCATTTGTTTGGGTTGTCATCGATGACACAGCATACTCTGGCCGGATTGCCGCGGCTGCCGGTCAATTCCTTGATGACTGCCTGCCCTGCCGATCCGCCGCCGATCACCATGATCCGGTCCTGCTCTTCGTCTTCGCCTTCCCGCTTCCTTACATAAAAGCGAAGGAACCGGAAAGAAAACCTTAATCCCGTAGTCAGCAGAAATGACAGGACATATCCCATGAAGTAATACGATCTGGGCATCTGAAGCTTCATGAAAATCATGCCAAACGCATAGGCCGGTATTAAAATGATATAAGCAACGATGCTCATCTGCAGTTCTGAAATACTGGCCAGACGCCAGACGCTGTGATACAGCCGGCAGCCATAAAACACTACGATCGTAATAGCGATCCAGTAGGGCATGGACCAGATATATCCTTCCACATATTCTCTGGGAATCCGGGAGAATATGAAGTCAAACCGCAGGAGCAGCGCCATCAGATAGGCTGCCAGGATAATCAGTCCATCCAGAAAGGCGATCAAAAATGCTTTCTGTACCCAGGTCCACCCCGAATTTCGAATCCACTTATCCATGATGTTTCTTAAGCCTCTCTGCAATATTTCTTTTATTTCTTATAATAAAGATCGTCAGCCCTGCAGCGACTGCTCCGCCGGCCACAATAACCGCCCGTTCCGGGTCAACGACTGTAACGCTTGCCAGCGCCCATCCTATGTATCCCATATTATTTCCTCTTTTCCCTCATAACTTTGCATCTTAATTGCCGCTTAAGACCTGATCCATCCGTCTGGAGATATCCCCCACGATGGCCTCATCTGGCCACATCACATAGAGAAGCTGTGATCCCGACGAGAAGCATGCCTGGTTGTCTCCCGTACCGGTGGCTGCTGTAGATTCTATCGTCCAGCCTGCCCCGTCAGACAGCTGCATATTGATAAATTTGGCCATCTCGTCCTGGGTCATATTGGTCTCCACACAGTCGCTGACCTGAGAAAGGATCTGGTTTGCGCTGGTCAGGATGGCCGGAGACATGGCTTTTTGCAGGATAGCCGTCAGCACTGCCTCCTGGTTCTTGCCTCTCTGGTTGTCTCCGCTCTCGAAGCTGTAACGCTCTCTTGAGAAAGCCAGTGCAGCTTTTCCGTCCAGATGGTTGGTGCCCTGGACAAAGTCATAGCCGCCGGCGCTGAAGGCATACTCCGAATTCACATCCACGCCTCCCAGCGCATCCACGATGGTGATCAGGGATGTGAAATTGACTCTCGCATAGTAGCTGATATCGATGCCATAAAGCTGCTCCAGGGTCGCCATGGAGGCGTCCACCCCGTAGATTCCCGCATGGGTCAGCTTGTCCCGCTGCTCTCCGGAAATATTCGGGATCGTCACATAATAGTCTCTTGGCGTGGTGGTCAGCAGGATCTTCTTGGTATTCGGGTTCACCGTCATAATGATGTTCACGTCACTCCGGCTGTTGGTGGTGATCGGTCCGGATACGTCGATACCACTGATATATACGTTGAACGGCGCTTCTACATTGGTGTCTTCCTGCTGGATCTCCGTCTCGATACCGTACTGGTACAGGATCTTCACCTGATCTTTATAGTCTTCAATACTCTCCTCGATGATGCCGTCAAAGGCCTCGTTGTAGATGGCCGCCTCGATCTGACCGGACAGCAGGCCGTTCGCCAGTTCTGTCACCGTGTCGTACTCGCTGAGTTTTAACTCCCTGCCCGCCACCGTCTGGACGTCATCCAGCATCTTGTCGTTATTTTCCTGATCCACGCTGGTCTGATATCCGAAGCGATAGTTTGCCGCATCCAGGATGCTTTCTGCCGGATCACTGGCTTTGACTACCACGATCATGTTGTCGGTCTTATAGGTGGCGCCTCCCACATCCGCCATAGTCTGCTGGATCCGCAGGAAGTAGACGATACCCACCGCCAGTCCGATACTGATCAGGATACTGATAACCATACCTGCAAATTTGACCTTGCTTTTCACATACTGCAGGCAGAATGTGACTGCAAATAAAAGCAGCAGGCCTCCGCCCAGAAGCGCCAGATACAGTCCCGGAACCATGCCGCTGTTCCAGACAAGGATCAGCAGTCCCGCGGACAGGATCAGCTGCAGGATCGTGATCAGCTTTCCGGCCATATTTTTGTTCCTTTTCCGTTTACGATGATGTTCCATCTCTAATCTCCTCTACACGGTACGTTCAATCGTTTCCTGTCTACTGTACCTTCAATGTAAAATTCTGGGGATCCGAAGTGTTTCCCGAGCTGTCTGTCACGAAATACTGGATCGTATAGGTCCCAGGCACGCTGGTATCATAGGTTCCGTTGGCGCTGATCCGCTGATACAGAGAGTCTTTGGTATCCACATCGTCCACGGCATCCTTGACCACACTCATGGGGTCAAAGGCTGTCCCCACGGCGATCGTGGTTTCTGTCGATGTCAGAGCCAATGCAGGGCGGGCCCCGTCAGGCTGAAGCGTCTCCTCTTCCTTCGGCTCTGTCTGCGCTGCCTCCTCCTGGCCGGCAGACTCTTCCTCTTCGCCTTCCGCTTCTTCCGCCTCCTCTGTCTGTTCTGTCACGGCCTCACCGCCGCCTTCTGACAGATGATACGTGATGGTCCGTCTGGCCGTCCCTACGTTGTGATGCTTATCCATGACGCCATAGTAGACGATCCCGGTATCTTCCCCGGTCTGGATGATCTTATCTACGAATACCTGGTCTGTCAGGTCGCCGTCTATGTTATCCTCTGCAGTTACGCCTTCCAGCAGTTCCTCATAGTCTCCGCCTTCTGTATAACTGATTTCCGTATCTTCCACTGTAATCTCCGGCGCCTTCCGGTCCTGTCCGAGATAGACCAGCGCACCGGCCACTGCCAGTACGATGCAGCCCGCCGCCAGAGCCAGCATTACCAAACGCTGTTTCATCTTCTACTTCTCCCCGTATGATCCGTAGTATTTTCCATAATATTTCCCGTAATATTTGTTCTGCTTCATGTCTACCTTATTCAGCACCACACCCAGGATGGGGCAGCCTGCTTTTTCCAGCTGCTCTTTGACAGTCCGGGCAAATTTATAGCTGATGGTGGACGCTGCTACCACCAGGACAGAAGCGTCACAGTGTCTTGCAACGATGGCCGCGTCGATGACACTGCCAAGGGGCGGCGCATCAATGATCACATAATCATAGGCTTTTCTCGCCCCGTCCAGCATAGCCTCAAACCGGTGGTTTCCCAGAAGCTCTGAAGGATTTGGCGGCACCACGCCTGCCATGATTACGGACAGTCCCTGGATCTGGGTTTTACAGATCACGTCCTTTAATTCCACCTGGCCGGAAAGGAAATGGCTTAAACCATTCAGTTCCCCGATAATCTTGTGGCGTCCCATCATTACCGATTTCCGGAGATCTGCATCAATAAACAGCACCCGCTTCTCCCCTTCCGCCAGGGAGGCCGCCAGGGCAAGGGATACGGTACTCTTTCCTTCGTTCGGCGTACAGCTGGTAAACACGATCACCTGTTTATCTGATCCCGAAAATTCAATATTCGTCCGGAGAGTCTTATAGGCTTCATTGCTCCGGTAATCTTTTGCCAGATTTTTTAATGTAATCTCCTGCATCTATGTATCTCCTTTATCCAACATCACTTATCGCTTCATGTTCCGCATCATCTGCTTTTCCGGAAGTTTCTTTACCTTTTTCCCCTTTTTCATTCCCTCGCTGATCGGAATGGACGTCAGGGTATTTAAGCCCAGATAATGCTCCACATCGTCCGGTGTCTTGATCGTGTCGTCCAGGATAAAGATCAGAGTGATCACACCCATGGCAAGGATCAGACCCAAAAGGGCGCCGATGGCAATGTTCCTTGGGATACTGGGCGATGACGGGCTGGTAGGAAGGTTTCCTTCCTCCACCGTGTTGACCGCATCGGCATCCATGATCTCCGTGATCTGGATGCTGACAGAGTCTCTCACCGCATCGGCGATTTCTTTGGCCTGCTTGGGATCTTCGCTCTGGACGCGGATACTTAAGATACGGGTTCCCTCCGGCGTCTCCACCGAAATCATGTCTTTTAACTGACCGGGTTCCATATCCAGGTTCAGGACTGCGATCACCTGCTCCAGCACCGGACGGCTTGTCACCAGCTGCATATAGTCCTGCGTCAGCTGTGTTCCCATCTGCAGATCATTGTAGGTGATGCCTGCCGTGCTGTCGGAGCGGGTCAGCACATAGACCTTGGTCTCCGAGGTATACATAGGCGTCACCAGAAGATTGGTGCCTACAAAGGCGATCAGCGCCCCCAGCACTCCTGCCATCAGTATGATATGGAGCCTGGACCAAAGTGCCATAAAAAGCTCTGTCAGATCTATGGTAATTTCATCATTGTCAATTTCCTGATCCATCAGTCGTTCTTGATTCATCTTATTTCTTTTCCTTCCTAAGCATCATCTTGGCATTTTCATAGAATATTTTCCTTACATATTCCTCGCCGTACTTTTTCTTTACGTACTCTGCGGCCTTTTTCATCCGCGGCGCCCGGCTCCTGGCACTGTGGGCGTCGGTTCCCACGCAGAAGACCAGATCTTCTTCCATCAGATACCTGATGAATTTCCGGATCCTTCTGCCGCCGTCCCCGGTAATGCTTCCGGCATTGATCTGGAGCAGGATTCCCATGTCTCCCAGCTGTTCCGCCAGCTCCGGCTCCTCGGTCAGGCACCTATACCGTTCCGCGTGCGCCAGGATGACTTCGTATCCCGCCATCATAAGCTGCTGCAGGCTCTGTTTGATATAGGAAAACGGTTCAGACGGAGAGAACTCTACCAGCACGTAATTGCGCCGGTTCATGGTAAGGATCCGTCCCTCCTTCAGCTTCTCCAGCACATCCTGCCCAAAAAAAATTTCCGTTCCAAGATATATACGGAAATGTTCGTCGATCTCATGGGCAGACTTCCGCAAAAGAGCGGCCTTCTTCCTCAGCACTTCCGGCGATTCTTTTCCGCGTCTTGGATGGTGGTGGGGGGTCGCTATGATGCAGCGGATGCCTTCGCTATATGCAATTTTCAGCATTTCTTCCATTTCTTTTATATCTTCTGCGCCGTCGTCTACTCCTGGCAGTATGTGAACATGCATGTCTATGAAATTATCCAACACTTGTCCTCCTTGCATGTTTACTTCGGCACCGGCACTGATACAGAAAAGGGGTGGCGTCTTGCCCATTCGGGATCATCAGAGGACTTCTTTTCCCATTCATGATACAGTTCCAGAAATTCCCCGTAGATATTCTTTTCTGCTTCCAGCCGGGCTTCCACGGCATTTTCAAAGTCGTCGTACATTCCCAGATAGATCCGCTTCCCACGGAACCCGATGCTGACTCTGTATCTGCCATTCTTGCCCTGATATACTCCCCGGAAACCGCTTTTGTTATCTTTTCTCTTTTTGCGCTTTTCCAGGAATTCCACACAGGTCCCGTCTATATGATGGAGACGGTCCTGGATCTTGTCCTGATTCTCTTTTTTCAGACAGCCGCAGCTTTTACATGTACCGTTTACCAGATTGGAAGCCGGCACCTCCGTCTGATTGCCGCAGTCACACCTGCATACCCAGTACACAACACCGTGGGAATCACGGCGGTCGGTAGGATACAGTGCGGTCAGCCTCCCGAAGCGATGCCCGGAAATGTCCATCTTCTTCCGGTTTCCTTCACGCCTGAGGCAGCCGCAGCTTTTGACTTTTCCCGCCTTCAGATCTCTGGCCGCGACATCCTTTTCGTTGCCACAGTCACATCTGCACAGCCACCTGGTTCTATTGTTGCGGTTTTCAAGCTGTCTGATCACAGTCAGCCGGCCGAATCTTCTGCCGGTCAAGTCTTCTGCTGTTCTTCTTGATACTTTAGCCACAGCAATTTCCCCTTTACAACAAAATGTTAATTATGTAGTAAAACTTCTTTATTAAAAGGAATCTTTCTTTTTACCTTCTATAGTTTATATCAGTGAGATATGATTGTCAACAGATGTAAAGCAACTTTAGCCGCGATATGTAGAGACCTGAAGTGAAAAGTTTATTTCCACTTTGAATAGGTAAAAGTAGATTTTAGTCTTTCACTCATTTCCACTTCCCCATATGCAGCATTTAGTCTTACACTTTTCATGCTAGGCAGTCGCCGGAAAGGTTGGTGTCTATTATGAAAACTCAAAACTCTTTTTCTCATTTAACTTTAGAGGAACGGCGTATCATTCTCGCCGGCATTACGAACGGCTCCACGAAAACGGCCATCGCCCAGACCATCGGCAAGGATAAGTCTACTGTTGGCAAAGAGATCAAACTTCACAGGACTCTTACCCATAAGTGTAAGATGCCCCTGGAGTGCACTCACTATAAAAAATGTGTCTATGGCCGTCAGTGTACACCTGACTGTCCGGAGTACAGTCCTTTCCGCTGCTCAAGGCGCGACCGCTCCCCTGGTGCCTGCAACGGCTGTTCCAACTGGTCACGCTGCCGTTTTGATAAATACCAGTACTCTCCGGAAGATGCCCATATGGATTACCGCACTACTCTGATCGACTCCCGGGAAGGTGTCAATCTTACAGTACAGGAAGCAAAACAGATGGCTGCTATTATCGCTCCGCTCCTGAAGCAGGGCCAGTCTCCCTATCAGATCGTTACAAACCATCCGGAACTCGGCATTTCAGAAAAAACGCTTTACAACTATATCGAAAACGGTGTTTTCCACGAGATTGCGGGAATCACTGTCATGGATCTGCGGAGGCAGGTATCACGTAAACTGCCGAAGAAAAAGGCAAAAACTTATAAGAAACGCACCGACAGAAAGTATCTCCAAGGCAGAACCTACAAAGATTATCAATCCTATCTCTCCGATCATCCCGAGGTCTTTGTTGTCCAAATGGATACGGTCTATAACGATGAGACAAACGGTCCTTTCCTTCAGACATTTAAATTTGTGAGAGCCGGCATCCTTCTCGCTTTATATCGCAACGAAAAAACCTCCGCTTCCATGAAGGAAGGTATTGACATACTGGAATCCATTCTTGGCACAGAATTGTTCCGCAAATATGTCCATGTTTTACTAACTGATCGTGGGACGGAGTTTTCTGCCGCCGAAGCCATGGAGGCATCTCACGATGGCACAAGACGGACAAGGGTGTTTTACTGCGATCCCATGCAGTCAGGACAAAAAGGCACGTTGGAGAATAAACATATAGAACTCCGTTACATCCTTCCAAAAGGAACGGATCTGAGGGAACTCGGGCTGACCGGCCAGTCCAGGCTGAATCTGGTCCTCAGCCACGTAAACTCCTCCCCTTGCGAGCTGCTTGGCAATAAAAGTCCGTTGGAACTGACGGAATTTATGTATCAGGATCTGTA
>ERZ826396.1357-NODE-1357-length-27751-cov-7.619656_pt1 | contig 27751 bp, 18 predicted proteins | sample MGYA00519926_ERZ826396 | MGnify/ENA primary metagenome ERZ826396 (study PRJEB31778, sample SAMEA3449230) | human gut metagenome | biome: human gut; feature: human-associated habitat; material: faeces | place: United Kingdom | collected 2010/2012 ... | reverse complement strand
CGACGAGGACGGCGTGCGCGCCGCCGCAGCCGCCGCGCCGCGCCTCATCGTCACGCTCGACGCCAGCTTCCACGGCCGCACGCTGGCCACGCTGGCCGCCACGGCGCAGCCCGCCAAGCAGGAGGCGTTCCAGCCCCTGCCCGACGGCTTCGTCCGCACGCCCATCAACGATATCAAGGCGCTCGAGTCGCTGTTCGCCTCCCAGGGCGACGGCATCTGCGCCGTCATGGTGGAGTGCGTGCAGGGCGAGAGCGGCGTGCATCCGTGCACGGCAGAGTTCCTGGCCGCGGTGCGCCGCCTCACCGCCGAGTGCGGCGCGCTGTTCATGTGCGACGAGATCCAATGCGGCATGTACCGCTGCGGCACGCATCCCTTCGGGTTCCAGCACTTCGGCGTCACGCCCGACGTGGTGACCATTGCCAAGGGCATCGCCTCGGGCTTCCCCATGGGCATGTGCGCTGCGCGCGCCCAGGTGGCGGCGTCGTTCGATCCGGGCGACCACGGCTCCACCTTCGGGGGCAGCTGCCTGGCCGTCGCGGCGGCTGAAGCCACCGTGCGGGCGCTTGCCGCCGAGGACGCCGCCGGCAATGCCGAGCGCACGGGCGCGTACCTGCGCGAGAAGCTGACGGCGCTGCCGCAGGTGGAAGAGGTGCGCGGCCTAGGGCTCATGGTGGCCTGCGACCTCGCCGAGGGCGTGAGCGCCCCCGACGTGGTGCTGGCCGGCCTGGACGAGGGCCTGCTGCTCAACTTCACCGGCCCGCGCACGCTGCGCTTCCTACCTCCGCTGGTGTGTTCGAAGGAGGACGTGGACGTGCTGGTGCAGAAGCTTGCGGCGCTGTTGTCCTGAAAGGGCAGCTGTCATCCTGAGCGAGGCGCCGTAGGCTGTCATCCTGGGCGAGGCGCGAAGCGCGGAGTCGAAGGATCCCGAGCGGCGACAGCAGGAAGTCTCACGGTTGGCACCTTGCGGGATCCTTCGACTCGCTTGGGATGACAGGGCCGCTGCGCTCGTTCAGGATAACGACTGCAAGGACGATCGTCGAAAATCTTTCTGCACTTTTTGAAATTCTGGGGTCGGAACGCTCACGGATAGGGTACTATTTAATGCATATTTTCGTTGGGTCTTGCGCAATTCTGCATACCCCGCGAAGGTACTTGTGATCGGAACCGTATGTGATCGTTCTTGAACGGGAACAGAGAGTATCGAGGGCATGAGAAAACGTCAACAACGGCACGACATCATTCGCGACATCATTCGCGAACATAATGTCAAGACGCAGCGCGATCTCGCCAATCAGCTGCAGGCCGCTGGCTACGAATGCACTCAAGCCACGATCTCCCGCGACATCATGGACATGGGCCTGGTGAAGTCTCGTGAGGGCTATTACGTTCTCCCTGAGGAAATGCGGCTCCAGCGCATGGTATCCGAATTGGTTGAAGAGGTGCACGTGGCAGGCAACATGGTCGTAGTGAAGACGTTCTCCGGCGGAGCAGCCGGCGTCTCTGCTGCGCTCGACAAAGCCAGCCTGCGCGGAGCACTCGGCACGGTGGCCGGCGACAACACGATCATGATCGCGGCGGAGAGCCCTGAGGCTGCCGTTGAAGTCGAGCGCGCCATCGACCGACTGCGACGACGCTAGTCGTCGACTATATTTCTTGGCGGGGACGCTTTTCTCCCTGCACTCATCCCCACGCTTAGTACAAGCAACAGCGTCCGAGCCGCCCGGCTCTGATGCCTGTCACCACGAAAAGCCGTGGTGCGCACGACGACAGCCTTGCGCGGTGAGAACCGCGATGGGCGCGCGCATACCCCTACCGCCCGGCGAGCACCGGGGGAGGCGCCTTCGCAGCCGCACCATGACCGGGCATCCCGACGACAACCGAACACGGGGGAAGGACCCTACCATGGCTCAGCAGCAGACTCAGCAAACCCAGCAGAAGGACAAAGCGGTGCTGGCGTATTCCGGCGGACTGGATACGTCCGTGTGCATCAAGTGGCTCCAGGAGGAGAAGAACCTCGACGTCATCGCCGTGGTCGGCGACGTGGGGCAGGAGCATGAGGGCCTTGAGAAGATCAAGCAGAAGGCGTTGAAAACCGGCGCCGTGGAATGCCTGGTCGTGGACATGCGCGACGTGTTCGCCCAGGACTTCCTGTCCAAGGCGCTGGCCGCCAACGCCCTGTACGAGAACAAGTACCCGCTCGTGTCCGCGCTGTCCCGGCCGCTGATCTCCAAGCACCTTGTGGACGCGGCGCACAAGTTCGGCGCGAAGTACATCGCGCACGGCTGCACGGGCAAGGGCAACGACCAGGTGCGCTTCGAGGCGAGCATCCTCATGCTTGATCCGGACATCGAGATTATCGCCCCGGTGCGCGAATGGGATCTGCACACCCGCTCCGAGGAGATGGAATGGGCCCAGGCGCACGGCATCGAGGTTCCCACCACGAAGAAGTCGCCGTACTCCATCGACGATAACCTGTGGGGCCGGGCCATCGAGTGCGGCGTCCTGGAGGATCCCTGGATGGAGCCGCCGACGGACATCTACACGATGACGGTCGATCCCACTGAAGCTCCCGACGAGCCGCAGTACGTGGAGCTCGAGTTCGCGCGCGGTCTGCCGTACGTCATCGACGGGAGCCAGAAGAGCTTCCTCGGTATCATCTACGCGCTGAACGAGATCGCCGGCAAGCACGGCTACGGCCGCATCGACATGATCGAGAACCGGCTGGTGGGCGTGAAGAGCCGCGAGTGCTACGAGGCGCCGGGCGCGCTGTCGCTCATCCAGGCTCACAAGGCGCTGGAAGACCTGGTGCTGGAGCGCGAGGTGCTGCACTTCAAGCTGGGCATGGAGCAGGAGTGGGCGAAGTGCGTGTACAACGGCCAGTGGTTCTCGCCGCTCAAGGAAGCCGTCGACGCGTTCCTCGCCTCCACGCAGCGCTGTGTGGCCGGCACGGTGAAGCTCAAGTTCTACAAGGGCTCCTGCACCGTGGTGGGCCGCAAGAGCGCCTACTCGCTGTACGATTACGCGCTGGCCACCTACGACAAGGACGACTCGTTCGACCACGCGGCGGCCAAGGGCTTCATCCAGCTGCAAACGCTCTCTGCCAAGACGTGGGCCTCGAACCGTCGGCAGGAGGGCGCGCCGGCCGAGCTGTTCGACGCGCAGAAGAAGGTCGGCCCGTTGACGAAGGGTGCGTACGAGGACGTGACGCCGGTGTGGAAGCAGGTGGCCGAGGCTGAGAACGCGGCGGTCGTCGAAGAAGCGGAAGCGGCCTTGCAGGGCGCTGCCGAGAAGGCTTAAGGGGGACGCTATGGCTTTGTGGTCGGGCAGATTCACCGAGAACGTGAGCGAGTTCACCCAACGCTTCGGCGCATCGCTGCCGGTCGACAAGGCGCTGTATGCGCAGGACATAGCCGGGTCGCAGGCGCACGCGCGCATGCTGGCGTCGGCGGGCGTCATCGAGCCCGCCGATGCCGCGGCCATCGTCGAGGGGCTCGACCGCGTGAAGGCGCGCATCGAGGCGGGCGACTTCGCGTTCGACATCAACGACGAGGACATCCACATGTCGGTGGAGCGCGCGCTCATAGCCGACATCGGCGACGCGGGAGCGCGCCTGCACACCGGCCGCAGTCGCAACGACCAGGTGGCCACCGACACGCGCCTGTTCGCCAAGCAGCGCTGCGAGGACCTCATGGCGGCGAACGTGGCGCTGCGCCAGGCGCTCGTCCAGCAGGCCGAGGCGCACTTCGACGTCGTCCTGCCCGGCTACACCCATCTGCAGCACGCCCAGCCGGTGCTGTTCTCGCACCATATGCTGGCCTACGTGTGGATGCTCGCGCGCGACTTCGAGCGTTTGGCGGCTGCGCGCGCGGCGGCCGATGCGAGCCCGCTGGGTTCGGCGGCGCTCGCGGGCACCACGTACCCGCTCGATCGGCAGATGACGGCGGCCGAGCTGGGCTTCTCGCGGGTGATCCCGAACTCGCTGGACGCCGTGTCCGACCGCGACTTCCTGCTGGACCTGTCGTACGCGTGCAGCGTGTCGTGCATGCACCTGTCGCGCCTGTGCGAGGAGATCGTGCTGTGGTCCAGTTCGGAGTTCGGGTTCATCGAGCTGTCCGACGCGTTCTCCACGGGCTCGTCCATCATGCCGCAGAAGAAGAACCCCGATTTCGCCGAACTCATCCGCGGCAAGACGGGCCGCGTGGTGGGCGACCTCGTGGCGCTGCTGGTCACCATGAAGGCGCTGCCGCTGGCGTACAACAAGGACCTCCAGGAGGACAAGGAGGGCGCCATCGACGCGGCCAAGACGCTGGAGGATTGCCTCGTGTGCGCGGCCGGCATGATCGAGACGATGCGCGTGGTGCCCGAGGCCATGACGGCGCAGGCGAAGAAGGGCTACCTGGCGGCCACCGACGTGGCCGACTACCTGGCCAAGAAGGGGATGCCGTTCAGGCGCGCCCACGAGGTGGTGGGGCATCTCGTGCTGGTGTGCGAACAGCGCGGCTGCGACTTGGACGACTTGACGCTGGCCGACTTCAAAGCCGAAAGCGACCTGTTCGAGGAGGACATCACGGCCTCGCTCGATCTGGAGAGCATCGTCGCGGCACGCACCACCGAGGGCGGCACGGGCCATGCTGCGGTGCGCGCGCAGCTGGCGCTTGCGAAAGACGCCCTCGCGGCCGACGAGGCGGTGCTTGCGGGATAAGCGCAGCGCCTTTTGGCGCGGGGGCACCGCCTGAGGCCCGAGCGTCCTTCGCCGCGCCGATCGCACGCTGCGAGCGTCTCGAATCGGCGCGGCACGCGCGCAACGGACCGCAAGCGGGCTCCCGCGCCCGAGAAAAAAGCGCTGCACCCTGCTTGCATCAACCACGTTTTGAGCTCCCGACCGGGCATTTCTCCTTATGACCTTTTTCCAACAAACTTGTGTTGTTTCATGGGGGCCTAACCCCCGATGTTACAATGGGCGGAGTTTTTTGGAGGTGACACGTGGCTTCACGTTCTATAAAGAATAGGCCGGGGATCAAGAAAAAACATCCTTCCATCGGCTTCCTTGCGGTGTTCACGGTCTTTTTGGCCGTGATCGTCGCCGGCTTCTCAGGCGTCTACGCCCTCGGTTCGTCGTGGATCGGCGACCTTGAGGACTACGACGTGTCCGATGCCGGCCAGCTCAACTCGTCGCTGCCGTCGATCATGCTGGCGTCGGACGGTACGGAGCTCGCCCGCTTCCAGGTCGAGTACCGCGACCCCGTCGAGCTCGACCAGATCAGCGAGTACGTGCGCGAGGGCACCGTGGCCACCGAGGACGAGCGCTTCTACGAACACGGCGGTTTCGACCTCGCGGGCATCGCGCGCGCGGTGTACGTGAACCTCACCGGTTCCGGCAAGGAGGGCGCGTCCACCATCACGCAGCAGCTCGTGCGCAACACTATCCTGGCCGACGAGATGAACGATATCTCGTTCAAGCGCAAGGTGCGCGAGATGTACCTCTCCGTCAAGTTGGAGGAACAGTACTCCAAAGACGAGATCCTGCTCATGTACCTTAATACCATCAACTACGGTTCCGGCGCCTACGGCATTGAAGCCGCGTCGCAGCGCTACTTCTCGAAGCATGCAAGCGAGCTCACGCTGGCCGAAGCGGCCGCGCTCATCGGCATTCCGCAGTCGCCGACGTACAACAATCCCATCGACCATGAGGACAACTGCCTCGCGCGTCGCAACCTCGTGCTGGATCGCATGCTGACGAACGGCTACATCACCCAGGAAGAGCACGATGCCGCCCAAGCGGAGGGCATCGTGCTCAACCCGACCGAGACCACGGTGGATGGCCTGGAGAAGTATCCTTATTTCAGCAGCTACGTGCGCGACCTGCTCATGGATCCCGACGGCGACTACCGCTACTCCGAGGACGAGATCTTCAAGGGCGGCCTGACCATCCAGACGACGCTGGACGTCGACTCTCAGGAGGCCGCCGAGGCCGCCATCAAGGAGAAGCGGGAGAGCCTCGATCCGGCCATCAACGGCGCGCTCGTGGCCATCGAGCCCGAAACCGGCTTTATTAAGGCGATGGTGGGCGGCGACGACTGGGAGAACAACAAGCTGAACCTGGCCACGGGCGAGCGCGGCGTTCCCAATCCGGGCCGTCCGTCCGGCTCCTCGTTCAAGGTGTTCACGCTCATCGCAGCGCTCGAAGCGGGCATCAGCCCGCAGACGATGGTGGACTGCTCGTCGCCGGCCACTATTCCCAATACGGGATACACGGGAGCCAACGCCCTGCAGAACATCGACAACAACAATTACGGTACCATAAGCATCCAGCGGGCTTTCGCGAAGTCGTCGAACACGGGTTTCGTGCGCCTTGAGATGGCGCTCGGCATCGACAAGGTGATTGCGACGGCCAAGAAGATGGGAATCGGCTCGACGCTCGAGGCTAATCCGTCGCTCACGCTGGGCCAGTCGAACGTGACGATGCTCGACATGGCCAGCGCCTACGCCATCATCGCCAACGGCGGCGTGCGCGTCGATCCCACGCCCGTCCTCACCATCACGAACTCGAAGGGCGAGGTGATCGTCGACAACACCACGCCCGACGCCTCGCTTTCCAAAACGCATAGCGAGCAGGTCATCTCGCCCGAGGTCGCCCATGCGGCTGTCGAGGTCATGAAGACCGTCGTGAACAGCTCGGACGGTACGGGTACGGAAGCGGCGCTGCCGAATGGGCAGGTGGTCGCTGCGAAGACGGGCACGTCCACCGAGTACAAGGACATCACGTTCTGTGGCATCACGCCGCAGATGGCGGTGGCCGTCTGGTTGGGCGATCCCGCGAATGTCAAAACGCTGCCGGCCCGTGTGGGTGCCGGCGACGTGTTCCGCACCTTCATGAGCGCGGTGCTCGACGGCCAGCCGACCGAGCAGTTCCCGCAGGCGGCCGATCCCACGTACAAGAACTTCTCCGATCCGACCTACCATGTGGGAGGGTCCGCTAGCTCGTCGAACACCGACGACGAGAAGGATGACGAGAAGAAGAAGGACGCCGAGGACAAGGACGCCGACAAGGGCAAGGACGATCCTGCGCCGACGCCGACGCCGACGCCCACTCCCACGCCGACGCCCACGCCCGATCCGACTCCTACTCCAACCCCCGATCCGACGCCGAAGCCGGATCCCGATCCGACGCCCACTCCCACGCCGACGCCCGACCCCGGAGGCACGACGGACAAGCCGGCAAGCTAGGTTGCGGACCCGGAAACCGTTCCGATACGAACGCGTCGCATCCCCGGCGCGACGGCGGGCGAACCGCTACGATAGTTCAACGATGATTCGATGCAAGAGAGCAGGTACGACATGAAACATACGAGATTCGCCAAGGTGCTGGTCGCCATGTTCGCAGGCGTCTTGATGGTGGCGGCTCTGGGCGGATGTGCGCAGCAGGATACGGCGACCGCGCAACAGCAATCCGAGAACCGTCAGTACATGACTCAGGTCAACCAAACTATGGACGACCTGAAGAGCCGTCTGGAGAGCTTTACCGATGCGGTATCGCGCGGCGACGTGGTGGGCATGCGCACGCAGGCCGACAACGCGTTCAAGGCTATCGACGACCTGAACAACCTCAACGTCCCCGACGCCCTCAAGGATATCCAGAAGGAGTACGTCGACGGCACGGCCGATCTCAAGGACGCGCTGAACTCCTATATCGACCTGTATACGGAAATCGACAGCGCCACCGAGGAACAACCCTTCGACTATTCCACGTACGATCAGCGCATCCAGGATATCAAGTCGAAGTACGACGAGGGCATCGGCAAGCTCCAGTCGGGCGACAACAAGGCCAGCGAGCTGCCGGAATAATCTCGACTGACACGCACACTGCTTTGAGCGGCGGCCCTTTCGGGCTGCCGCTTTCGCATTCGACCACGCTTGCGTCCGCTCAGTCGTATTGCCGGGTTTTCGGCTGCCGCCTATCGGTTTCGCTCATGTTAATTCTGCGCTTGCTGCGGGGGCGCTTGGTGGCCGAGGGTATAATGGAAAGGGAGAATACTATACATTTTCCCACATGAGGACGAGGAGCGAGCGGTGAGCGAAAAGACACAGGGAGCCAGGAACATCGCCGAAGAGGCATTCGGAAACGAACGCAAGTTCAAGCAGCTGGTGGGTGCGCTGTCGGGTCCGTCGAGGCGCGAGCGCCAGAACGCAGCAGCGGCGCTCTCCTTCTTTGCCAAGGATCATCCCGATTTGATGATCCCGTTCGGCGCTGCCGTCATCGACGCGCTGAATCGCCCCGAAGCCCAGACGCGCTGGGAGTGCCTCGATATCCTCACCACGATGGTCGACCACGATTCCCGCACGTGCGACAAAGCGGTTCCCGGAGCCGAAACCGCGTTGTTCGACGAGGAGAGCGGGCCGGTGCGTTTGGCGGCCATGCGGTTCCTCTGCAAGCTGGGCGCTACGACGGAGAACCGTTCTGAGCGTGTGTGGCCTCTCATCGACGAGGCTATCCAGTGCTACCATGGCGACCTGGAGTTCCAGGATATGCTGGTGTCGGTTATCGACTTCTCGGCGGGCAAGCTGGCACCTTCCGTGAAGAAAGAGCTGGGCGCGCGCATGGCCTTCGACGCCTCCAACGGCAAAGGGCCGCTCAAGCGCCGTGCGCAGCAAATCATCGACAACGTGCAGAACTAGCGCACGGCATTCCGACGAGCCTTCCGGGCTCGTTTCGTCGCGTCGGCCCAGAAGGCGGCGCAAAGGGGCATCGTTCGAACAATTGCAGAAGGAGAGAACATGGCATCGCATACCGTGGCCCTCGTACCCGGTGACGGCATCGGCCCGGAGACGTCGGCCGCCATGCAACGGGTGGTGGAGGCCAGCGGCGCCGATATCGTTTGGGATGTGGCCGAGGCGGGGGCGCATCTCGTGGAGGAGCACGGCACGCCGCTGCCTGCTTCTACCATCGAAGCGGTCAAGCGGAACAAGGTGGCCATCAAGGGACCCGTCGCCACGCCGGTGGGCACGGGATTCCGCAGCGTGAACGTGGCGTTGCGCCGGGAACTCGGTCTGTACGCGTGCCTGCGCCCCGTCCTGTCCATTCCGGGGGCGGGCGGCCGCTACGACGGCGTGGATATCGTCATCGTGCGCGAGAACTCCGAAGACCTGTACGCGGGCGTCGAGTTCGAAGAGGGCTCCGAGGGCGCCCGCAAGCTGATCGCGCTGTGCGAGGAAGAGGGCGCGGGCGCTATCCGTCCCGATTCCGGCATCTCCGTCAAGCCGATCTCGAAGGCGGCGTCCGAACGGATCGTGCGTTTCGCGTTCGACTACGCGCGCAGGCACGGACGCCGCAAGGTGACCGCCGTGCACAAGGCGAACATCATGAAGCATACCGACGGCTTGTTTTTGCGCGCGGCGCGCGAGGTTGCCGCAGAGCGCGCCGAAGATGCGGCGTTCGAAGAGCGCATCGTCGACGCGTTCTGCATGAACATGGTTATGGATCCTGCGCAGTTCGACGTGGTCGTGTTCCCGAACCTCTACGGAGATATCGCCAGCGACCTGGCCGCAGGTCTCGTGGGAGGCCTCGGCATCGCGCCGGGCGCGAACATCGGCGACGAGTACGCTGTGTTCGAAGCGGTGCACGGCTCGGCGCCCGACATCGCGGGGCAAGACAAGGCCAACCCCACCGCCCAGATACTGTCGGCGGCCATGATGCTCGACCATCTGGGCGAAGCGGAGGCGGCCGAGCGCATCCGCCGCGCGGTGCGCGCCGTGTACGCGGAGGGCGCGCACCTGACCGCCGACATTCGCAAGGCCACCGGCTCGTCCAAGCCGGCGGCAAGCTGCACGGAATTCACCGATGCCCTGATCGCGGCATTCTAAAACGTTGGAGTAAGGAGAACCTATGAGCCAAGAGAACAGCCGATTCGCTTCGATGCTGAACGTGAACGGCACGACGTACGCCTACTATCCGGTCTCGGCCGTCGCCGGCTCGGAGCAGCTGCCGTACTCGCTGACGGTGCTGCTGGAGAACGTGCTGCGCAACGCCGAAACGCCGGAGGCGGCCGAGGAGCTGGCCGCGCGCATCGTGGAAGCGGGGCGTGCGGGCGTCGTGGGCAGCGAGATCGAGTTCTCACCGGCGCGCGTGCTGTTCCAGGATTTCACGGGCGTGCCCGTGTTCGTGGACTTCGCCGTGATGCGCGAGGCCTGCGCTCAGCTGGGCGGCGACCCGACGAAGATCAACCCGCAGATTCCCTGCGACCTTGTGATCGACCATTCGGTCATCGCCGACGTCGCCGGCTGCGCGGGCGCGCTCGCGCAGAACATGGAGCTGGAGTTCTCGCGCAACAAGGAGCGCTACGACTTCTTGAAGTGGTCGCGGGAATCGTTCGAGAACGTGCGCATCGTGCCCCCCGGAGCGGGCATCTGCCACCAGCTGAACATCGAGCAGTTCGCCCACGTGACCATGACCGCCGACGGCGCGCCCGGCGAGCAGCCAACGGCGTACTTCGACACGCTCGTGGGCACCGACAGCCACACGCCCACGGCCAACGGCATCGGCGTGCTGGGCTGGGGCGTGGGCGGCATCGAGGCCGAAGCGGCCGCGCTGGGCCAGCCTATCACCACGCTCGTGCCGAAGGTGGTGGGCGTGCGCCTGAGCGGCGAGCTGGGCGAGGGCGTGGCAGCCATGGACGTGGCGCTGTCGTTCGCGCAGATGCTGCGCGCGAAGGGCGTGGTGGGCTGCTTCGTGGAGTGCTTCGGCCCGGGCCTCGACGCGCTCAGCGCCACGCAGCGCACGTGCATCTCCAACATGACGCCCGAGTACGGCAGCACCTGCACGCTGTTTCCGGTGGACGAGCAGACGCTGACGTATCTGCGCCTGACCGGCCGCAGCGAGCAGCAGGTGGCGCTCGTGGAAGCTTACGCCAAGGCGCAGGGCTTCTGGAACGACGCGGACGCGCCCGCGCGCACGTACGCCGAGGTGATCGAGTTCGACCTGGGCGCCGTGGAGCGCTCGCTGGCCGGCCCGTCGCGCCCGCACGACCGCATCCCGCTGTCGGCGGTGCAGGAGCGCTTCCGCGCCGTGTGCGACGAGCGCGGCCTCGACCTGTCCAAGCGCGTGGCGGTCGATCTCGACGGCGAAGCGTGCGAGCTGACCCACGGCGCGCTGGCCATCGCGGCGGTGACCAGCTGCACGACGGCCACCGACCCCTCGATGATGCTGGCCGCGGGCCTCGTCGCGAAGAAGGCCGCCGACGCCGGCCTCAAGCCCCAGCCTTGGGTGAAGTGCGTGCTGGCTCCGGGCAGCAAGGCCACCGAGCTTCTGCTGGAGCGCGCCGGGCTGCTGGACGGGCTGCGGGCGCTGGGCTTCTACACGTGCGGCTTCGGCTGCATGAGCTGCATCGGCAACTCGGGTCCCATCCTGGACGAGCTGCACGAGGTGGCCGAGGACATCGAGCTGGCCAGCGTGCTGTCGGGCAACCGCAACTTCGAGGGTCGCATCTCGCCCGATGTGTCTCAGAACTACCTGGCGGCTCCCGCCGCGGTCATCGCCTACGCGCTGGCGGGCACCATGGACGCGGACCTCGAGCACGACGCGCTGGGAACGCGCCCCGACGGCACCCCGGTGCTCTTGGCCGACATCTGGCCCAGCGACGAGGAGATCGCCGCGCTGGTGGCCCAGCATGTGGACTGCTCCCTGTACGAGGAGGGCACGCGCGGCCTGTACGACGGCGATGCGGCCTGGGCCGCGCTGGGCAGCGAACCCAGCGACACGTTCAGCTGGGACGACGCGTCCACCTACGTGCGCCGCGCCCCGTACTTCGACGGCATGGAGCGCGAGCCCTCCGCGCCGAAGCCCGTTGAGGCCGCTCGCGCGCTGGCGCTGCTGGGCGACTTCATCACCACCGACCACATCTCGCCGGCGGGTTCCATTGCCGCCGACTCGCCCGCGGCCCGCTACCTGGAGGAGCGCGGCGTGGCTCCGGCCGACTTCAACACCTACGGCGCGCGCCGCGGCAACCACGAGGTGATGATGCGCGGCACCTTCGCCAACGTGAAGCTGCAGAACAAGCTGGCCGAGGGGAAGAAGGGCGGCTGGACGCGCGACTTCGCCACCGGCGAGGTGCGCCCGCTGTTCGACGCGGCTATGGACTATGAGGCTGCGGAAACGCCGCTCGTGGTGGTGGCCGGCAAGATGTACGGCAGCGGCTCGTCGCGCGACTGGGCGGCGAAGGGCCCGGCGCTTCTGGGCATCCGCGCCGCGTTCGCCGAGAGCTTCGAGCGTATCCATCGGTCGAACCTCATCGGCATGGGCATCCTGCCGCTGCAGTTCCAAGAGGGAGAGAGCGCCGAGAGCCTGGGACTGGACGGTTCGGAGCTGTACACGGTGGCGCCCATCGACTTCTCGCAGGGGCTGCCCGAGCCGCGCGTGGTGGACGTGACCGCCGAGCGCGCGGACGGCCAGACGACGACGTTCCGGGCGACCGTCCGCGTGGACACGCCCACCGAGGGCCGCTACTACCAGCACGGCGGCATCCTGCCGTTCGTGCTGCGCAGCCTTTTGTAAAGAAGAGGTAACGTCGGCGCCCGATTGCGAAGAGCGGTCGGGCGCTTTGTCGTATACTGGATACTTTAACTATCGGTACGCTTGGGAAGGGATGCCGTGAAACAGACATCCGGATTCGATGCGCTGATCGAAGCGCTCAAACAATCAGGGGTAAACGTGGACGGTCGGTTCGATGCCGACCATGAAGCGCCGTCGGGCGGGGCAGGACGCGCCGGAGGCGGGGGCGGCGGCGCTCAGCCTCCGCACGTGAACGTGGAGATCCCGTTCGCCGACCGCATGGCCTCGTGGGGCAAACGCGCCCTCATCGTGGCCGCCATCGTCATCATCCTCGTCGGCCTCGGGGCCTACTGGTGGTTCCATCCGCCCATCAACATCCACTCGACCGATACGTGGATGTTCGTGGCCGTGTTCATCCTGCTGCCGCTGTTCCTGCTGTTCTGGAGCCGGTCGTACAGCTACAAGAACGGCACGAGCAAGGTGGAGCCGAACGCGGGCAAGGCCAAGGCGTTCAAGTGGGCATCGTACCTGCCGGTGCTCGTGGCCGTGATCGGCGTGATCGGCGCCGTGGCGTCGCTGTCGATCTTCCCGGGCAACGCGGCGAAGTACGCCAACGTGCTGCAGACGGAGACGGAGACGTTCGCCGACGACATCAAGGAAGTCAACTACTCCGAGATCCCGGTCATCGACCGCAGCTCGGCCATCCTGCTGGGCAACCGCGAGATGGGCTCCATCCCCGACTTCGTCAGCCAGTTCGAGATCTCGCCGCTGTACAGCCAGATCAACTACCAGAACGCCCCGGTGCGCGTGAGCCCGCTTGCGTACGCCGACCTGTTCAAGTGGTTCACGAACCGCGACGGCGGCATCCCGGCGTATGCGCTCGTGAACATGACGACGCAGGACGCCGAGATCGTGCGGCTCGACGACAGCCCCATCTACTACTCGGAGTCTGAGCCGCTCGCGCGCAACATCGACCGCCACGTGCAGCTGAGCTACCCGTTCTACATGTTCGACCAGAAGTCGTTCGAGATCGACGACGACGGCCACCCGTGGTGGATCTGCCCGGTGCAGTCGCGTACCATCGGCCTGTTCGGAGGCACCACCATCAGCCGCGTGGTCATGGTGGACGCCACCACGGGCGAGACGCAGGACCTGGCCATCGAAGACGTGCCGCAGTGGGTGGATCACGCCTATCCCACCGACCTGCTGCTGGAGCAGTACAACTGGTCGGGCAAGTACAAGGACGGTTGGCTGAACTCGGTGCTGGGCCAGCGCAACGTCGTGCAGACCACGCCGGGAACCGACGGCAACTTGGGGTACAACTACATCGCCAAGGACGACGACGTGTGGGTGTACACGGGCGTCACCTCGGCCACGGCGGACAACTCCATCGTGGGCTTCGTGCTGATCAACCAGCGCACGGCCGAGTCGCACTTCTACTCGGTGTCGGGCGCGACCGAGGATTCGGCCATGCAGTCGGCCGAGGGCCAGGTGCAGAACCTGCGCTACCGCGCCACGTTCCCGCTGTTGATCAACGTGTCCGGACAGCCGACGTACTTCATGGCGCTCAAGGACGACGCGGGACTGGTGAAGCAGTTCGCCATGCTGGACATCCAACGCTACCAGAACGTGGCCGTGGGCAACACGGTGGCCGAGTGCCAGAAAGCCTACCAGGCGCTGCTGGCCACGAACGGCGTGCTGACCGAGGAGGGCGTCGACACCGGATCGCTTGAGATGCAGGGCACCATCTCCACCATCGCCCAGGCGGTGATGGAGGGCAACTCGCACTTCTACGTGACGCTTGACGAGGGCGAGGGCATCTACGACTTCGCGCTGCCCGGCCTCATCGAGATCGTCGGGTACAAGGAAGGCGACACCATCTCGTTCACGTACGTGGAAGCCGAGCCGACGAACCCCGTCGAGGAGATCCTCGATAGCTCGAAGGCGGGTACGAGCGAGAAGGCTGCCGAGCAAACCGCGAAGGAAGCCGACGCGACGGCCGACGCCAAGGGAGACGCGGCGTAGGACGGCGTCACGGTGTTGGCGTGGCGCGTGGAAAACGCTTGACATTCGTTTTGGGTAGGGTAGAATAAGCGAGTTGTTTAGTTTGTTCCGCTGCCCAAGACAGCTGGTACCGATGAGGTTTAATCGCAGGAATGCGGCCCGCCGAGGTGGTTCTGATAAGTTTCGCGCTTTGACGACCCCCTGCTGTCACGAGACGGCGGGGGGTCGTTTCTTGTTTTCAAGCGACGATTCCCACCCGCGAGGGGCGGAACCCGAGTTTGAGAAGAAGGAGGTGTACTACATGCCCAACGCAAAGAATCAAGAGATGCTCACGAAGATCAAAGGCGACCTGGACGGCGTTTCCGCCGTGTGGGTGGTCGACTACTGCGGTCTGACGGTGAAGGACATCCAGGCGCTGCGTACGGCGATCCGCGAATCCGGTGCGAGCTTGAAGGTGTACAAGAACACGCTCATGCACATCGCCCTGGAGGAGTCGAACCTGCCCACGCTCGACGACATGCTTGCGGGTCCGAGCGCGTTCGTGTTCGCCGGCGACGATGTGGCTGCGGCTGCCAAGGCCGTGAAGACGTTCGCCAAGACCAACAAGAACCTGGAGATCAAGGGTGGCTTGATGGAAGGCGCGCAGGTGTCCGCCGCACAGGTGGAGGCCATCGCTTCTCTCCCGTCTCGCGAAGAGCTCCTGGCTCAGATCGCCGGCGCCATTTCCGGTGTCGCTCGCGGCCTCGCTGTTGCCCTCAACGGCGTGCCGAGCGGTCTTGCTCAGGTCACGAAGGCTGTGGCCGACCAGAAAGAAGCTGCTTAAACGCAGCGCTGGCAGCGTGATGAGCGCTGCCTAACCGAAAGCTGAAACGTACCGGTCGGATGAGATCCGACCACTTTGAAAGGAACTAACATGGCTGTTACTCGCGAAGAGATCATTGAGGCCCTCAAGGAGATGTCCCTGCTCGAGGCGTCCGAACTGGTGAAGGACATCGAGGAGACCTTTGGCGTTTCCGCCGCCGCCCCCGTGGCCGTGGCCGCCGCCGCTCCTGCCGAGGGTGGCGCTGCCGCCGAGGAGAAGACCGAGTTCGACGTCGTGCTCGAGGGCTTCGGCGACAACAAGATCGCCGTCATCAAGGTTGTCCGTGAGATCACGAGCCTGGGCCTGAAGGAGGCCAAGGAGCTGGTCGAGGGCGCCCCGAAGCCGATCCAGGAGGGCGTGAACAAGGAGAAGGCCGAGGAGATCAAGGCCAAGCTCGAGGAAGCCGGCGCTGTCGTCACCATCAAGTAACTTCCGTTCGCTGGTCTGACGACCGTCGAACGTGCCTGACGCTGAGCGACCCCCAGATTCTGGGGGTCGCTCGCTGTCTGGGTGCCCGAGCTTTGGCGCGGAAACGCCCTGGCCCCGGACGGTGCTCCGCGCCGCTGCGGCAGGCGCTTCACCTTACTGACGGAATGGCAACGAAACGGACGCTGGCGGGGGTGCGCGCTTATAGTGGGTGCCAAACGCTAAGGAAAAGAAGGTCACTATGCAAACCGGTTACTTCAACGCCGCTTGGCAGGATATCAAGAACTCCCCGGGCTGGTTCGGCAAGCTCGTGCTGTTGTCGCTGCTCAGCCTCATTCCCATCTTCGGCTGGCTCGTCGTGCTGGGCTACCTGTACGGGTGGGCGCGCGACATCGCCTGGAACGTGCACGGACCCCTGCCGAAGCGCATCTTCGGCAACGAGGACGGCAAGCTGTACAGCCGCGGCTTCTTCGCGATGGTCATCGGCTTCGTGTGCATGCTGGCGCCGTGGATCCTCGAAGCGGTGTGGGGTGCCATCACCGGCATGGGCACCGCCTGGTCGGGACGGGGGCACGGCGGCCTGTTCATGTTCGTCGGTCTGTCCACGATGATATTCTCCCTGCTCATCATCGCAGCTTCGTTCTTCGCGACGCTGTTCTCGTGGGTGGGCTCCATGCGCATGAGCGTGTACGGCCGTCTGGGCGCCGGCTTCCAGTTCGGCAAGGTCTGGGCCATGATCCGCCACGATTTCAGCGGCCTGCTGCGCATCCTCGGCATGGCCATCGTGCTGGCCGTCGTCATCGGCATCGTCGTGTCCATCCTCATATTCGTCCTCGTGCTCATCGGGCTGTTCATCGGCTTCGCGATGACGGGCGGCAACCTGAACATCCAGTCGTCGCATCCCGGCGCCGCCGTCTGGGCCATCGTGTTCGCCACGGGCGGCATCATCCTCGTGTTCGCGGTGCTGTGCGGCATCCTGAGCACGGGCATGTACGTGTTCGTCGAGATGATGATCGTGCGCGCGCTGGGCTATTGGACGCGCCAGTTCGACGTGCCCGCATGGCGCGGCCAGGACGACCCCATGCCCTTCGAGCTTGCCGGCGCGGCGGGCTATCCGCCCGTGCAGCAGCCGCCGCACGTGCCGCCCACCGGGCAGCCGCCCGCGCAGGGCTAGCCTTTCGTTGTTGTGCGATTTTGAACCACCGGGGCATTGTGCCTCGGTGGTTCTTTGCGTATAGGGTAGACTCGAAGCGCAAACAAGATGGGAGGATGGGCCATGGAAACGGCGTTTCTGCCGGTGACGCGCGAGGAGATGCTGGAGCGCGGCTGGGATCGGGTCGATTTTGCGTTCGTGTCGGGAGACGCGTACGTCGACCATCCCTCGTTCGGCATGGCCATCATCACCCGGCTGCTGGAGGCGAACGGCTACAAGGTGGGCGTCATCGCCCAGCCCGATTGGAACGACCCCCAAAGCATCGCCGTGTTCGGCGAGCCGCGGCTGGGGTTCTTCGTGTCGAGCGGCAACATGGACTCGATGGTGAACCATTACACGGTGGCGAAGAAGCGCCGCCGCAGCGATGCGTACTCTCCGGGCGGCGAGGCGGGCAAGCGCCCGAACCACGCGGCCGTGGTGTACGGCAACCTGATCAGGCGCACGTACAAGAAGACCCCTCTCATCCTCGGCGGCATCGAGGCCAGCTTGCGGCGGCTCGCGCACTACGACTACTGGTCGGACAAGCTCAAGCGCTCCATCCTGCTGGACTCCGGCGCCGACCTCGTGTCGTACGGCATGGGCGAGCACTCCGTCATCGAGATCGCCGACGCGCTGAACGCGGGCCTCGCCATCGAGGACCTCACGTTCATCGACGGCACGGTGTTCCGCGCCTCCTCGCTCGAGCATGTGTACGACGCCGAGACGCTGCCGTCGTTTCCCGCCCTGCAGGCCGACAAGCTGGACTACGCGCGCAGCTTCGCCGTGCAGTACCGAAACAGCGACCCGTTCACCGGCAAGCGCCTCGTGGAACCCTATTCCGACCACGAGTTCGTCGTGCAGAACCCGCCGGCCGCGCCGCTCACGGAAAGCGAGATGGACGCCGTGTACCGGCTGCCGTACGCGCGCACGTACCACCCGATGTACGAGCAGGCCGGGGGCGTGCCGGCCATCAGCGAGGTGAAGTTCAGCCTGACCAGCAACCGCGGCTGCTTCGGCGAGTGCTCGTTCTGCGCGCTCACGTTCCACCAGGGGCGCATCGTGCAGGTGCGCAGCCACGACTCGCTCGTGGAGGAGGCTCAGGCCATCATCGAGGAGCCGGACTTCAAGGGCTACATCCACGATGTGGGCGGCCCGACGGCGAACTTCCGCGCCCCGGCGTGCGCCAAGCAGCTGAAAGCGGGCGCGTGTCCGAACAAACGCTGCCTGTATCCCGAGCCCTGCAAGCAGCTGAACGCCGACCACGGCGACTACCTGGGCCTGCTGCGCCGCCTGCGCAAGCTGCCGGGCGTGAAGAAGGTGTTCGTGCGCTCGGGCATCCGGTTCGACTTCGCGCTGGCCGACGAGGAGCACGGCGACGCGTTCCTCCGCGAGCTGTGCGCCTACCACGTGAGCGGCCAGCTGCGGGTGGCGCCCGAGCACGTGTCGGACGCGGTGCTGTCGGTGATGGGCAAGCCGCGCAACCTCGTGTACCAGCGCTTCTCCGAGCGCTTCACGCGCGTCAACGAGCAGCTGGACAAGAAGCAGTACCTCGTGCCGTACCTCATGTCGTCGCATCCCGGCTCCACGCTCGACGAGGCCATCGAGCTGGCGGAGTACTGCCGCGACCTCGGCTACATGCCCGAGCAGGTGCAGGACTTCTATCCCACGCCCTCCACGATGTCCACGGCCATGTACTTCACCGGCGTGGACCCGCGCACCATGCAGCCGGTGTACGTGCCGAAGAGCCCGCACGAGAAGGCGCTGCAGCGCGCGCTCATCCAGTACCGCGATCCGAAGAACCGCGAGCTCGTGCTGGAGGCGCTGCGCCGCGCCGGACGCATGGACCTGGTGGGGTTCGGGCCGACGTGCCTGCTGCGACCCCAGGGGCAGGGCGGCGGCAGGGACAAGGGCAAGGGCGAGGCTGGCGCGAAGCCCCGGGCCGGTGCGAAGCCGAAAACCGGTGCGAAGCCCCAAGCTGGTGCGAAGCCCCGGCCCTCGTCCCCGACGAAGCCCCAGGGCGGGCGCTCGGGCGCTGGCGCTTCCGACGGCCGTCGCGGAAAAAGTAAGGCGCCCCGTCGGCATTGATGCTGCACAGCGCCCCATGTTGTGGCAAAATACTACTGGTCAGCCCGGGTGCTCCTGGGTCGGGCGGCCGGTAGGCGAAGGCTCGACAGACAAGGGGTACCACGTGAGCGAGGGCAAAGCGACGCCGACGATGGGGGCTCAAGACAGTCCCGAGGCAATCTACGACGCACGGAAGCTCGGCAAGCCGAAGATGGCGGTGTTCGGGCTGCAGCACATGTTCGCCATGTTCGGCGCCACCATCCTGGTGCCGACGCTGACCGGCCTGTCCGTTTCCGCGACGCTGCTGTTCGCGGGCGTGGGCACGCTGCTGTTCCACTTCATCTCGAAGGGCAAGGTGCCCGCGTTCCTCGGCTCGTCGTTCGCGTTCATCGCGGGCTACGCGGCCATCGCGCCGAACGGCGAGGCCGACCTGCTGCCGTACGCCTGCCTGGGCGTGGCGTGCGCGGGTCTGCTGTACCTCGTGCTGTCGGCGCTGTTCAAGGTGTTCGGGCCCACGCGCGTCATGCGCTTCTTCCCGCCCGTGGTCACCGGCCCCATCGTGATCTCCATCGGCCTCATCCTGGCCAGCTCGGCCATCACGAACGCGTCGACGAACTGGCCCATCGCGCTCGTGGCCATCGCCATCATCGTCATCGCGAACATCTGGGGCAAGGGCATGATCAAGATCATCCCCATCCTGTTGGGCGTGGTGGGGTCGTACGTCGTGGCGTCCGCCGCGGGCGTCGTGGACTTCACGGGCGTTGCTGAGGCGGCGTGGATCGGCATGCCGTTCACCTGGAACGATACGGTGTTCTCCATCTTCGGTGCGCAGTTCGACGCGGGTCTGGCCATCACGGCCATCATCACCATCATGCCGCTGGCGTTCGCCACGATGATCGAGCACATCGGCGACGTGTCGGCCATCAGCTCCACCTGCAACCGCAACTACATCGCCGAGCCCGGCCTGCATCGCACGCTGCTGGGCGATGGCCTGGCCACCATCCTCGCGTCGCTGTTCGGCGCGCCGGCGAACACGACGTACGGCGAGAACACGGGCGTGCTGGCGCTGACGAAGGTGTTCGACCCGCGCGTCATCCGCCTGGCGGCGCTGTTCGCCATCGCGTTCTCGTTCTGCCCGAAGTTCGCTGCCGTCATCGCGGCCATGCCGGCCTGCGTCATCGGCGGCGTGTCGCTCGTGCTGTACGGCATGATCTCGGCGGTGGGCATCCGCAACCTCGTGGAGAACCACGTCGACTTCATGAAGAGCCGCAACGTGCTGATCACGGCGCTCATCCTCGTGCTGTCGCTGGGCATCGCGTACAGCACGGCCGGCGCCATCGTGGTGCCGGTGGGCGAGATCACCATCTCGCTGTCGGGCCTGGCCGTGGGATCGATCGTGGGCATCGTGTTGAACATGATCCTCCCCGGGCACGAGGACGTGGCCGGCGCGAGCGACGCGGAAGACGAGGAGATGGACGGCCCGCTGCCGTTGGAAGGTAATCTCGAAGAGTTGAGCACGCAGAACGGCTGACGAAAGGAGCACGCAATGATCGACCATGTGAGCATCAAGGTGAAGGACGTCGAGCAGGCCAAGGCGTTCTACGAGGCCGCGCTTGCCCCGCTGGGGTACGTGAAGGGCATCGAATACCCCGGCGGCATGCAGCTGCTGGTGGAGGGCGAGCCCGGCGACGTGTGGGTGGCCCCGCTGCCCGAGGGCGCCGAGGCCGTCCCGACGCACCTCGCGCTGCGCGCGGCCGATGCCGCTGCGGTGGCCGCGTTCTACGAGGCGGCGCTGGCCGCCGGCGGCACGGACAACGGCGCACCCGGCCCGCGCGACTACCATCCGGGTTACTACGCCGCGTTCGTGTACGATCCCGAGGGCAACAACATCGAGGCCGTCATCCACGACTGGTCCGAGTAGGCGCTCGCACGCGCGCGGCTGCGCCGCACGCCGCACGTCGCGCCGGCTCCGCCGTGTTCGACGGCGCCGGTGCGACCGGGGGCCCGCGTCCGCAAGGACGCGGGCCCTTGTCGTAGGGGGAGGGCCCCTTCCCGGCGATTGTGAAGAAATTGTATGCCTAGGTTAACTTATATTGCGCACGATGAGTTGTTAGCCTAATATAACTTTCATCGAAAGCGAAGCGATCGAAGGAACTGAAACTCGGGTGGCGATGCCACAGCGGTTCGATTCTCGCGAAGCCTTCGAAACAGTCTGCTGACCCGGCGGCGGAAGCTCCTCTCGTCTGGCTATCCGTCGCGCTTGCAAGCGGAGGGAACCCCCCTTTCCCTCCGCTTTTCCTTTTGTCCCGCACCCCTCATACGAACGAATGTTTCACGTGAAACATTCGGCTGCGCCTGCGCACGACGCGGGCGTCTCGCGTTGCGCCGCGGCCGGCGCGCGCCCGCGTTCGCCATGGGCAACTTTCCCGTGCTTCGCGCGGGGTTTCGCGGTACCATGGGTGCGGACAAAAGACGAGCAAGCCGGCAGGACGAGGGGGTCGTCCCGCCGACGCGAGGAGACACGCGTTGACAACTCTGAACGATCTTCCTATCGGGAAAACCGCAACCGTGGCCGCGGTGGGCGGCGAGGGGTCGCTTCGACAGCATTTTCTGGACATGGGCATCATCCCGCTGGTCGACGTGACCATGGTGAAGCATGCGCCCATGGGCGACCCGATCGAGGTGCGCATCCACAGCTACGAGCTGACGTTGCGGCGCGACGACGCGCGCAACATCGAGATCGACGACGTGCGCGACGGCGCCGACGTGCGGGAGAGCCGCGCGTCGGGCAAGCCCGTCCCGCATCCGGGCCTGGGCGAGGGCGGCAAGTTCCACGACCGGGCGGGCGAGAACCCGCTGCCGGAGGGCACGCCGCTCACCTTCGCGCTCGTGGGCAACCAGAACTGCGGCAAGACCACGCTGTTCAACCAGCTGACCGGCTCGAACCAGCACGTGGGCAACTTTCCCGGCGTGACGGTGGATCGCAAGGACGGCTGCATCAAGGGCCATCCCGAGGCGCTCGTCACCGACCTGCCGGGCATCTACTCCATGTCGCCGTACTCGAGCGAGGAGGTGGTCACGCGCCGTTTCCTGCTGGACGAGCGCCCGCGCGGCATCGTCAACATCGTGGACGCCACGAACGTCGAGCGCAACCTGTACCTGACGATGCAGCTCATGGAGCTGGGCATGCCCATGGTGCTGGCCCTCAACATGATGGACGAGGTGGAGGGCAACGGCGGCACCATCCACGTGAACGAGATGGAGAAGCTGCTGGGCATCCCCGTCATCCCCATCTCGGCGTCCAAGAACGAGGGCACGGCCGAGCTGGTGGACCACGCCCTGCATGTGGCGCGGTTCCAGGAGCCGCCCGTGCGCCAGGACTTCTGCGCGCCCGACGAGCACGACGGGGCCGTCCATCGCTGCCTGCACAGCATCATGGCGCTCATCGAGGACCATGCCGAGCGCGCGGGCATCCCGCCGCGGTTCGCCGCGAGCAAGCTGGCCGAAGGCGACCAGCTGGTGCTCGATCGGCTCGACCTCGACCAGAACGAGAAGGACGCGCTCGAGCACATCATCTGCCAGATGGAGGCCGAACGCGGCCTCGACCGCGCGGCGGCCATCGCCGACATGCGGTTCAGCTTCATCGGCCGCGTGTGCGAGCAAACGGTGGTGAAGCCGACCGAGAGTCGCGAGCACGCGCGCAGCACGCGCATCGACAAGCTGCTGACCGGCCCCTTCACGGCCATCCCCGCGTTCGTCGCCATCATGGCGCTCGTGTTCTGGCTCACGTTCAACGTGGTGGGGGCGTGGTTGTCGGAGATGCTCGATGCGGGCATCTCCGCGCTCACCGACGCAGTGGCGTCGGGGCTTGCGACCGCGCAGGTGAACGAGGTGCTGCAATCGCTCGTCATCGACGGCGTGTTCAACGGCGTGGGCAGCGTGCTCAGCTTCCTGCCCACCATCGTCACGCTGTTCTTCTTCCTGTCGCTTTTGGAGGATTCGGGGTACATGGCGCGCGTGGCGTTCGTCATGGACAAGCTGCTGCGGCGCATCGGGTTGTCGGGACGCTCCATCGTGCCCATGCTCGTGGGTTTCGGCTGCACGGTGCCGGCGGTCATGGCCAGCCGCACGCTGCCGTCCGAGCGCGACCGCAAGATGACCATTCTGCTCACGCCGTTCATGAGCTGCTCGGCGAAACTGCCCATCTACGCGTTCTTCACGGCCGCCTTCTTCCCGGCGAACGGCGCCGCGGTGATGGTGGGCCTGTACTTCGGCGGCATCGCGGTGGGCGTGCTCGTGGCCCTTCTCATGCGTTCGACGATGTTCTCGGGCGAGGCCGTTCCGTTCGTCATGGAGCTGCCGAGCTACCGCATGCCGAGCGCGCGCAACGTGGCGCAGATGCTGTGGGAGAAGGCGAAGGACTTCCTCGAGCGCGCGTTCACCGTCATCTTCGTCGCCACCATCGTCATCTGGTTCTTGCAGACGTTCGACTTCGGGCTGAACGTGGTGGCCGATTCGCAGGACAGCATCCTGGCCGTGGTGGCGGGGTGGATCGCGCCGATGTTCGCGCCGCTTGGCTTCGGCGACTGGCGCGTCTCCACGGCGCTTGTCACGGGCGTCATGGCTAAGGAGAGCGTTGTCTCCACGTTGTCGGTGCTGTTCGGCTCGACCGCGACGCTCGTGGCGACCATCACGCCGCTTGCGGCGATCGGCCTTTTGGTGTTCTGCCTGCTGTACACGCCCTGCATCGCGGCCATCGCGTCGGTGAGGCGCGAGTTGGGAGGCCGCTGGGCCCTTGGCATGGCGTTCGGGCAGCTTGCGGTTGCGTGGACGGCGGCGCTGGCCGTGCGCGGCGTGGGGCTGGCGTTGGGCGCGGGGCCTGCGGGCGCGGCGAGTTTGGCCGTGGCGGCGTTGGTGGCGGCGCTTGCCGTGATCGCGTTGCGGCGTATGAGGCTCAGGGAGCGTGCGGGCGGGAAAGGAAGCGCGTGCGATGGCTGTGAGGGTTGCGCTGCGGTGTCGGAGGATCCCGCCGATATTGGCTTTGATGCGCCGTCCGATTCCGAAGAGCCCGCAGGCACGGTCGTCCGGTAGCGTCGGACGGGGTTGCGGGCGTGACGGGACTCCGATATCTGCCCGGCAAGCGCGCGAGGATCGGCGATTGCGGGGAAATTTGCGAAATTTCCCTCTTCACAACAAAGAGGGGTTCGGGTAGAATAACCACCGTTGCGTTTGAGGGCAACAAGTCGGAGTGGTGGAACGGCAGACACGCTAGCTTGAGGTGCTAGTGCCCATCTAACGGGTGTGCGGGTTCAAATCCCGCCTCCGACACCATGAAAGCGAAAGCCGGCCATGGCCGGCTTTTTTGTCGTTCGCGAAGCGCGCCTCTTTCCGCTGCGCGTTTTCGAGGCGCGCCTTTCCGGCCTCGCCGGACGGTGCGCGTCCGCCGGATGCGCGGATCGCGGATCGGGCGGCTGCGAAAGGGGGTTTCCATGGCCCGGGCGTTTGCGGCCAACAATCCGGTTTCCGATCGCATGCGCTCCATCCGGCGGGTGCTGTGGACCATTTTGCTGCTGAACCTGGGGGTGGCGGCGGCGAAGTACGCCTGGGGAACGATCAGCGGGTCGGCCTCGATGCAGGCCGACGGCATCCATTCGGTGTTCGATTCGGCGGGCAATGTGGTGGGGCTCGTCGGCATCTCGCTCGCGGCCCGTCCGGCAGACGCGGGGCATCCCTACGGGCATGCGAAGTTCGAGACGTATGCGAGCCTCGTGATCGGCGTGCTCTTGCTGTTGGCCGCGTTCGAGGTGGGATCGAGCGCGGCGGCGAAGCTTGCTGCGGGGTCGTACACCGCCGAGGTGGGGCCGATGTCGTTTGTCGTGATGGCGGGCACGCTCGCGGTCAATCTGGGAGTGACCGTCTACGAGCGGCGCTTCGCCAAGCGCCTCAAAAGCGAGGTTCTTGCCGCCGACGCGAACCACACGCTTTCCGACGCGCTCGTCTCGGTGGGCGTCATCGCAGGCCTTGCGGCCGTGGCGCTCGGGTTTCCCATGGCCGATCCGATCATGGCGCTCGTGGTGACGGCCGCCATTCTTGCCACGGCCTACGACGTCTTCAAGCACGCGCTCGCCACGCTCTCCGACCGCGCGCGCATCCCCGAGGGCGATCTGCGCGCTGCGGCGTTGGCAGTGCCTGGGGTGAGGGGCGTCCACCGCATCCGAACGCGCGGCACGGAAGGGGAGGTCTATGCGGATCTGCACGTGCTGGTGGATCCCTCCATGACCGTGGCCGACGCCCATCGCTTGGCCGACGAGGTCGAAGCTGACATCAAGGAGCGCTTCGCGAACGTGATCGAGGTGCTCGTCCATATCGAGCCGAACGACGGCCACGAGGACTAGGGGAGGGGGCCTGTGGTGCGGGAGGTGCTCTTCGACGTGGGATCGACGCTCGTCAGACCCTGCCCGTCGGTGGCCGAGACGATGGCGCGTGTGGCGGCTGAACGGGGCCATGCGCTTTCCACAGACGACTTTGCCGTGCACATGCCGGCCATGGAGGCGTTCTACGAGGCCGAGTACCGTCGCGACGGCGACTTCTGGTGCTCGCAGGAGGGGTCGACGACCATATGGCTTGACCAGTACCGGCTCGTGTGCCGCCGGATGGGGCTTGAGCACGATGCCGAGGGGATGGCGCGGGCCGTGCACGAGGCGTACCGGAAGCCGGGGCAGTGGGGGGTCTATCCCGACGTCTCGGCGTGCCTGGACGGCCTTGAGGAGCGGGGCTTCGCGCTCGGCGTCGTGTCGAACTGGGACGCCGGATTGGAGGGCTTGCTGCAAGGGTTGCGCCTCCTGCCGCGCTTCGGAGCGGTGGTGGCGAGCGCGGCGCTCGGACGCCGCAAGCCCGATCCCGCCATCTTCGAGGCCGCCTGCGCTGCGCTGGGGGTGCCGCCTTCCGAGGCCGTGCATGTGGGGGACCGGCCCGATGCCGATGGCGACGGGGCGGCGGCCGCGGGCATCCGTCCCGTGATCGTCGACCGCGCGGGAGCCGAGGAGGGCTGCGGCTACGAGCGCATCCGAAGGCTCACCGATCTGTTAGAGCTGCTCTAACGCGATGCGGTCGAAGGGAAGGGCGCGTGGTTTTCGAAGGAGCGTGCGCCGACGTCTCTGCGGAGGCCGTGCGCTCGCTCGCGGCCCTGCGCGCCGGAGCGCTGCTCCGCAAGAGGCGCTTCGATCGACCTCTGCGGCTTCGATCGCGCTCAGCTGCGATGCGCGCTGTCGGAGGACGACATGGCGGCTCGGCTGGCGGGAAGCTGTTCGCAGGGGGCTGGAGGCCGACCTCGGTTTTGGAGGCGGGGACGGAGCGGGTTCGCGCCGGTGCGCCCCGATTGCGTCCTGAGGGCGCCTTCGGGCTTGGGAAAAAGAAAAGGTCACCGGCAAACTCATCCGATGACCTGGTCTTTCATGGTGGGCGATACAAGATTTGAACTTGTGACCCCTACCGTGTCAAGGTAGTGCTCTCCCCCTGAGCTAATCGCCCATGAACGCAGACTGCAGAACGTCGTTCCGTGCCAGCGAGCAAGTAGTTTACCAGATCGTCGCGTTCTGTCAAAGGCTCTTTTCAAAAAACTTGCGAGATGTCGCGCCCTGGTCGCCCTGCTTGAATCGCGAAGCCATCCGAACACTTGGTGTTTTCTCCCGCATTCACCCGAACATGTTCGGCTGGGTCTGGTCTGCTCCTTTCCCGAGAGGCCCCCCGAAGGGGCTCCGGTCGTGGCTCATGGCTTGGTTGCGGTCGAGCGTTCGATTGCTCATGGAGGCGGTTGGGCGGGGAGAAGCGGTGATCGCGTCTTGCGTCCAATTTTGGTCGCGCTCGCGTCGTCGGCTCTTGGTGCTGCTGAAGGGCTCGGGAGCGCGGCAGCTATTGAGGCGGCGGGCCCCTTGCTTGCATGCGGCGAAGCTAGACGAACGAATGGTAAAGAATCCAGGAACTATTCTTGATATTTTACCGAACGTAGGCGATCAGGCTTCCGATGCGGCTCGAATCAGAGGAATTCGGTAATATATGAATCAATTTCTCTCCATGCATTACCGTTTGGGTTTTCGGCAGGGTTGGATTCTCCCTTGCATGGACCAGATTGGTAAAATATGGTGCGGAAGCTTGGAAAAAATTACCATGGTTGCAGTGTCCCGAGCTGGGATGCGCATCCGAGGTGCGCGTCGGTCCTGCCGTGCGTTCACGCGGTCGGCGAGCAGTGAGGAAGCTTGTCGGTCTGCGGCGAACGCCCATGCTCGCCATGCGGCGACAGGAGGCGTTTCGCATCGAGCACTAAAGGGTGAGCCCCGAGCGCTTGCATCGGCTCTCCGACTCCCGGTTCGACGTGCGGACGTGTTTTTTCTCCCTTTGCGTGGAAGGGCGGTGCTCGAAACCGTCTGCGACCGCTTTGCTTTCCCGGGCGATCGCCGAGCGCTTGGGAAAGCGGCTTTCGCGCGATCTCCCGCATTGCCCGTGTTGCTGCGTTGCCGCCGCGCTGCCCGCATCGCCCGTGCTTTCTTGCGGATAAAAAATCGAAAATCAGGGCTTGCGCGAACGAATGCGTTCCATTATTATATTTCCTCGCGACGCGGACGTGGCTCAGCTGGTAGAGCACGACCTTGCCAAGGTCGGG
>ERZ826396.1339-NODE-1339-length-27991-cov-3.367268_pt1 | contig 27991 bp, 18 predicted proteins | sample MGYA00519926_ERZ826396 | MGnify/ENA primary metagenome ERZ826396 (study PRJEB31778, sample SAMEA3449230) | human gut metagenome | biome: human gut; feature: human-associated habitat; material: faeces | place: United Kingdom | collected 2010/2012 ... | reverse complement strand
AGCCTTATGATTGGCGAATATTATAAGAAATTGGACATCAACGATCTTAGCAAGAGTGATAAGGCTGCAAAAGATGAATTGACAGCACGTTATCCATCGATGGAGACTACGGTGATCTATGTCCTGCGTGATAATGTAAAAGCCAGTATTCAAACAAAACTGCAGCAGTATTTTGAAGAAGCTGGGTATACCTATGAAGAGTATGTGGAAGACAAGGAAAAAGACAAGCAGGAAAAAGTCTCAGAAAAATCGGTATTTAATGTAAGTGTGATTTACCGTTTGGACGGAGATGATCTGATCGTGGAGGTCCCATTTGACGATCTGGAATATAAAGAGGATTATCCCATCTATTATTTGAGCGTGCTTCCTTATTTTGGAGCTTCCGGAACAACAGATGAAGGTTTCTTATTTGTGCCCGAAGGCGGTGGCGCACTGATCGAATTTAATAACGGTAAGACCAGCCAAAACAGTTATTATTCAAATGTATATGGCTGGGATATGGGACAGGACAGAGACGCCGTTGTTCATGATACGCGAACCTATTTCAATGTTTTTGGCGAGTCGAAAAATGATTCCTCTTTTATCTGTATGCTTGAAGATGGGGTGCCGTATGCATCCATTCAGGCGGATATCAGTGGAAGAAGCCACAGTTACAATTATGTGAATGCAGTATATTCTGTATTGCACAGGGAACAGTACGATGTTTCAGACAGAAGTACGCAGTCCATGTTCGTATACGAAGATGGAACTGCCGAGGGGGAAGGAATCGTACAGAGATACAGCTTTATTGATTCCGGGGACTATGTAGATATGGCGGAGGACTATCGCAGTTATCTGGAAGATAAGTATGGCGATTACCTTACGGTGAATGACGATACAGAAACTCCGGTAGCTTTAGAAATTATCGGAGCGGTAGATAAAGTCAAACAGGTATTTGGTGTTCCGGTGTCCAGTCCGTTGGAACTGACCACATACAAAGAAGCCCAGGAGATGGTGGAAGAACTTTATGGGGAAGGTTTAAGTAATATGTCTGTGAAGCTGTCCGGCTGGATGAATGGCGGAGTACAGCAGAAAATGCTGGATTCGGTGAATCTGATCTCTGATCTGGGAAGCAAAAAGGATTTGCAGAACATGATCGATTCAGCAGAAGAAAAGGGCATTGCCGTTTATCTCAATGGCATTACAAATTATGCGATGGACAGTGGTATCACGGATGGATTCTTTGTTTATACAGATGCAGCGAAATTTGTAAGCAAAGAGAGCGCGAAATTGAATGTGTATGACACAGTCACTTACGAAAAGGCAGAAGAAGACAGAGATCCGTTCTATCTGTTAAAGGCTGATCTGGTATATGAAATGATGGATAATCTGGCAGATGCCGCAAATGGTTATCACGCAGGTGTTTCTTTTAGTGATATAGGCTATGAATTATCCTCTGATTTTTACCAGAAAGATCCTACCAGCAGACAGATGGCAATGGAAGAGCAGGCAGAAAAGCTGAAGAGCCTTGATGATAATGGAACGGATATAATGATCAATATGGGCAATGATTATGCAGTTGCTTATGCGGATATGGTCACAAATATGGATCTGGAAGGTACCGAATATTCGATCATTGATAAGAAAATTCCATTTTATCAGCTGGCAATTCATGGCTATGTCAATTATACCGGAGAAGCGCTCAATTTGACACAGAATACACAGAACGAGCTTTTGAATTCTGCGGAGTATGGAGCCGGTTTAGCTTTTACTTTTATGAAAGAATCAGCATTTGAGTTACAGAATACGCTATATACAGAGTATTTTGGTGCAGATTATTCCGCATGGCATGATGAAATGCTGGAGATATATACTCGATACAATGAGGAATTGGGTCACACATTTAACCAGAAGATGGTGGGACATGAGTATGTAACGAGTGAACTGACTTGTACGATTTACGAGGACGGCACGAAGGTTTATGTAAATTACAGTTATGATGAGCTGCAGGCAGACGATGGAACTGTGGTTCCTGCAAGAGATTATGTTGTGGTTCGATAAACCGAAACAAGATTTATTGGAAGATTAGAAAGGATTTGACTATGAAGAAACAGAAGAAATTGAGGGGTCTTCAAAGGCGTAAGGCAATATCCGGATACTTGTTTATCATGCCGTTTATTCTGGGATTTTCAATGTTTATGGTAAAGCCTTTTTTTCAGTCGCTTTACATGAGCTTTTGTAATGTGGAAGTAGATTCGGGTGGTTTTAAAAATATTTTTGCAGGATTATCAAATTATATCAGAGCGTTTACTGTGGATCCGGAATTTAATCAGATGCTGGTAGAAGAAATTGGAAGCATGTGTATCAATGCACTGGCTGTTATGGTATTTAGTTTCTTTGTGGCAATGATCTTAAATGAGAAATTCAAGGGACGTGCTTTTGTAAGAGCAATCTTCTTCCTGCCTGTGATCCTTTCTTCCGGCGTTATACTCGGGGTGGAATCCAATAATGCATTATTGTCCAGTGTGCAGGATATGATCCAGGAAAATGGCTCCAGCAACAGTATTACGGTAGCCATTCAGGATATACTGATGACTTCCGGTATGGGTTCCAAAATCTTTGAGGTTGTCTTCGATATTGTGGATGGTATCTATGATGTAGCTATTGCTTCGGGTATTCAGATTATTATTTTCCTGTCAGGATTGCAGACAATTTCAGAAAGTATGTATGAAGCGGCTGCAATTGAAGGATGTACGAAATGGGAAAGTCTGTGGAAGATCACGTTCCCAATGATCAGTTCTCTGTTTTTGGTAAATTGGATTTATACCATCATAGATTTCTGTATGAGGTCAGATAATGCGGTAATGGAAAAGATAAGTGATGAAATGATCGTTCAGATCAACTATGGATATTCATCGGCCCTGGCGTGGGTGTATTTCCTGATCGTTATGGTCATCATAGGCATAAGCTCACTCATTATCTCAAAGGGGGTTTACTACTATGAGTAAGAAGACAAAAACAGCATATCAAACAATAGGTTTCTGGGAAAGAAATCGAAGATCTCAGGGGTATTTATTAAAAAAGACTGTGCGAAATATTGTCTATAAAATTGCAAGAGCAGCTTTGTTATTCGGTATGTGTTTTATGATCTTACAGCCTATACTGAATAAAATTTCTATCAGTTTTATGGCAGAGGAAGATTTGTATAATCCTATGATCATTGCGATACCGGAACATTTTACGAAAGCAAATTATGAACTGGCTGCACAGTTTATGTCCTATGGGACTTCGATCATAAACACGATTGTGGTCTCGCTGACAATAGCTGTTCTGCAGATCGCAGTATGTACACTGGTAGGTTATGGTTTTGCCAGATTTGATTTTCCGCTGAAGAAGTTCTGGTTCTTATGTGTTATGCTGGTCATTGTCGTACCGCCTCAGACTATTTCAACATCCTTATATCTGCATTTCAGATATTTTGATCTGTTTGGAATTATAGAGGCCGTGACAGGATCGAGTTTGAATTTGAGAGATTCGGTGTTGCCATATTATCTGATGAGTGCAGGGTGTATGGGATTGAAAAACGGGTTGTACATATTTATGATTCGCCAGTACTTCCGCAATATTCCTAAGGAATTGGAAGAGGCGGCATATGTGGACGGATGCGGCACCTTGAAGACATTCGTAAGAATTATGCTTCCGGATGCCAAACCGATTTTAACATCCTGTTTCCTGTTTGCGTTCGTATGGCAGTGGACAGATAAATTTTATTCCAAGATGTTCCTGGGCAATATAAAACTTCTTTCAACGCAGTTAGCGATGATCGCGGACCGGCTGGATTTTTATATTGTAAATACCTTGGGAAATCCGGCAGGAGCATCTATCGGATATACAAACTGTATTACATCTACAGGTACTTTGATGGTAATTGTACCGTTGCTGATTTTATATCTCTTTGCACAGAAAGGTTTTGTGGAAAGCTTAAGCACTTCGGGTATTAAGATGTAAAACGCAAAGAACTATTTTGTATATTATTCCTGAAAGGAACTTGCTGTCCCAGAAAGTGCAGGTGAATGAAAAAGGAATCATATAAAGAAAAAAGGAGGAAAAAAATGAAAAGCAGATTTGTAAAGAAATTAATCGCAGCATCGCTTGTAACTGCAATGTCAGTATCTATGGTTGCCTGCGGAGAGAACACCGATGATGCTCCTCAGAGCAGTACATCTTCGGAAGAGTCAGATGATTCTGAAAAGTATACGGTCATTACTGATGATGAAGGAAATCCTATTGATTTGGGAGGAATTGAAGTTGTCATCCGTGACTGGTGGACTCCAAGCGAAGAAGAAGAACCGAACAACGCTTATGAAGAGGCACGTCAAGAATATCGCGACTGGATTCAGGAAACGTATAACTTTACGATCAAAGAAATGGCTATTTCCGACTGGGGTTCAACTCCTGAAGATTTCTTAAATTATGCGACCAGCGGTGGAGATGAATATTATGTATTTGCGCTTTACCCGGGCAGCGAATTAGTAGCTGCACTGAACAGCGGTTTAATGTATGACTTGTCTACGCTGGACTGTCTGGATTTCTCTGAAGAGAAATGGCAGGCAAACGGTGTTCATGAAGTGATGTCTAAGGGTGATGCGATTTATGGTATGAGAGGTATTGCTCCAGAACCGAAAGGCGGCATATACTTTAATAAGAGATTATTGGAGGAAGCCGGAATTACAGCAGATTCCATCTACGAATTACAGGAAAATGGAGAATGGACCTGGGATAAATTCGAAGAACTCTGTTCACAGGTTCAGGCGGATACCGATAACGATGGTGTGATTGACCGTTATGCAATGGTTAATTTTCGTTCCACCTTCTATAATGAAGCTGTTGCATCCAATTATGGCGATTACATCGCTAAGGATGAAAATGGAAAATATTACAATGATCTGGAATCCAATGAGACGCTAGATGCATTAAACTGGGCTCTTAGAATGCTGGACACCTATGACTATCCGCAGCCTGAGGGAAGCGAATGGGATTACTGGGTAGAAGCATTCCAGAATGGCAAAGGCGCCTTTATCGCCGGTGAAGCTTATCAGGCAAGCGGTGACTGGGCGAACATGGAAGACGATTTCGGTTTTGTGTGCTTCCCGAAAGGACCTGCAGCAGATGACTATACCAACATCCGCAGCGACAACGTGTATGTAATCCCGGCTTGCTATGATGCCGAGAAAGCATGGAAGATTGCATTTGCTTATGATCTTTATACAGATCCGGTTCCTGGATATGAAGATTATAACGATGCGTTGTCAGGATATTATGATTCTTTCAGAGATACAGAGTCTGTTGACTTGACGATCACAAGATTGATGGAAAACGGAAGAGTCACCTACCATAATATGATCCCGAATCTGGATCTTGGTGCAGATTTACTCTGGGGTATCAGCAAAGATAATACTCCGGCACAGGCGGCTGAGGCAATCAGAAATACCTGGGCGTCTTATCTGGAAGAAGCAAATAAATAAATTGAAAGGGGGTGTTTCTGGGCGCCCCTTTTCTTGAAGTTAAGGAGAAATTTTCATGACAGTAATTGCAAAAAACCCTATTATGCCAGGATTTTATCCGGATCCTTCCATTTGTGCAGTGGGAGAAGATTATTATTTGATCAATTCAACGTTTGCTTATTTTCCCGGGCTTTCTCTCATGCACAGCAAAGACCTTGTACATTGGGAACAGATTGGCAATGTGATGGACAGAAAATCTCAATTGCCTTTGAAAGAGGCAGGGCACTCCGCAGGATTGTTTGCGCCCACGATCCGGTATCATGAAGGCGTTTTTTATGTAATCTGTACGAATGTGTCTTATGGCGGCAATTATATCGTAACAGCATCAAATCCGGAAGGACCATGGTCTGAGCCATATTATATTGAGGGAGCAGACGGCATCGATCCAAGTCTGTTCTTTGATGAGGATGGAAAATGTTATTATATTGGTACTCATCCCAATCCGGAAGGCTGTAAATATGATGGTGACTGGTATATATGGATCCAGGAACTTGATGTAAAAACCATGAAACTGGTGGGTGAACACAAAAATGTGTGGAATGGCGCCATGAAAAATATCGTATGGCCGGAAGGTCCTCATCTGTATAAAAAAGGCGAGTATTACTATATCATGCACGCAGAAGGCGGTACAGGACCTGATCATGCGGTAACGGTTTGCAGAAGCAAAAATATCTGGGGACCTTATGAAAATAATTTCTGCAATCCTATTTTGACACATAGACATCTTGGGCGTGACTATCCTGTTAAATATGTAGGACATGCAGATCTGATTGAAACACCTGCAGGTGAGTGGTATATGACTATGCTGGCAGTAAGACCCAAGGAAGGGTATACCACGATGGGACGGGAAACATTCCTTGCGAAAGTGGTTTGGGAGAATGACTGGCCCGTTGTAAATCCAGGTGCAGGAATGTTGACAGATACCGTAGAGATCGAACTGCCGGAGTGGAGACCGGAAACGGATGTAAATTCCTACACATACAGAACAGGTGCTAAGACCTGTGTACCGGGAAGCAGCAGGGAATATGATTTTACCAATATGAAAGTTCTTGGAGATGAATTTTTGTTCCTTAGAAATCCGGAAGAAAATATGTATCAATTAACAGAAAAAGGTCTGAATCTGCATTTCAGTCCTGTTACACTGAAAGAGAAAGCGAGCCCGTCTTACATTGCCATCAGACAGCAACATCACAGGTGTAAAGTAGAAGCATGCTTGAAAACAGATGGTCTTACTTCGGCAAGAAGAGCCGGGATTGCAGTCGTACAGAGTGATGAATATCAGTTACGCGTTGAAGTAGGTGACAGCAAAGCGGACGTAATTCTGTGCGAAAAAGGAATGGATCAATGTGTTGGCTCCGCGGTTGTGGAAGACAAAGAAGTGGTGCTTTCTATTGCCATAGATGAGTTGAAAGCGACTGTGGGAATGAAAGACAGTAAGAGGGAGATTATTCTGGCAGAAGATGTGGATATTCGCGCATTATCAACAGAAGTAGCAGGCGGGTTTGTAGGATGTACAGCAGGTATCTATGCAGTGGCTGAAGGAGAAGAGGCAGATGGATATGCCATGTTTAAGAGCCTTTCTTATGAGGGAAGAGAAGGCAAGTGAATGTGGCAGTTATTTTGTGGTCGATGTACTCTAAGTCTTATATCGTAACAGACATCCGGGATATTTTTCTTTTTGGTGATCTGTTTTTTAAAAAGGAGAAACAATTGTGAGTGATTTTTTTAATTGGGATAATAAATTCATGACTGCAATGTCAAAGGCCAGCGATGCAATCCTTTTAGGTATTCTTTGGATTGCATGCTGTCTCCCGATCGTTACAGTTGGAGCATCGTCCGCTGCGTTTTACTATGCATATCACAAGGCAGTTCGGCAGAGAAGGGGATATGCCTGGAAAGAGTTTTTCAGCGCCTTTAAATCAAACTTTAAATCTGCTATCATCATTTGGCTTATTATTTTGGGCCTGTATCTTGTGACCGGAATGGATTGTTATATTTTGTATACGTCATTGGAAACCACGGATCACGCATTGTTTTTGCTGCTGATGATCATGATCGTGATTGCCTTAATAACGATATGGGGAATCTACGTGTTTCCGTATCTGGCGCGTTTCGAAAATACTACGAAAGTGATCATAAAAAACAGTATAGCGGTTATGGTCATGAATAAATCATGGTCATTATTGCTTCTCGTGATTTTTGTGGCAGCGGCAGCGCTGTTTCTTCTGGTTCCGCCGGCTGCAATTTTTGTGCCAGCCTTTTACATGTGGGTGGATAACAAAATTTTAGAACTGATTTTCCGGAAATACATGAGAAAAGAAGATTTAGAAAAACAGATAGAATTGGACAGAGCAAAATCTGGTATGATTTAAGCGATAACTTTGATTTTGCAAATTCTATCGTTTCATTTAATTACTGTCAGGAAGGAGCAGATATGCGAAAAAAAAGGACCAGCAATGCGTTAAAAGGGATTGCGAGTTGTATGATCTGTGCATGGTCTTTATGTGCCTGCGGAAATGTTGCCGAGGATTCATCGGACCGTAAAGTAATGGAAGAGAGCAAAGCAGCAGAATATGAAGCTTTGTTTGATGAAATTGAGGCGATTACGCCGTACAAATCATTGAGCAATACCAATCCGATCATGACTCAGAGATTTGGTGCAGATCCATACGCTATGGTTTATAAGGATCGGGTTTATTTCTATATGACCGGAGATACTTTTGAATATGATGCAGATGGAAGTGTAACGGAGAATACTTATGGAAAGATCAATACCATCAGCGTAGTTTCAACAACGGATATGGTGAACTTTGAAGATCATGGTACAGTATATGCAGCGGGTTCCAAAGGAGCTGCTAAATGGGCAGCTAATTCTTGGGCTCCGGCAGCGGCATGGAAAGAAATCGATGGAGAAGTAAAATTTTTCCTGTATTTTGCAAATTCCGGCGGAGGGATTGGCGTATTGACTTCGGATAGTCCGACAGGACCCTTTGAGGATCCGTTAGGAGAAGCGTTGATCAACAATCATACACCGAATTGTGCAGATGTCATATGGATTTTTGATCCTGCAGTTCTGGTGGATGATGACGGAAGAGCATATCTTTATTTTGGCGGAGGTGTTCCTGAGGGGCAGGCTGCCAATCCTGGGACAGCCAGAGTGGTGGAACTGGGAGAAGATATGATCAGCATTGCAGGTGAGCCGGTAATCATAGATGCGCCTTATGTATTTGAGGATTCCGGTATACATAAATACAATAATAAGTATTATTACACCTATTGCTCCAACTGGGATGTGGATCAGGCGGGAACAGATCAATACGGGTTCGAAAGCGGAGAAATTGTGTGCATGGAAAGCGAAAGTCCATTGGGACCGTTCACCATAAAAGAAACCATTTTAGAGAATCCGGGGAAATATTTCGGATTAGGCGGAAACAATCATCATTGTGTGTTTTCTTTTAAGGATCATTGGTATATTACCTATCACACCAGAGTATTGGAAGGAAATATGGGGATTGAAAAGGGGTATCGCTGTACTCATATTGATTCTTTTACCATGCAGAAGGATGGCAGTATTGGTCTGATAGATCAGACCCTTCAGGGCAGAGAACAGTTATCTTATGTGGATGCCTATCAGCGTCATAGTGCAACGGAAGTGGCAGTGATGAGCGGTATGAGTACAGTAGCAGGAGATGCAGTTACTGATTTCTATGGTTCGGGAACCATGGCGCTCGGAAAAATCCAAACAGGTTCTTTTGTTAAGGTACAGGGTGTGGATTTCGGGGAAGGAGCACCTTCCAAATGGATCGCAGAGATTAAGAATGCAAATGGAGAAGTTGGAGTGATACAGCTTCGTGCAGATGGATTAAATGGAGATATACTGGGCTATCTGACCATCGATGCCAATACCGGTACAAATTATGCAGAATTTGAGACAAATTTGAATACCGGTATTACAGGTGTACATGATGTGTATATGATTTTCTATGGAGAGGAATATGAGGTGTTATCCTGGCAGTTTGAAAAATAAATAGGGATTAATTGTAAGGAGAGGGAAAGTTATGGCGTATTTACTAAGTTACACTCGTTTACCTGTCGACAGTGTAATTTATGATCCGAGACTGGCATACAGTATGCACCTGGCGATCAGTGAGGACGGTGAAAATTACCAGGCGCTGAATCACAATTCCGGTGTACTGTTTGTGAAGGCAACCGAGAATGAAGATGGTTCTTTGACACCATGGAGTTTGAAAAATCCTGTGATCCTGGAATTGAAAGATGGAGGTTTTGGAGTAGTAGCCGAAAGAATCGGCGCCGATGGAGAAGAGGATACGGAAAGCGCAGGAAAGTTTCTTTATTTTACCACAAAAGACTTTTTGGATTATACAGAAGTAGGATTTCTGTCGAAAGAAGAAGCGGAAGAAAAGAAAAGAGAAGGCAATGCAGACCGTATGAAAGTACCTGCAGCAGAAAAATTGGAAATTCAAGGGGTTGTTCCGCAGAATGTCCTTGAGATTTCAGAAAGCGTGGCGGACAGACTGCGTAAAAAACTTCTGACGCCGGTAAACTGTGGTATGGAGTTCCCTGAGCAGGTAGAGGCATCCAGTGCAGAAGAACTGGAAAAATATCGGGCCATGGCTTTCTATACAGATGGTACAAAGGTAGCGAAAAGAGTGGATTGGGACTTGAGTACCGTGGATTTTGCAGTGCCGGGAACGTATAAGATAAAGGGAAACGTGCATCAGGAACATTTTGAATTTCCGATTGCGTTTTATCGTGCCGATCCTTGTGTGGCGAAGTGGAAGAATAAATATTATTTTATTGCAACGAATGATGCGGACGATAATCATACGCTTTATATCAGAGAAGCGGATACGATTCCGGAGCTGGTAAATGCAGAAGAAAAACTGATTTTGGATTCCACGACTTACCCTCATGTTGGAAATCTGCTCTGGGCACCGGAGTTTCATGAGATAAATGGTAAGCTTTATATTTTCCATGCAGCTACTCCGGATGAATTTTTCAAAGAAGAAAGCCATGTAATGGAATTGCGTGAAGGCGGAAATCCTTCCTGTAAGGAAGATTGGTCTGAGCCGAAGAGAGTCGTATGTCCGGACGGCAGTGATCTTTGTGAAGCGGGTAAAGAAATTACGTTGGATATGACTTGTTTTGAATGGGAAGGAGATTATTATGTAATCTGGTCCCAGAGACAATTTCTGCCGAAAGATTTAGGGGCGTGGCTCTATATTGCAAAGCTGAATCCACAGGAACCCTGGAAATTATTGACAGACCCGGTGGTGTTATTGAAGCCGGATTACGGATGGTCCAACAATCATACCTTTGTAGTGGAAGGACCTTTTGCGCTTCCGCGGGAGAATAAACTGTATGTGACCTTCTCAGGAGCGGCAGTCGATACTTCTTATGTAGTAGGATTATTAAGTATCGAAAAAGGAAAGGATTTGTTACAGCCTGAAAACTGGAAGCAGGGAAATTATCCGATCCTGACTGCAAGAAGTGTAGAAAGCGAGTATGGTACCGGACATAATGCTTATGTGACCGACGAGGATGGCACCGTTTGGAATACCTATCATGCACGCCCGGGAGTGGAAGGAGTAAGAAGCAGCGGCATCCGCAGAGTGCATTTTGATATCGACGGAGCGCCGATGCTGGATGTGACGGAAGAATTGGATCTGTCAGAAGCGTTTGCACAGGTAGAGACGTGTGTCGTCGTGCGGTAAGCCCTGAAACAGATGAGACGCGCTGGATGTGTCGTGGTTACGTAAACGGGAGGTGTGTAATGAAAGAAATCGCAGGGAAAAAAGTAATACTGACAGAGGGTGAGTTTCTCCGTCGTGAAGAAGCAAACAAACGTTATTTGATGAAGCTTGAGACTCCTTATTTATTACGCAGCTATTTACATGAGGCAGGCAGATATTCCGGGAGAGGACCTGATGCAGAAGCCTTTGGAGGCTGGGAAGATCTCAGCTGCCAGCTAAGAGGACATTTCCTGGGACATTGGTTGTCGGCAGCGGCGCTGCATTATCAGGAAACGGAAGATGTAGAGTTAAAAGCAAAAACAGAAGTCATTCTGAAAGAACTGGAGCTTTGCCAAAAAGATAACGGCGGAGAATGGGTATGCCCGATTCCGGAAAAATATTTGTACTGGATAGGAAAGGGAAGGAACATCTGGGCGCCGCAATACAATATTCATAAGCTTTTTATGGGGCTGATCGATGTATATCGAATGATGGAACAGCCAAAGGCGCTTTCCATAGCAGATAAACTGGCGGATTGGTTTTATCGATGGAGCGGCAGATATACCAGGGAAGAGTTTGACGATATTCTGGATATGGAAACCGGCGGTATGCTTGAGGTTTGGGCAGACTTATATGAAATTACGGGTCAGGAAAAATATAAGATTCTGATGCAGCGGTATAATAGGAGCAGATTGTTTGAACCACTATTGGAGGGAAAAGATGTATTGACAAATATGCATGCCAATACTACGATTCCGGAAGTCCTTGGCTGTGCCAAAGCGTATGATGTCACAGGAGAAGAAAAATGGCTGCATATTGTTGAACAATATTGGAAGTGTGCGGTTACAGACAGGGGATGTTTTGCTACAGGTGGCCAGACGCAGGGAGAAATCTGGACACCTATGAAAAAACTGAAAGCAAGACTTGGTGATAAAAATCAGGAACATTGTACCGTTTATAACATGATACGTTTGGCAGAATTTTTGTTTCGGCAGACGAAGGATCCTGCCTATATGCATTACATTGAATACAATGTTCAGAATGGTATTATGGCTCAAACGTATTGCCCGGAAGGCGGTCTGTTAACTTATTTTTTGCCGATGAAAGCTGCAAGCAGGAAGGAATGGGCCGGAGAAAGAGACAGTTTCTTCTGTTGTCATGGAACTATGGTACAGGCGAATGCTGCATGGAACCATCGTTTGTATTATCAGGAAGATGATCACTTGTATGTGACTATGTATGCCGATTCGCAAGTGTCTTTTGAAATGCAGGGCCGGAAGATTTGCCTTACACAGAATCAGGATTATATGAACGGAAGTCTGATGACCTGTTCGGAAAACAATGCCAAACAGACCATAAATGAAACAGTCAGTGCTTATGCGAATAAACCTGATTTCAGAAAATATGTTTTTACAATACATACACAGGAAGACACCCCATTTCATTTGATGCTTCGCATACCAGACTGGATCAGGGAAGACGCAATGGTTTACATAAACGATGATCTGTATGTAAAGACCAATAATACCGCGAAATTTGTCGCGATAAACAGGGTTTGGAGGAACGATGACAAAGTGACCGTACTGCTTCCGATCGGATTAAAATTTATCCCTCTGCCGGATGATGCGTCCATGGGAGCCTATCGGTATGGAGCCGATGTACTGGCAGGTATTACAGAGAAAGAACGTATCTTAAAGTTGGAGACGGAGAAACCGGAAGATGAGCTTTCTGCTGATACCGAACGGCAGTGGGGAGAGTTCCGTACCTTTTACCGGACAGAAAATCAGGATCCGGGTATTAGTTTCAAAAAGCTGAATGAGATTGGTAACGAACCATATCAGATCTATTTTAAAGTGAAATAAAGCATATGAGGTCCAAATACTCCAAGGAATGTCTGGACCTTATTTTTAACTTCTTATTTTTTACCTTCTCTGCAGGGCAAAGGTTTTTATTGTGCAATTAATATTTCTAAAACAAATTTCAAACACAAATGAAATGTAAGAAATATAATATGCACTTGAGCATGTTTGAAAATTGCTTTCTGTAAGATGTGCGTCACAGTTTGTGGGAAATTTGTTCCGAAATCAGGAGGCGTAGCGGGCTACGCTGACTGATTTTGGGGCGAATTTCCCGCAAAGTGGGGCGTGCAGATTGCAGGAATGAATTTTCAAACACGCTCTAGTAACAAACAAGAAAAGGAAATAAAGAGGAGGTCTCTAAAAATGAAGAAGAGTAGTTTTGTTGCGATGATTTTGGGGATTATCAGCTGTCTGTTTTTTGGTTTGGGAATGTGCATGGCATTGCTTCCGGAATGGAATGCCTTTACACCTGGAGTTGCCGTTGGTTGTGTAGGTATTGTTTTTGCCCTGATCACAGTGTTTGTATGGAGAAAAATGGAGCACAAACAGCCGATTAAAATTACGGGAAAAGCGGTATTGACAGCGGTTGTTGGTGTGGTAGGCGCTCTTGCCCTGGGCGTCGGGATGTGTTTCACCATGGTGTGGGGAAGCATGATTCTGGGTATTGTGATCGGTATCGTCGGAATTATCATTTTGCTTTGTCTGATACCGTTGTGTAAAGGGTTGAAATAAGACAAAAAATAAATGCGCTTGCAATCAATAGGTCGGGATGGTATTATGTAAACATGACAGGGATGGGTTTTGGGACCTTTCGGAGAGTGGGAGAAAACCGAAAGGAGGAATCATTATCCAAAAAACAAAAATGGACAGAGACGCTGTCCGAACCCTCGCAAACCATGAAAAACGTGTGGAAGAAGCAAGAAAATTTAATCTTTTAAGCAATGTGTTTATGTCTGTGGCATTGAATGACATACCGGCCTGTCAGTATGTGCTGCGGATCCTGACAGGGATCGAGGACCTGGTTGTGAAGGAGGTGCGGTCTCAGTATCGGATTTCTAAGATCCATTCGCACGATGCGATTCTGGATATTCTGGCGGAGGACGGGACTGGGAAACTTTACAATCTGGAGATCCAACGCGCCGATACGATAGATCATGCCAGACGTACCAGATTTTACGGCGCAATGATCGACAGCGAATATCTGGAAAAAGGGAAAACCTATGCAGAGCTGCCGGATGTATACGTCATCTATATCAGTGAGACAGATTTGTGGAAGGCTGGATATACCACATATCCTGTGGAAAAACATTTCGGAAATACCAGTATCCTTTATGAGGATGGACAACATATTTTGTATGTGAATGCGGCTGTAGATGATGGGTCGGAAACTGCAAAGCTGATGCAGTATTTCAAGACGGCAGATCCAAATGACATGACGCACGGTGATCTTTCAAAGAGGGTACATTATCTCAAAGGCGAAGAAGGAGGTTATCAGGAAATGTGTGAAATATCTGAAAAGATCTATAGAGAAGGCGTGGAAGATGGGATAGCACGGGGCAAACTGGAGTCTCAGAAAGAAACGGTGAAAAGCCTTGCTGAGATAGGAATGGCTGTGGAGGATATCGCGAAAGCGATGAAAGTCAGTGTAGAACAGGTGCAGGAATGGCTTTCAGAAAGCGAGAGTCCGGCAGAATAAAAAATATTTGATCAAAAATGGATGACAGGGAACGGTTGAGAATGTAAGGGTTCAACTGTTCCCTGTTTTTGCACGGACAGCAGAAATGAACTTTCAAATATACTTCAGACAATGAAAGGAAGAAGAAACGCATATGTGGGGGAAAAAGAAAAATGTGCTGTTAAGGTTTATTCCTTCACCGAAAACCTATGTATCGGAAGGAAAGGAATATGTGTATGACCGATGTCGCCGAAAAAAGGTTGTTCTGACACCGGAAGAAAGAGTAAGGCAATCAGTTGTCAGTTATTTTCGATGGATTTTGCGTACGCCTCTCCGGTATATGCAGACGGAAGTATCCATGAAACGTTATGGATATACCAGCCGGAAAGACAGGGCGGATCTTTTGATCCTGCGTCCGGACGGGAACACGATCCTTGCGGTTATTGAATGCAAGGCAGCCCATGTTGAAATCAGTGAAGAAGTGATCGGACAGATGCTTCGTTATGCAAAAGCGCTGAATACAGAATATGCGTTTGCCACGAATGGTCATGATTTTTTTGCGTATGGTTTTCAGAGGAAAAAAGGGTATCTTCCGGTGGAGTGTCCGGGCTCTTACCGAGAAATGTGTCTGTCTTGTGAGAATCCTGTTCCGCAGTCTCAGACAATCGGTATGCGCTCCGATTTGCATAAATTGAATGATATCAAGTTTATAAGGAGAACGTATTACGATTACATTGGCGGGCAGACGAGAGATGAGCTGCTTCCTTTTATCGCCAATCTGTGTGACGGGCTCAGGGATATCAGTGAATGTCTGAAACCCGAAGAATATTCCGGATTTTTTCTGGAACAGGATCTGGGCATCCGGACGATGGAAATTGTCGTTCCGGGAGGCGCAAGATTTAACAATAACAATTACCGTGTTTTCAAGACCAAAGATAAGAGCGGACAGAGTTTTAAAGTTGGATTGGCCGTTTCTGTTTATGGCGGAGAAAAGAACGAGAAAACAATGCTTGCCGTTGCTGTGGACAATGGAAAAAGATGTCACCATGCGCTCCAGCTGATTCTTGATACCAATACAATCATTTCCAGTGATGAAGCCGGAATCTATTATGAACTGACACACAATGGAAAGATCAATGTGGGACGCAGGGGATGTGCGAAGATCAGCGAGGTGATGGAGTATGTGAAACGCGAAAATCCATCCCTGGCGAGTGCAGACGGGCGTATTCATTTTGGCAGGATTCATGGAGATGAGCTGCTGTTTGTTACTTCTGCGGAATTTGCAGAGGTGTTTGACCGCCTGATCAGTTATGTATTGATTCTGGAAAAATTCCGGGAGTTCAAACGAATGGACAATATACCGCCCTTCTGAAGGGCGGTATATTTCGTGCTATGAGTTATCGTTTAGAAAGCTTTCATGGTTCTGTGTTCCAGTGCTCCCTGATAATCCCCTTGTTTTTCGAGAATTCCGGCAAACAATTCCTCTGCTCTCTCATTTTTTCCCAGTCCAAGGCTGCCAAGAGCCCGCAGATAATTACAGTACTGTACGTTACGCAACCGAATATCCTCCTGGTACACTTCAATTTCCGGCAGGGACACTGCGAAGAAGTCATACTCTACTTCGTCGAAGAGATGCTGCTCTCCGAAGGAGATCAGTTTGTGGAATGCTTTCCTTGCGGCCGCATCGTTGCCCAGTGCTCGGGCAGCAAGTCCCTGATAGTAGATGAAATCAGAGGGTTGATCATTGTAGTACAGGACACTGCTTGGCTCCTGGGGACCGGACGCAGCCAGACGGAAGTATTCTTCGGCTTTGGCGGATTCCCCTGTCTGGCGGAAAGCCATGCCCATAAAGTAATGAATCTGATTGTCCGGTACGTTTGGCAGCTTACCTTCACCCAGATTTTTCGGGTAAGTGAGGGCAGAATTCAAAAGCTGCAGCGCAGTTTCCGGATTTCCCGCGGCCAGTTGATTTTTTGCCAGATGGATCAGCGCATATCGATACTGGGCGCTTACTTTTCCTTCTCCTCCCTCCCACGGATGGAAGTGGTGACTCATGAGGGCATCGTATGCCTCTTGATATCTCCCTGTATTGTTCAACAGAGTGATGTACCGCAGGTATAGGTCATCCCGTTCTTTCAACAGATCGTGTTGTGCTTCCATACGGGCGAGACGGTCAGAAACCGGAAGATTCAATCGGGCGGCAAGCTGGTCATATTCCAGCAGGTATCTTGGGTAGGTGCTGTCTAATTGGCAGGCTTTTTCCATGGCGGTCAGAGCCTTTTCGCCGTCCTGCTGTTTGTTGTAGTAAGCGATGGACAGATTTCTGAAGACCATTGCAATGGAATTGTTTTCCTTCACAGCAGCCTCCCAGTGTTCTGTTGCCAGACAGTACTGTTTTTTGTCATAGTACAGGCATCCCAGATAATAGTGTGCCATGGGGGCTTGAGGTAATTTGTCAATAGCTGCTTTCAGAACAGCGATTTCCTCCACCCGGTTAGGAAAGCAACAGTCAGGGCAGGCATGTTCTCCGGAGGCAAAGCAATCTGCCGCTGCCGCATCATTTCCGAGTTTGCTGTACATGTATCCCTGATAGTAGAGAATCATAGGATTATCATCCTTGCAGGACTGCAGAATTTGAAGCGCGTCCTGATAGAGACCTGCTTTTTCATAGTCCAGAGCCAATTCCAGATGGTTGTGGGCTTCCGGGCGCATGATGTGTTTCCAGTCTGCCATAGAATTTTCTGCCAGCGCTTTCTCGTACAGGCATCCCATATATAGTGGATCGATGGACAGGCTTTCCGAAAGAAGGGTACTGTTATCCTTTTTCAGAAGGCGGAGAAGAGCGGCTTTCAGCGTTCGGGCTTTCATATTATGCCAGTTGCGTATCATGGATTGTTCCACGAATTTCAGGGCATCTTCCAGTTCTCCCTTTCTGGCGGACAGACATGCCAGCCAGTAAATGCCGGCGCTTTGCGTTTCAGCACTCCAGATGGATTTGAAGAATGCATCATAGGCTTTTTCCGGTTCTCCATTGGCTTCATATGCCAGTCCCAGATTGAAATAACATTCGCCGGAATAGGGGTTCGGATTTTTCCAGGTCTGCTTTTTCACAGCAGACTGGAAGTAGGGGATACTTTCTTTCACTTGTCCTCGACGAAGCAGAAGAAGCCCATAACCATTGTTGAGCCGAATGTCGGTGGCATCTCTTTTCAGTCCCTCCAGGTAATAGTCTGCAGGTTCCCTGGTGGCATGGCGATACTGTTCCAGGTGGGTAGCTGCCAGATACAGATCTTCTGTGGTGGCAAGTTTTTCGGGAGCAGGAAGGGGGTCAGCGGGGCTGGGAATGGGTTCTGGTTTTTTCTCGTAGACGGAGTAAGAGACCAGAGTTTTCTGTCCGCAGCTTACCTTGACGGTGCAGTCCGAAAGACGGGAAGGCGCTGGGATTTCCGCTTCAAAGCATGTCTTTGGGGACAAATCCGTGGTGTGGGAATATAGAATCTGTTCCTTTTCCGTCACCTGGATGGAGGCCTGTGCATAATCGCCGGTGACATATACCTTCAGTACCGTCCGTCCGTCTTCTGTTCTGGTTAAGCTTACCGCCGCATCCTTTGTGGCGTTGCCTACCCGACCTACGCCCTTATAAGGCATGAAATACTGTACAAATGTTTTTTCTTCGTGAGGCTTCAGCCAGGTGAAATCCGGCTGGTTATCGGTATATACATGAAGAACAATATCGAAAGCCTGAACGGATGGCTGTACCGCCGGATACGGATGTGTATCTGGAAACAGTGGAAACGGCCAAAGACCCGGAGGAGAAAGCTGATAGGCTTGGGCTTACCAGAGTGGGTAGCCTGCGAGGGAGCATACAGCAGGAAATCCTACTGGAGAATGTCTAACACAGGTGTGGTCAAAAGAGCATTAACAAAAGAAAGACTGATAAACTGGGGCTTCTATGATTTAGCCACAGCCTATCAGTCTCTGCACGTCAACTATTGAAACCGCCGTGTACCGAACGGTACGCACGGTGGTGTGAGAGGACGGCGGTTAATCACCGCCTCCTACTCGATTATGCAAGCCATTGCAGACCTGTGAATTGATATAAGAATATCATGGTTTGTTCATTAATAAGTTGACAGAAAGACAAAAAACAGATATTATTTTAACAAGTATTATTTATTTTTTAAAATAAGCAGAAAATTATGGAGAATAATAAAGAAAACAGAAATTATCTGCAAACACGAAAGGTTATTGGATTAAAAGACTATCAGATTGAGATGATAGAAAAACAAGCTGCTGATCTGGGAAGTGAGAGTTCTGAACTCAAAGCGGACTGTATAACAGAGAAGAGTCAGGAACTGCCGGGTGTATTTCTGGATGATTTTGGGGATGCGAGGATTAGCCTTTTGCCGGACAGCGGATGCTTCCGGGCACAGGAGCGGATGCGAAGATATCTTCACCGGATGGATGCGGACCGGCTTCTCTATCATTTCCGAAGCGCTTCCGGGCTGTCTGTAAAAGAGGCAGAGCCCCTGGATGGCTGGGATGCATCTGAGAGCCTGCTGAGAGGTCATACGACGGGACATTTTCTGTCTGCACTTGCCCTATGCTTCAGAATCTGCCGGGATGAGGAGCTGAAGGCAAAAGCCGGATATATGGTCCGGAGCCTGAAGGAGTGTCAGGACAGCTTTTGGGCAGGCCACAGGGCGGCGGAAGGCTTTTTGAGCGGGTACTCGGAAGAACAGTTTGATCTTCTGGAAAAGTACACGCCTTATCCCCAGATCTGGGCTCCGTATTATACATTACATAAATTATTTGCAGGGCTGTTAGACTGTTATGAATATCTGCAGGATGAAATAGCGCTTTCCATCTCTGTCAGGCTGGCTGACTGGGTGTACCGGAGACTTTCCAGGCTGAGCCGCAGTCAGAGAATGAAGATGTGGGGGCTTTATATTGCCGGTGAGTTCGGCGGCATGAACGAGGTAATGGCTAAATTATACCGGATCACAGGGAAGGAAGATTATCTGTCCTGCGCAAGAATGTTTGATAATGACAAATTATTTGCTCCGTTGCTTTTGGGAAAGGATGCCCTTGGCGGACTGCATGCAAATCAGCATATTCCGCAGATTATCGGAGCACTGGAGATATTTCTGGTCTCCGGAGAAAAAAGGTATCTTATCATCGCCAGGCGTTTCTGGGAATACGTAACGACCGGACATATTTACGCACCGGGAGGAATGGGGGAGAGAGAGATGTTCCGTGACAGAGGAGTGATCGGGGGCTTCCTTACCGCGAATACCCAGGAGACCTGCGCTTCCTATAACATGCTGAAGCTGACAAGGACGCTGTGGCGGCTGGATCCGGATGCGCGTTATATGGACTACTATGAAAGAACGATGCTAAATCATATCCTGGCTTCCCAGGATCAGGAAGAAACCGGTGAAAGCACTTATTTCTTGCCGCTGGCGCCGGGATCCAGAAAGGAATATGAGTGGAAAAACAGCTGCTGTCATGGAACGGGGATGGAAAGCCAGTTTAAGTACGGCGAAACCATATATTTTCATGATGGGAAAGGAAAAGTATATGTAAATCTATATCTGCCCTCTGTGCTGGACGACAGCAGAAATCATATAAATATCATACAGAAAGCAGATGAAAATGAACCGGGGAGAATCCGCATTTTTGCAAAGGGGAATATCGACATACTGGCGTTGAGAAAGCCTGGCTGGTGTGAAGGTGGTTATAGGATCCTGGTAAATGGTGAATCCCATGAAGACAGGGCGAATGACCGTGGATATATCAATCTAGAACTTTCATTTTCAGAAGGAACGGAGCTGGAAATCGAGTTTCCTTTCCGGCTGCGGTACCTGAAAACACCGGATATGCCTCGTCTGGCGGCTATACAGGCCGGGCCGTACATACTGGCCGCGCCCGGAGAACAGAGAGAATTTCTGAAGCAGCCGGCAGATGAAGGGCAGCTGAATCAGATTTTTGAAAAAGACCCGGAGATTTTTGCATACGCATGGGAAGAAATCCGTTTCCTTCCGCTTTACCGGATCAGAGAGGGAGCATATCATGTCTATTTTGACATAGGATAAAGAAAGGAATGACAGAAGATGGAAAGATTAGAGCAGTTAAGAGCTTATATGGAAGACAAAGGGCTGGATGCTTTTTTTTGCGCAAAGCCTGCAAACGTAAGGTGGATCAGCCTTTATACCGGAGAGGATTCATTCCTTTTTATTACCAGAGAAAATCAGTATTTTATTACAGATCCAAGATATACAGAGCAGGCGTCCTATGAGTGTCCGGCTTATGAGATCGTAAACTGGAGGACGTCTCAGGGATATAATATGGGGAAAACGCTGGCGGAATGCGGAAAAGGCCAGGATATTAAGGCAATCGGGTTTGAGGAGGATTATCTGACATATGACAAATGGAGCGCGATCCAGGAGAATTGTGAGGCAGAACTGGTTCCGACGGAAAATGTGATCGAAAAGTTCCGGGCGGTCAAGACACCGGAGGAATTGTATAATCTGCGTGCGGCCTGTGAAATTTCTTCCAGGGCGTTTGAAAAAATCCTGAAAGATATCCATCCGGGAGTGACAGAAAAGGAGCTGGCATCAAAGCTTTCGCATTATATGGTGATGGAAGGGGCGGATACCAAGCCTTATGGAGGAATCTTGATATCGGGAGCCAAGACATCGCTCCTCCACGGCATTCCTGATCAGAAAGCGGTGGAATACGGAGATTTTGTACTGATGGATTACGGCTGCCAGTATAAAGGGTATCTGTCGGATATGACCAGGACTGTGATAGTCGGAAAAGCAGATGAAAAGCAGCGGGAGGTCTTTGATCTGTGCCGGCGTATGACAGAGGATACGGAACGTGCCATTCGCCCGGGCGTTACAGGAATCGAATGTTATGAAGCTTCCCTGGAGGCGATTAAAGATACAGAGTATTTTCAGTACCATTACCAGGGAATCGGCCATGGAGTCGGGATGTTTGTTCATGAGCTTCCCAATATCGGGGCAAGATGTGAGAATGTTCTGGAGGAGAACAATATTTTAACGGTAGAACCGGGGATTTATATTCCGGGCTGGGGCGGTGTCCGAATTGAGGATCAGGGTATCGTGACAGCTGACGGGTATGAAAACCTGATAAGTGCTACACATGAGCTGATAGAACTTTAAGGGAAGGGGTGTCAGCCAAATATCACTTTCTGAAAAGAAAAGGAGGAATTGTATGAAAAAGAGATTGTTAGCAGTGTTTTTGACGGCAGCCATGACGGTAACGTTGATGGCAGGCTGCGGGGTGCCCGGAGGGTCCAGCGATGAGGGCGACTCTGAAGGGCTTAAAAGAGTTACCTATTCTCTGCGTGAGGAACCGCCTACACTTGATCCTCAGCTTATGAACTCAATCCCGAGTGCGACGGCGGCAATCCATACCTGTGCCGGACTTACCCGGAACGTAGAGGGTGAGATCAGAGGTGACGGTGCGGAGGACTGGGAAGTGTCTGATGATGGTCTGGTATATACCTTCCACCTGAGAGACGGCCTGAAGTGGAGCGACGGTGAAGATCTGACGGCAGAAGATTATGTATACGGTATCCAGAGACTGATGGATCCGGCAACTGCGTCTACTTATTCTTTCCTGGGCGCGATACTGAAAAACGGGAATGCAGTAAATGCAGGGGAAATGGAAGTCAGCGAACTGGGTGTTACCGCACCGGACGAATCTACAGTCGAGATTACTCTGGAGCATCCGGCGACCTACTTTACGGCAATGACGGCCATGTCACAGTTCTGCCCTGCAAGACAGGATCTTGTGGAAGAGTACGGACAGGACTATGCGGCTGATCCGGACAAGGCGGCTTATTCCGGACCGTTCGTAGTATCTGAGTGGAAGCATGGCGATGAGATCGTTCTTGCCAAGAATGATCAGTATTGGGACAAAGACAGCATTAATCTGGATGAGATCGTACTGAAGACAGTTGCAGATGCTAAGACAGGTGTTGCAATGTGGGAAGAGGGCGAACTGGATATCACAGAAGTTCCGACGGAAATGACAGATCAGTATGCAGACCAGTCTGAATTTGTATTTGACGGGGCGAACGATTATCTGGCTCTGAACATGAGCGAGGGGCGGATCCTTCAGAATAAGAATCTCCGTCTGGCCCTGAACTATGCAGTAAACAGAGAAGAATATATCCAGCTGGCAACAAACGGCGTTTATGAGCCGAATACCAGATATGTCCTTCCGGATGTAAACGGATCAGAAGAGGGAACCAATTATGGTGAGGAATTCCCGTATGAGGCGTTCCCGGTAGCAGGAGACGTGGATCAGGCAAAAGAATATTTGAACGCGGCGATGTCTGAGCTTGGATATTCTGATCCGTCTGAAGTTGTAATCGAGCTTTTGACGACAGACACTGATCTGGCAAAGAAACAGGCAGAGGTTCTGCAGGATCAGATCCAGGAAGCGCTGGGCATCACCATCGAGATCCGTCAGGTGACCTACAAGCAGAGACTGGAGATGGAAGCAGACAAAGACTTTGATATGGTATTTACCGGATGGGTACCGGATTATCCGGATGCTTATTCTTATCTGGAACTGTGGCTTACCGATGGTTCTTATAACCATACCAGCTACAGCAACCCGGAATATGATGAGCTTGTAATCGGTTCCCAGACTGAGACAGATCCGAAGGCAAGAGCAGAAATGCTGTTCCAGGCAGAGCAGATCTTCCTGCAGGATGCGGGTGTCGTACCGCTCCAGCTCCGCCGGATTCAGCTGCTTGTAAATGACAATATTGAAAACTTTAACGTATACTTCGTAGGATACAACTATAACTTGGTATATGCAGATATTAAGGAATAATTCTGCAAACAGGATATGAGGAGATTTTCAGAGGGGGAGTTTTCTCCCCCTCTTTCAAAATGAAATTGATATAATTTAGGAGGAAAGCTAGAAAGGAGAAGCCTATGGCAAAATATATTCTAAAGAGAATCGGGCTCTCAATCGTGACGCTTTTAGTACTGACCACAATCGTGTTTGTGCTGGTACGTCTCATGCCTGGAGATCCCTTTTCCAGTGATAAAATGACTCCTGAGATCCGGGCAAATATGGAAGCTTACTATGGTTTGGACAAGTCACTGCCTGAGCAGTATATTACATATATGAACAATCTGCTGCATGGAGATCTGGGATATTCCATGAAATATGTGAATCAGTCAGTAAACAGGATCATTGCGGATGCGTTTCCGTATTCGGCAGACCTGGGAATCCGTGCACTGATATTTGCCGTGATTTTCGGCGTGACTCTTGGTGTAGTCGCATCGTTGAACCGAGGGAAAAAGCTGGATGCGGTCTGTATCATTATTGCAATCATCGGAACATCGATCCCGGACTTTATCATGGGGTCTTTGCTGCAGTATTTCTTCGGGATCCGATGGGGGCTTTTGCCGGTCGCTCAATATACCAGTGTGGCGCATACGATTCTCCCGTCGATCGCGGTGGGATTCTACACGCTGGCGATGGTATCGCGGCTGATGCGCGCCAGTATGCTGGAGGTAGTCACTTCAGATTATACAAAGACAGCCAAGGCCAAAGGTCTTTCAAAATGGAGGATCACGATCAAACATCAGATCCGCAACGCGATCATGCCGGTAGTCACTGTTTTAGGTCCTCTGGTGGCGTCGGTTCTGACAGGTACCTTTGTTATTGAAGCATTGTTTGCAATTCCCGGACTTGGAAAGCACTATGTACAGAGTATCAGCAACAATGATTATACGCTGGTGCTTGGAATGACCATATTCTTCGGGGCGTTCCTGATCCTGATGAATCTGGTTGTGGATATTTTATACGGTATCATAGATCCGAGAATCCGCTTGAGCGGAAAAGGAAAGTAGGTGACGGGAATGGCAGAGATTACAAGAGAAAAATTTAAAGTCGTAGGAAAAAATATCAGCAGCATGGAGTCTATCTCCCGGCCGAATATCGGATACTGGCAGGATGCCTGGAGGAGGATCCGGAAGAACAAGGTGGCGTTTTTTTCGCTTTGTCTGATCGGACTGTACATCATCCTGGCAATATTTGCACCTATATTGAGTCATTACACACATTATACCCAGAATGTAAATGAGATGAACCAGAGTTTTTCCTCGAGCCACTGGTTCGGGACTGACAGCCTGGGCCGCGACCTCTGGGTAAGAGCCTGGATGGGCGCCCGGGTATCGCTGACGATCGGTTTTACGGCAAGTATCATTAACGGTATCATCGGATCGCTGGTAGGAGGTATCTCCGGATATTACGGGGGAAAAGTAGACCTGCTCATCCAGCGTATCGTGGATGTGCTTTACGGTATCCCGAGCATGATCATTACGCTTCTTCTGATGGTAGTGCTTGGAAACGGTGTTCACTGCCTGATCATTGCGATGATCTGCGTGGGCTGGATCGGAAGCTGCCGTACCGTCCGAGGAGAAGTCCTGAAACTTCGGGAATCTGATTTTGTTGCGGCAGCAAAGATTATGGGAGTCAAGGATATCGTCATTATTGTAAAGCATATTCTTCCAAATGTTATGGGACTGATTATTACGAGTGTGACGATGGCGATCCCGAATGCGATATTCCAGGAAGCATTCTTAAGCTATATCGGCCTTGGAATATCTCCGCCGGACTGCAGCTGGGGTGTCCTTGCAAAAGAAGGAATCCAGATGCTGCGGGTATATCCATATCAGGTATTTGTACCGGCCTTTATGATCTGTACCACGATGCTGGCTCTGAATCTTCTGGGCGACGGGCTGAGGGATGCGTTTGATCCGAAGCTGAGAGGTACGGAATAGGAAGGGAGGAAAGGTTATGGAAAGTTTATTGGAAGTAAAAAATCTGTCATTTTCCTTCCGCACCTATGGCGGCGTCGTAAAAGCAGTAAGGAATGTCAGCTTTGATGTACGTCCCGGCGAGATCCTGGGGATCGTTGGTGAATCGGGGTGTGGAAAAAGTGTAACCGCGCAGTGTACCATGCGCCTGAATCCGGAGCCACCGGGATTTTTTGAAGGAGGAGAGATCCTGTATAAGGGTGAGGATATCCTGAAAATGAATGAAAAAGAACTCCGGAAGATCCGCGGAACAGAGATCGGCTTTATCTTTCAGGATCCGATGACGTCTCTGAATCCGACAATGAAAATCGGAAAACAGATCGAGGAAGTTTTTATTAAAAATAAAGAAATGAGCCATGCGGAGAAAAAGCAGAAAGCGATGGAGATCCTGCGGCTGGTCGGAATTTCAGACGAAGAGCGCCGCTACAATCAGTATCCCCATGAACTGTCGGGCGGTATGAAGCAGAGAGTCATGATCGCGATCGCGCTGGTAGGCAGGCCAAGCATTGTCATTGCGGATGAGCCGACGACTTCTCTGGACGTTACGATCGAGGCGCAGATCCTGGACCTCTTAAAAGAATTGCAGAAAACAACCGGAACTTCGATTATCATGATCACCCATGACCTGGGCGTAATTGCGAAACTGTGCGACCGCGTGCTTGTCATGTACGGTGGAAAAGTCGTAGAGAAGGGTCTGGTCAACGAGATCTTTTATGGTACGGCCCATCCTTATACGAAAGGACTGATGCAGTCCATTGCAAAGCTTGACACGAAAAAAGGTGAAAAGCTTCATCCGATAGAAGGAACGCCTCCGGATCTGTTTGCGCCGCCGAAGGGATGTCCGTTTGCGGCCCGCTGTGAGTATGCAATGGAAATCTGCAGTGAAATGCCTCCGGAGACTTATGATCTGTCCGAAGAGCACATGACCTGCTGCTGGCTCCAGCACGAATTTGCGCCGGATAATGATCTGAGGAGACCGGATGCGAAAAAGAGGGAGGTGGAATAGATGAGCGCGAATGAAAAACAGCCTCTCGTGCAGGTGAAAAATTTGTGTAAATATTTCCAGATCAACCGACATGCCACTCTGAAGGCGGTGGATAATATGACCTTTGATATTTATAAGGGAGAAACCGTCAGCCTGGTAGGAGAGTCGGGATGTGGAAAATCAACCACCGGACGCTGCATGATCAAATTATATCAGCCGACAAAAGGCGAGGTATTCTATGATGGAAAAGATATTTTTAAACTGTCTCATGCGGAGAAAAGAGATTTTTGCAATAAGGTACAGATGATCTTTCAAAATCCGTACTCATCACTGAACCCCAGAATGACGGTAAAAGAAATCGTCGGAGAAGGGTTAAAACAGCAGGGCATTCCACAGAAAGAGATAGATGAGAGGGTGGAAAAGCTGCTGAAGATGGTAGGACTGAATAAAGACCATATGTCCCGTTTCCCTCATGAGTTCTCGGGAGGACAGAGACAGCGTATCGGAATCGCCAGAGCACTTTCCATGGAACCGGAGTTTATTATCTGCGACGAACCTATCTCTGCACTGGATGTGTCCATCCAGGCACAGGTTATCAATATGCTGAAAGAACTCCAGGAAAGCCTGGGGCTGACCTATTTGTTTATCGCACATGATTTAAGTGTGGTAAAATACATTTCCGATCGTGTGATAGTCATGTATCTGGGCACGATGGTGGAGACAGCTGAAACAGAAGAACTGTATGACCATCCAATGCATCCGTATACACAGGCGCTTCTGTCGGCAATACCAGAGGCGGATCCGATCAAGGCCAAGGCCAATCAGAGAATCGCGATCAAGGGAGAGATTCCAAGCCCGATCAATCCGAAAAATTGCTGCCGCTTTGCAGAACGCTGCCAGTACGCGACAGAGCGCTGCTTCAAAGAAATGCCGAAGCTGCACGAAGTGTCGCCAGGACATCAGGTGGCGTGTCATTTAACGTAGTTTTTTTGTTGAAAGGGGACGGGGGATTTCTAGAAATCCCCCGTCCCCTTTCGAAAATTATCCCATAAATGTGGAAAAAACATGTGGATAGTGGAGGAATATGTGGTGGAAAGTGTGGAAAAGAAATGGTGGAAGGAAAGCGTGGAAAAGAAATGGTGGAAGGAAAGCGTGGTGTATCAGATATATCCACGTAGTTTTAAGGACAGCAACGGAGACGGGATCGGTGATCTGAACGGAATCACGGAAAAGCTGGATTATCTGAAAGAGCTGGGGGTAGATGTGATCTGGCTCTCGCCGGTGTATCAGTCGCCGGGGGAT
>ERZ826396.1338-NODE-1338-length-27994-cov-5.665486_pt1 | contig 27994 bp, 29 predicted proteins | sample MGYA00519926_ERZ826396 | MGnify/ENA primary metagenome ERZ826396 (study PRJEB31778, sample SAMEA3449230) | human gut metagenome | biome: human gut; feature: human-associated habitat; material: faeces | place: United Kingdom | collected 2010/2012 ... | reverse complement strand
AGACTGCGACGGCGAATGGGGCGAGATTTCATTTGATTTTGAGAACGGCACAGCGGAAATCATCCGTCTTGCCGATTGGGACACGATGAAAACAAACCGCTATGCAAACCGGGCGATAGCGTATCTTTTGAACTGTGAGAACGAAAAGCTGCCCAAGGAAATAATGGTTGCATTCGAGTTATGAAGTTCAATAATAAACCGATGAGACATCAAAATCGACCGAACAGACAGAAATCAACATTTCTCCATTTTGATTTGCTATGATAGTACTGGCAAATAAAATCAAAATGGAGGATATCACAAATGCAAGCAATTAAAACCATGGAACTTGTCAAGCAGTATAAAACCCTGACTGCCGTGGACAGGCTCTATTTAGATATTCAGCAGGGAGAATTGTTTTCTCTACTGGGTGTAAACGGCGCAGGAAAGACCACAACTATTAAAATGCTCTCCTGTCTGACAAAGCCCACGGGCGGAGATGCCCTCGTAGGGGGCTATAGCATTACAAAGGAGCCTGAACAGGTAAAGCGGCTGATTGGCGTATCTCCGCAGGAAACGGCTGTTGCTCCAAACCTCTCCGTGAAAGAAAATCTGGAACTGATCTGCGGCATCCACAGTTTTTCAAAAGGTAAAACGGAAGAAAAGATTCGAGAACTTTCCGGGCAATTCGCTTTGGATACCGTTTTGAAAAGAAAAGCTGGTAAGTTATCCGGCGGTTGGCAACGCAGAGTCAGCATTGCCATGGCTCTGATCAGCGAACCGCAAATCCTGTTTCTGGACGAACCTACCCTTGGTTTGGATGTCATTGCAAGGCACGAGCTTTGGGAAACAATTCGTTCACTTAAAGGCAAGATAACCATCATTCTGACAACGCATTACATGGAAGAAGCAGAGGCTCTTTCTGACCGCATCGGCATTATGAAAAGCGGAAAACTTCTTGCGGTAGGAACAGTAGAAGAACTGAACGCATTAGCAGGAACAAATGATTTTGAAACAGCGTTCGTTTCTATTGTGAAGGAGGATACTGTGGTATGAGAATGATGACATTTGCCAAAAGATGTTCAAAAGAGATTTTGCGTGATCCGATCAACCTTGGTTTCGGTCTGGGATTCCCTTTGGTTTTGCTGGTTCTGCTTAGTGCGATACAGGCTAATATCCCGGTAAGCCTGTTTGAAATCGACACACTGACTCCGGGCATTACCGTATTCGGGCTGTCGTTTATGACTCTGTTTTCCGCAACACTAATCGCAAAAGACCGGGAAAGCGCCCTCTTGCAGAGGTTGTATACTACTCCGCTTACGGGATTTGACTTTATCATGGGATATATGCTCCCGCTATTACCTATTGCTATCGGACAGGTTCTGATCTGCTATCTGTTTGCGATTCCGTTGGGGCTGACTGTCAGCGTAAATATCGTGTACGCTGTCATTGGCATCATCCCTATGGCTGTTTTCAATATTTCTTTGGGACTTTTTTGCGGCAGCGTTTTTGGAGTGAAACAGGTTGGCGGTATCTGTGGGGCATTGCTGACCAATCTCTCTGCATGGCTTTCCGGTGTGTGGTTTGATCTGGAGCTTGTGGGAGGGGCATTTGAGAAAATTGCCAATGCGCTGCCCTTTATGCACGCAGCCGAATTGGAAAAAGCACTATTCAGCGGTAATTTTGAACTTGCAGCAACGCACATTCTACCCGTTTTGCTGTATGGTGTATTGATAACAGTTATTGCCGTATTCTGCTTTCTTAGGCAAATGAAAAAACAGTAAGGATTGAGGAGATGAAATATAAGCTCATTATCGATAAAAACGCAGAAGAAGAAATTATAGCAGTCGTTCATGCACCTTCTTCTCTGACACAGCAAATCGAGAATCTTGTTTGTAGCTATTCCGGTGAGGACTACATTATGGGATACAGGGATGACGAGATGCGGAAACTGGCATTTTCAGAAATCGAATGTATTACCATTCTGAACAGAAAAGTAATTGCCATTGATATAGGTGGTAACCACTTTTCACTCAAAGACAGGCTTCGTGACTTGGAAGGTATCCTACCCTCTTACTTTATCCGCATTAACAAATCTACCCTTGCCAATGAACACCGTATTCTGCGATTTGATGCGGTGTTCAGCGGCGGTGTGGATGCCGTATTTCAATGTGGCTATAGGGAATATGTTTCCAGACGCTGCTTTGCGGAAATCAGAAGGAGGTATGAATGAATATGAAAAAGTTTGTTTTGGAGTTTTTGCGCCGAGGGTTTGCAGCTTGCGGCATGGGTCCCATCATTTTAGCGATACTCTATCTGATTTTGCAACAGACCGCTGCCGTAGAGACTCTAACCGTAAATCAGGTCTGCATTGGAATCTTTTCAATAACCGCACTTGCTTTTATTGCAGGAGGTATGAACGCCATTTATCAAATTGAACGGTTGCCCTTGATGGTGGCAATTTTGATTCACGGCAGCGTTTTATATATCAGCTATCTCGTCACTTATTTGCTTAACGATTGGCTGGATTGGGGTGTAATGTCCATCGTAGTTTTCTCGGCTATTTTTCTTGTGGGCTATATCGTGATATGGGCGCTCATTTATTCAATAACCAAAAACAGAACAGAAAGGCTCAATGAAGCGCTAAAGCAGAAACAACAGAATCCATAGATCAGAAAAACCGCTGCAACTTCCATCCGACAAGGGATGAAAATTGCAGCGGTTTCTTTATGCGGAATGAATATCTTTTCGGGTGTATTTCCAATAGGCAGCAACAATTCCCACCGTCCCGAATATAAGACCAATTGCAATTAAAGTACCATCTAAATACCCGTTGCTCACAATGTCAGCGCCCTCACAATATCCGAAAGGTGTTATGTATTTCAAGAACTCCGCAACTTCGGCGATGTTGGCGACCAGGTTCATAAAATACATCATCACCGCAATGCCAAGTCCCACGCCAGTGCTTCCTTTGCGTAGAAATGCAGAGATACCAAAGCAAATGCCCGCCAATTCAATTTGAAGCAGATAGTAAGCAAGATGCAACAGATTTATTTCTTCCCAGGGAATCTCCTCCCCGATTATAACCATGGAGCCGACGGAAATGGCATAAATAATTAGATTCAACGCTGTTATTTGAATCAGAACAGCAATCAGTTTTTCCGTAATGATTTTGACACGGCTGACAGGATGGGTCAGAAGAAATTCGGCAGTCCGCTCCTTCTCCTCTTTACTGAGAATGCCTACGGCACAAAGCGCAGCATAAAATGCACCGCCAAGTCCCAGCACATTTCCGCACTCAATGGCATAGAAGCCGACCAGTGTGCCGAAATTCAGGCGATCCATACCAAAGGCCGCAGTAAAAGAACCCATAGAGGCAAATACATCACTGATGCCATCCATTTCCCCTTTCATTTCCGGGAACAAAAACACGCAAACTGCAAGCAGCATGGCGATTGCCGCTGTCCATATCAAAAAGGAATTTTTTCCTTGCTTTAATTCGTGCTTTACAATCGTCATACTCTATCACCGTCCTTTTCATAATAATGCAGGAAGATTTCCTCCAGATCAGGCTCCGAAATATGGATGTCCAAGATGTTTCCGTCCGAAAGCTGCCGAAGCAATTGGTTTATATCGCCGCCGAATAGGAAGCTGGTGATTCCGTCTACCGTAACCTGATCCCGAATCCCGGTCAAATCCGTCAGGTCAACAGTTCCCCGCAGAGACACTCGCTTGGCATTTGTTTTTGCCAAAGTATCCACACTGTCGCAAGCAATTATTCTGCCTTCCCGAATAATGGCGGCACGGGAGCAATTATGCTGTACTTCGGATAGAATATGGCTGGAAAGAAATACGGTTGTTCCCTGACTGCTGCGCTCCCGGATGATTTCAAAAAATTCACGCTGCATAAGCGGATCAAGACCACCGGTGGGTTCATCCAAAATCAAAAGTTCCGGACGATGCTGCAAAGCACAGATGATGGCGACTTTCTTTCGATTGCCAAAGGATAATTCGTCCACCTTTCGGTTTCTATCCAACTGCAAACGCTCACAGAGGGATTTGCTTTCGGCTGCACAATTCTTTTTGCGCAGGTCGGCAGATAATTTCAAGATGTCCTTTACCTTCATGCCGGGATAAAAAATCGCTTCTGACGGAAGATACCCAACCTTCTGCAAAACAGCTTCTTTATTCTTTACCGTGTCCATACCGAAAATCTGAGCACTGCCTTTTGTGGGGGATACCAGTCCCAGCAGGGTACGAATGGTGGTAGATTTTCCCGCACCATTTGGCCCGATAAAACCGAACACTTCGCCCTGCTCCACAGACAGATTCAGTTCCAAAACACCTCTGGATTTCCCGTAATATTTGGTTAAATTCTCCGTTTTAATTGCTTCCATGATTTTTACTCCTTACGCAGATAGATGCTTTTCCAAAAGGCCAACAGTTTTGTGAAATCCTTTTCCATTTTCTCTATATCCACATTGCCTTGCTGCACCATTTCCCAAAGATAACCCTCCGAAGCCCAATACATTTCCCGATACATCATAGGAATATCCAGTCCTGGTATAAATTGAGAGGGATCGAGGTTCAGGCGTGTTTTATCCGCTTTCAGATTGAAATACCTGTGATAGCTCTCCTGAATAGCTGCACTGATTCCTGCATCCTTTTCGTAAAATGCCTTGATTGTGAAGTTGCCCATATCCGGGTACAAGCGGATGATTTCCATTTTTGCCCGCATACCTCGTTCCATGCTTTCAAACAGCTCCGTCTGTCCGTAGCATCCATATCTGGTCAGAAATTCAATTGTCGTTTCGGCGCATTTGTCCCACAGGAACAAGTACAACTCCTTCTTGTTGTGAAAATAATGGAACAGCAGAGATTTGCTGATTCCCGCCTCGGCAGCAATCTCACTCATAGGACTGTTTTTGTACGAATTTTGTGAAAATACCCGGTAGCCCGCATTGATGATAGCTTGCTGCTTCTCTGGCGGCAGGGTATAAAAGCGTTCATTCATCGTGTCACCTCCATAAACCGTTTCGGTCAAGCATATTCTAAATCCGTTGACCGATTTTGAGAAGACTGCTTGTAGAAATTTCGAAAATTTCCAAAATCCCAGCAAAGGAATAAAGGCACCGCCGAAGCGATGCCTTTAGCTCATAAATACTTCTTATTAAAGACAGGAAAGCTGATTGCCAAACAGACCACACTCAAAAGAACGGTGATGTAAATTGCCGTAACATATGACCGTGCCTCCACCGTTCCGTAAATGAGGGAATTTCCGTCCATCAACAGAGTAGGAAGATATTCCTTTGCTTTCGGGATTAGGCCAATCAAATACGATACCAGAACTGTACAGCCTGTTCCGGCAAGCACACCCGTGTTTGAGTTGGACAACGTGGAAAACAGTACGGTCAAAGCTACCACCAATGATCCAAACAGCCACCAGCAAATGACAGAAAAAAATAAATTCTGCGCTATGGAATTATCCCAGAAATAAGTGTTGTAGCCAAAGGTGATAGTGAAGCAGAACCAATAACAAACTGTCCAGAACAGAGTCAAAATGATTGCTTTGGAAATCACTACCTTATGCCGGTCGAGTCCTTTTGTCAGAGCAAGCACCAAAGTGCCTGACTGATATTCTTTCGTAAAGATGCTGCTTTCAAGCAATATAAATGCAATCAGTCCCATCGGAGCATTTTTGAAGAACTGCACCCATGAATCCATTGCGCTTACCGTAACAGCCGTAACCGTCATACCGCTTGCTTCAAGAGAATCCGCCATCATTTCAAGCAGCCAAGGCGTCAGTTTTGCAACAGCAGGATTCATGATACCAAGCAAAATGAAGATTATGACAAGAATCAACAGTCGCCCTGATCGCACCTGTTCCATCCATTCTTTTTTCATAAAGGCAAGTAAAGATTTCATTTCTCCACCACCTCCATAAACAAAGTTTCAAGTGTAGGTTCAACCCGTTCTATTTTCAGCAGACGGATACGATTATCCGTAACAAAGCGCAGTATGTCAAACAGGGTGTGATCGTTCTCACGGAAAGAGGCTGTATTTATGCCGGATTTTTTCAGTCCCGCAAATACGTTCATAAGCAGTTTCAGTTCTTCCTCGTTTCCTGTTTCAAGAACATACTCCTCTGTACGGTATTGGGATTTTATATCTGACAGTTTCCCCTGGATGTTCACTACACCGTCATTTAAAAATGCCACATCGGTGCAGATGCGCTCCACATCAGACAGAATGTGTGTGGAGAATAAGACGGTCGTCTGTTCTCTAACTGCCATCAGAATATCCAGTATTTCTTTTCGTCCCACAGGATCAAGGGCAGAGGTGGGTTCATCGCAGATGAGCAGCTTCGGACGGTTTAAGAGTGCCTGGGCAATTCCGAGCCGTTGTTTCATACCTCTGGAAAAACCTTTGATTCGATGTTTTTCATTGCCAAGCCCAACAAGTTTCAGAAGCTCATTGCTTCTGCTTTTGATTTCAATTCTGCTCATTCCGGTGATCTCACCGCAAAAAGAGAGATATTCCGGTGCTGTCATAAATGGATAGAATTCCGGTACATCGGGTAGATAACCAATGTGTCTGTTTGTTGCCGTCTGTCCATAAACAACCTTTTCTCCTGATACCAATATCTCGCCGCCATCTGCTTTGAGAAGTCCAAGTATCGTTTTCATGGTGGTTGTCTTACCAGCTCCGTTTTTACCAATAAACCCGAAAACGCTGTATTCGGGAACAGACAGATCGAGCCCCTTCAGAACCGATTTGTCCCCGAAGCGTTTCTGAAGATTTGTTATTGCCAGCATGTCCATTACGCATCCTCCTTGCCGAGCAGGAAGTACATGATAGGCCCGACAAAGTTCATCAACACGATGGTAATGATGAGCCACAGCGTGCGATTGCCTCGTTTATAATTCTTGTGGGTCAAGATGTGATGCAGAGTATAGCCGAGCAATGCAAATTCTGCAATGACCAACGGGATCAAAAATGGGAGAAATTCCATAATCTTATCCATTCTCTTTCTCCTTTCCGTAGGTTTCCACACAGAAGCCGTGATAACCGCAACAGGTACAGGTCAGTTTACGGAGTGTCGGCGTGTGTCTTGCCCAAAACGCTTCCTTGAAGTTTGGCTTAAATACCTCGTGGCACTGCGGACAGATATATACTACCCGTTTGAAATAGAAGTTTGATACCCATACGGCATAGGGAATTGCCACAAACCAGTACGCAGCAAACGGCCACCAAATTCCCATAGTGATCCACAGAACAATCGATGTCCACTGGATAATGCCAAGCGGAATTCCGGTTATGAGCAGAATGGCATGGAGCTTTTGCATATTCTTTTTGTTTTCCATCGCATAAGCTATATCACCGATAGATTCAACAGAGAAATTATCAATGCCTCTTAGCTCTTTTTTGATGCCATCAAGTATAGCAAGTTTTTCTTGCCGTTCGCTTACTTCCTCACGAAGCGCCTGTTCCTGCTGTTCCAGCAAAACAGATATGACACTGCCTGGATCATCTTCGGACAGCAACTCGCCAATGTTGTTAATAGATATTCCGGCATCTCGTAAAAAACAAATGATCTTCATTCGCTTCAGATCCTGTTCGGAATAAAGCCGCCTACCACCCTCCGACAGCTCGCTGGGAACGAGAATGTTCCTCGAATCGTAATACTGCACTGTCCGAACAGATACGCCACAAAGCTTTGCAATTTCTCCTGTTGTGTATTTTGACATAGCTTTCACCTCCTTACGCCGCTTATTTTACAACATTACGCAGCGTCACAAGCAAGACCTTACGCAGGGGGATTTTTCTGAATATTAACTTTTTGTTCATATTCGGGTCTATCACAGATTTTAAGCCGCCCATAGGCTGAGCTATAGGCGGCTCCTAAATCAACTGTCCAAACTTCTGTATTCAGTTACAGTTTTCAAATATACTTCAGGCTCGCCGTTCAGTATCAAGTCAGCATATCCAATCGGGTCATTGTAGATTAGATAGTCCAGTTCTGACCGCTGATACATGTTGTCAGCAATCTCGTTCTCCACAGCGATAGTGTCAATCGCTATCATACTTCCATCAGCAAATTTCAGTTCCACACAGGCAGTATCCATGTTAAACTCACAAGAAATCAATCTATCCATAAGAAACCTCCATTCTGCGGGATGTTAGATCATCCCAAAATATTTGAACGCTTCTCGGATTGCTTTCTCTTTTTCCGGCGGACACTGGGGCTGTCTGGAATCCTCGGATTTTGGCAGGTTATAGTTTTTTCCTACCTCAATCCCACATTTCCGCTTAATCTGTGAGATATAGAGGTTGGACACCTTTAATCCGGTATGCTCCAACACATACTCCTTGATCTGCGGATAGGTAGCTCCATCTTGGAACTCCGACATATCCATATCTTCCAAAGAGAACTCAACCCGAATCTTTTTCGAGTCGACCTCGCCCTTGGAAAGCAAGACAACCGTCTCCACATTCCCCGTCCCCGGAAACATATCCACACATCCGGCCCGCTCCACCGTATATCCGTTCTCCACAAGCACTTCCAGATCCCGGGCCAGGCTCGTGGGCTTGCAGGAAATATAGAGAATCCGGTCCACGCCATATCGTATGATCTTCTGCAGGGCCTTGGGATGGATTCCGTCGCGGGGCGGATCCAGGATGATGAAATCCGGCTTTTCTGTGATCTCATCCAGCACCTTCAGCACATCTCCCGCAATAAATGTACAGTTATCCAGGCCGTTCAGGGCGGCATTTTCCCGGGCGGCTTCCACTGCCTCTTCCACGATTTCCACGCCGATCACCTTGCCAGCTGCCGGAGCCATCATCTGCGCAATGGTTCCGGTTCCGCTGTACAGGTCGTATACCACGCAATCCTCTTTTCCCAATTCCCCGATATAATCCCGCGCAGTCTGGTACAGCACCTGCGCGCCATAGCTGTTGGTCTGGAAAAAAGAAAAAACGGATATCCTAAACTTCATGCCCAGAAGCTCCTCATAGAAGAAATCCTGTCCGAAGAGAATGGTTGTCTCATCACTTTTTACCACATCCGCAACGGAATCGTTTCTGATATGCAGGATTCCCGCCAGCTTGCCGGAAAGCGGCAGTTCCTGAAGCATCTGTACGAATCCATCCAGCAATGCCCGTTCTTCCTCGCAATCTATCTGGGAAGTCGTTACCAGACCCACCAGGATCTCTTTCGTATACGCTGCTTTGCGCACCAGAAGATGGCGCAGATACCCCTTATGGCTGAGACGATGAAAGAAGGAGATCTCTTTTTGGGAGAAATATTCCTGTGTGCCCGAAAGGATCTGACGGTAATCTTCATCCACGATCTGACAGCCGCACACTGTCACGATATCATAGAAACTTCCCCTTTTATGCATCCCCAGCGCCAGCGGCCCGTCTTTATATTCATCCCCAAAAGAAAATTCCATCTTGTTCCGGTATGCAAGCGGCATAGGGCTGCCCTTTATCGGCTCGAATATCCAGGGTTTTTCCTGGTGCACCAGGGCTGCATCCAGCAGTTCTTTTACCTGGCGTTCCTTTAATTCCAGCTGTTTTTCATAAGGGAGGGAGAGATAGATACAGCCGCCGCAGCTGCCGAAGTGCGGGCAGGGGGCCTGTATCTCGTCTGGAGACGGCTCCAGCACGCACAGCGCGCGCCCTTCTCCTCTTCCCTTTCTCACCTTTCCGATCATTACGGAAATCTTCTGGCCCGGAAGCACATTTTTCACCGTTGCCCATTCATCCCGGCCATTTTCCTCCCCTTCTTTTGGCAGCAATCTCACATTTCCTTTATTAGGGAACTTTACCTCTGAGACAATTCCTTCCCGGATTTCTCCCTTTTTCATCCTATGCAGACTCCTTCATTTCTTTTTTGATCTTCCAACAGAAACGGGTGTCCCGCTTCAGGGCACCCCTATATAAAAAGTATGTACTTGGCATACATTCGCACCGCATGCATCCGCCAGCAGGCATCCGAAAAGAACTTTTCCCGCCGCACAAAAACGGGATGCCTGCGGCATCCCGTCTCACATCTGCCTTATTCCTCACCGTCAGCTTCTGCGGTATCCTCGCTCTCTGCCTCATCTTTCGATGCAGCAGGCACATCTTCTTCTTCAAAAAACTCATCATCAAAATCATCGTCAAAGTCGTCTTCAAAATCCTCCAGATAATCCGGAGTCAGATAACGGTATACCGCATATGCAATTCCTGCCACAGCAGCGATCGCGCCGATGATAGCAAGAACCCAGAGGAGGGTATTTCCATTGTCCTTTCTGTCTTCTTTTTTCCCGAGCAGATCATTCATTTTTACCATTTCTAACACCTCTTCCAGTTTTCCCATGCCAACCATCCTTTCTACCCGTATTAGTATGCACAGCAGCCCATACTGAAATACTGCTTTTATCATACCACTTTTTACATATCTTTACTATAAATTTTTCATGAAAATACGATAAATTTACTTGTCATGCGTTCATTTTTACAGCCTTGTTGGGACTGTACCCGCCATAGTCTCCCCGGTTCAGGAATATTTGTTCCTGAACCGGGAATTCTTTTTCACAGAATCCAGAAACCTCTTCCTCAGATCTTTTTCAGCTTGGCAAAGGCCGCATACATGATTTTCACGCCTGCCATGTCAAAATCCACCGTCACCTGATAATCCCTTGGCCCATCTTCGATCTTCTGTACTGTGCCTTCTCCATATTTGATATGGCGCACCCGGTCGCCTTCCTGATATTCCAAAGCCGCCTGCTTTAACTGGGCGCCCTTGTTCAAGCCGTTCACGCCTTTCAGGCTGCCCAGCCCCTGGGCGATAAACGGTTTATGCTCTTCTGCCGTACGCTTCGGCTTCACCACAGCCTTCGGCCTCCAGTCTCCCGTGGCCGTGGAATCCTGTCCATAATTTCCGCCGTACGGCGCACTCCTGAAACGTTCCCTGCTCTCCGGCGTTTCTGCAGCCTGGGAAAAATCCACCTTTCTTTTAAATATGGGGGGAGTGTTGTCCAAAAGCTGGGCAGGCACTTCCCTGACGAAGCGGCTGACCGGATTATACTGTGTCTCACCGCGGAGCATCCGCTGCTTCGCGCAGGTGAGCGTCAGATCCTCCTTGGCACGGGTAATGCCAACGTAAGCCAAACGTCTTTCTTCCTCGATCGCGGAAGGATCATCCGAAGTGATGGTCATATAGCTTGGGAAAATCCCGTCTTCCATTCCAGCCAGATATACATAGCGAAACTCCAGCCCTTTGGCCGCATGCAGCGTCATCAGCAGTACCTTATTATCCGATTCTTCCACTCCGTCAATGTCCGCAACCAAAGCCACTTCCTCCAGAAATTCGTTCAGGTTCGGCTCATCATGCGTATCCTCATAGGCGGCCACTTTGCTCACCAGTTCATCAATATTTCCGATGCGTTCCTCCACGCCGTCCTCGTCCGATTCTTCCAGATCCTTCATGTAGCCGCTGGTCTCCAGAACATCCTTCACCAATTCCGTCAGCGTATAGAATTCCTGCTTGCTGCGGAATGAACGGATCATGGAGGCAAACGCTTTTAACTTCACCACGCTCTTTCCCACGGATACGATCTGATCCGCCTCACAGATCGCATCGAAAAAGCTGATTCCCCTTCCATCCGCATAATCCTGCACCCGCTGGATCGTTGCCGCTCCGATCCCTCGTTTGGGCACGTTGATAATACGCCTTGCCGCCAGGTCATCCCTGCCATTGTCAATCGTTTTCAGATATGCGAGAACATCCTTAATCTCCCTTCTGGAATAAAAGTTCACCCCGCCCACAACATCATAGGGGATCCCTTCCATAATAAAACGTTCCTCCAGAATTCGCGACTGCGCATTGGTTCTGTAAAGTACCGCGCAGTCTCTATATTCAGCCTGGCCGTTACGCACATTTTTCCCGATCTGCGTAGCAATATACTCCGCTTCTTCATAGGCCGTATCGAGCTGCCTGAAATGAACCTTTTCGCCGCCCTCTTTGCTGGTCCAGAGATTCTTATCCTTTCGGGCCACATTGTTGCGGATGACGGAATTGGCAGCGTCCAGAATGGTCTGTGTGGAACGGTAGTTCTGTTCCAGCTTGATAACCTTTGCCTCAGGGAATACTTTCTCAAAGTCCAGGATATTGTGAATATTTGCTCCCCGGAACTTATAGATCGACTGATCGTCATCTCCCACCACGCACAGGTTTCTGTATTTTCCTGCCAGCAGGCGCACCAGTTCAAACTGGGCTGTGTTGGTATCCTGATACTCGTCCACACAGATGTAGCGGAAACGTTCCTGGTAGGAATCCAACACCTCCGGCCTGGCTTTAAACAATTCCACGGTTTTTACAATCAAATCATCAAAATCGAGGGCATTATTCTTTCTTAATGTCTCCTGATATTCCTTATAGGCCTCTGCGAACTTGCGCTTCGTAAAATCTCCCATCGTGCTAAGTTCATATTCCAACGGGGAAATCAGTTCATCCTTTGCGGATGAGATCTCCGAAAGCAGTGCCCGTTCCTTATACATCTTGGTATCAATGTTCAGCCGCTTACAGATTTCCTTCATGACATTCTTCGAGTCGTCGGAATCATAGATCGTAAAATTCGTATCGTATCCGATACGGTCTATGTATCTTCTCAATATGCGCACACAGGTCGAATGAAAGGTGGAAACCCAGATGCTTTCAGCGCCAAAGCCGACGATATCATCCACACGTTCCCGCATCTCTCCAGCCGCCTTATTGGTGAAAGTGATCGCAAGAATATTCCACGGATTTACCCCTTTCTGATCGATCAGATGGGCGATCCTCTGGGTCAGCACCCTGGTCTTTCCGCTTCCGGCACCGGCAAGAATCAGCACAGGCCCTTCCGTCTGCAGCACCGCCTCCCGCTGTCTGTCATTCAGCATATCGTAACCGCTCATGTTCTTCTCTCCATTTCTCAACGCTTCCCGATTTTGTGCCTCTTTATTATATCGGAACATGCATTCGGTGTCGATAGAAATTTATATTCTCGATTATTTATATTTTTTACCCCGATTTATTCCCGCTCCGCCCTGTTTCTGCCGCCCGCCCCTCCGTTTTCCATTCTCCGTTCCGGACCGGAATGGGAAATCCAGGCACACCGCCTCATTTTTTCTCATATGATATATCATCAAGCCCATGGAGGATATGTATGAAAAAGAAAATTCTGGCATTTACACTGGCGCTCGCCATGCTGACCGCCTGCCTGGCAGGCTGCGGTTCGGATACGTCCGGCGATACGGACGGCGGGCAGCAGACCGAAGAAAAGCAGCTGACGGAAGTAACCTTAAACGAGGTGGCCCATTCCATTTTCTATGCGCCCATGTATGTGGCGATTGAAGAAGGGTATTTTGAAGAGGAAGGAATCAATCTCACGCTGGTAACCGGCTTTGGCGCCGACAAAACCATGACGGCCGTTCTCACCGGCGAGGCCGACATCGGATTTATGGGGTCGGAAGCATCCATCTATACTTATCTGGGCGGCACGGAAGATTATGTCGTCAACTTCGCACAGCTGACCCAGCGCGCGGGCAATTTCCTGGTATCCAGAACGCCCATTGACAACTTCACCTGGGATATGCTCAAGGGCACTTCTGTTCTTGGCGGCAGAGCCGGCGGCATGCCCGAAATGGTCTTTGAATACATTCTGAATAAAAACGGCATCGACCCCAAAGCGGATCTGAGCATCGATCAAAGCATTGACTTCGGTTCCACGGCCGCCGCTTTCTCCGGCGGGCAGGGAGATTTCACCGTTGAATTCGAGCCCCACGCCACCCTCCTGGAACAGAAAGGCGATGGATATGTAGTCGCTTCCCTTGGCGAAGATTCCGGCTATGTGCCCTACACCGCTTTTTCCGCCAAAAAAAGCTATATAGAAGCCAACCCGGAGGTGATCCAGTCCTTCACCAATGCGCTCCAGAAGGGAATGGACTATGTTCAGGCTCACTCCCCTGAGGAAATCGCCGCAATCATCCAGCCGCAGTTTGAAGAGACCGATGCGGAGACAATCACAGCCATCATCACCCGGTATTATGAACAGGATACCTGGAAGGAAGACCTGGTCTTCAGCGAAGACGCTTTCACCTTGCTTCAGAATATTCTGGAAGAATCCGGCGAGCTTTCTCAGCGCGTTCCCTATACAGATCTGGTGAATACCAGCTTTGCCGAAACTGCAGCGGATTAAACAAACTGCATCCTTTTTCCCGGACGATACGTTCCTTTTCCTGAAAGCCGCTTCAAAAATCGACTGCTTCTAAGTTTTTTACAGGCTTTTAGGAAAAGGAATACAGCCGCCCCTCAAATCATACCGCATGTGTAAGCCGCACAGATACAGGGCAGGCCGCAAGGATTCCGGGGCTGAGCGGTAAATTGCAAAGCGGTTCAAGGGCAATGCGGAATTTAATTTTTCACTCAACCGGCAAAGCGGATTTCTCAAAAAAGTTCTTGCCAACAGAAAAAGAATCTGTTATGATATTAGCTGCATGGGGCATTAGCGCAGCTGGGAGCGCGCCACGCTGGCAGCGTGGAGGTCACGGGTTCGAGCCCCGTATGCTCCACGAAGCAGCATCCTTACAAGGGTGCTGTTTTTTTATGCTGAAATTTCCATTGAACAGGCTGAAGGATTCCAAACGCCAGAAGACGGAATGATGGCATCAATGACGCATACGCTCCTAACGATCGATGCGATCTGAAGTAGCCTGTTTTCTCTTTTTCGCCTGTCCTTTCAAACAAAAAAAGAATGCTGAAAACATCATATCTTCAGCATTCTTCTTCATGGACCCGAAGGGATTCGAACCCTCGGTCTCTGCGTTGCGAACGCAGCGCTTTCCCAGCTAAGCTACGAGCCCACAGATCAAAAATATCCGATAAAAATGGAGGCAACGGGGCTCGAACCCATGACCTTTCGCGTGTGAGGCGAACGCTCTCCCGGCTGAGCTATGTCTCCATGCGTTATATTCTACCACATTTTACGCATTTCGCAATAGCAAATTTGCCAAAAATGAAAGTTTTTTTTGGTCATTTTGTCGAATCCGCTCTTTATCAGGCTGTTTCGCCCTCTTCGGACGCTTTGCCTGTATTCTTCTTTCCCTTTCCCTTTTCGGGAGATGCGGCCTGGGTATAGGCATCCAGCAGTTTCTCAATCAATAGTTTTTTTACATATACATCAAAGCTCAGCATGCAGATAAAGGAAAAGAACTGCAGAAACTCCCGCTCTCCTTCCCCGGCCCCTTCAAACGTATTTTCTGCACGCTTGAACTTCTCTATCACATCCCTTTTCATCACCTCGACCTGCTCCCTTTCCAGGCCGAATACTTCATTATAAATATCTTCAAGGGTCAGTCCTTCTTCCCCTTTAAAATATTTCTCCGTTATCGGCTGAAGGATGGTCTGAATATCATTGATGGCCATCACACCCTTGTAATAATAAATAAAAATCAGAATAAGGACGTGCTCTTTGGAATACTTTTTCTTAACCGGAGGCGGCAGCAGATTATTCTTCGTATAATTGTTAATCATGGTTTTCGTGAGGATCTTGTCCTCCTCCGGATATCTGGTGGCATGCTTCAGTTTACTATCCATCAAGGTTGTCACCTGATCCATGTACAGATCTATATTCGGAATATCTTCTGTCTTTATATAATCGATCCTGTCCAGGCTTTCCACAATGCTGTTCAGCAGATCTTCTATCGAAATCGTCATCTTCCACTCCCTCTTCCGCACCGGCAGTCTATTTTGCCAGATAACCTGCGCCATTGTCTGTCGTTACCTTCGCTCTTTATTATATAGTATTGAAAACCACATGACAAGCATTATCTTTCAGGCCATTCCCCGCAAAAATTATTTGGGAAAAAATAACAGCCCGGTGGGCTCCGGACTGTTATTCATGGAATTCTCCTATGCTTTCGCAGCGCCCTGGCAAACGTTCTGAGGCCTATACCCCCGTAATATTGACCGCATGCAGATAGGCGTCCGAACCATGGGCGCAGGATACGCTGATCTTTTTCTCGCTGACAAGCGCTTTACAATTATTCATGCTGCTCAGCACGTCCAGCTTCAGCTCCATCGTCCCCTGCGGCGTGTTCAGGTAAAGCAGATTTTCATTGGAACGGCTATCCACTGTGCCCGTTACGGTTACTGTAGAAGAAGTATCGACGCTGACCCCCGTATTCCCGCTTTTTTCCCCCACGATACGGGAAGCATGAAGGTAGGCATCAGAGCCCCGGTAAAAAGAGACCGTCAGCTTTCTGCCGGGCGTCAAAACCCTGCCGGAACTGGTATCCGTGCTGCTGTCAATGACGAACTGCATCTCTCCTCCGCTGGTGGACAGGTATAAGAGCGCTTCTTTCGTATTGTCCGTAACCGTGCCCGAAACGGTGGTGACGGAAGCCTCCCCATTCGGAGGGGCAGAAACCGTGGTTTCCTTATCGGATATGCTGACCGCATGCATATAGGCGTCGGATCCGCGCGCACAGGTAACGCGATACTCTTCCCCCGCCACAAGCACGGAGCAGTTCTCCATATTGGTGGCAGCATCCAGCCTGATCTCCATCTGGCCCTGCGCCGTATCCAGATAGAGAAGATCCTCCTTGGTCTTCTCACTGAGTTTGCCCGTGACGGTCACAGAAGTGGAATAATCAATGGACGCCGCATCAACCGGTGAATCATTCGTGATTTTTACCGCATGCAGATAAGCATCCGAGCCACGGGATACGGAAACATAGACCTGCTTGCCGGGAAGAAGGATTTTACAGGAACTGGTGTCGGTTCCCGCATCCAGTTTAATCTCCATTTTTCCCTGCTGCGTGGAAAGCAGCAGCAGTTCCGCCGTCGTCCCCTCAGAAACCGTTCCGTAAACAGTGGCCATAACTTCCGCCGCCTGCGCCTTCAGGCTGTTTTGCGGAATCAGGAACAGAGCCAATGCCAGAACAATCACCCCCGCCTTTGTTGCTATTCCTCCCTTTCTCATTCTTGTACCTCCCTTACTCTGCCGGTTATATAGCATCATCATATAATAACTGTTCACGAAAAGCAACAGCTCCCGGCTGTCTTTCTTTCCCCGTATGCCGCTTCAAAAAATGGCCGTTTCTAAGGTTTGCAGGCGGGACATCTTTCGTGAGGCGGCTAAACTCCGCCCTTGCGGGCGTCGAACAACGCCGCCAGGACGCACGAAAGATACCCCGCCCGCAAACCTAAGAAACGGCACATTTTTTTCACAGGCACACGGGGAAAGAAAGACAGCCGGGCGCTGTGGCCACTCCAAAATGCGGAGGAGGGATGGGAGTCCGCTGCTTTGGGCCGCTCTGCCAGCGCCTGCGGAAATGGGCAGGGAGAAATACGGACGGCTGCGCCAGAATCGAGACATTCGAGACATTTTTCTTTACTTTAAAACTTTAGTATGTTAAAATGTTTACTAGACGCAGGCGGTCTTTTTTCTCTATTTTTCCGGAAGAAACCTGAATATTCGCCGCCAAGCACGGAGGTATCAATCAGTATGAACAAAAAAATCAAGACGGAAGCGGTTGACTATCTTTTTGAAGCTATCCTGAGCCTGGAAACGAAGGAAGAATGCTATCGTTTTTTTGAGGATCTGTGTACCGTAAATGAACTGCTTTCTCTGTCTCAGCGCTTTGAAGTGGCCGCTATGTTAAAAGATCACAAGACCTATCTGGACATAGCGGAAAAGACGGGCGCTTCCACTGCTACCATCAGCCGGGTGAACCGTTCTCTGAATTATGGAAATGATGGGTATGAGTTGGTTTTTGGCAGAATGCATAAGGAAGAATGAGTGTGCCGCCGGACGCGCGGAATATTTTCTATGCTCCGTAATCGGGCAGAACGAAGCGTCTGACGCCATAAGTATCCAGGCTTGTCCAGCCTGCTATATTCTTTGAGAAAATAAGCAGAATAGGGCAAGAAATCCCTTTACTTTTATACCTTCCTATGTTATTCTGGCTATGTCTGAAGGGGCTTTCCTTTATGACAAAATAGGCGCCTGATGCTGCGTGCTGGCGCTGGCTAATCTTATTTTGGGAGGTATCTTGTAATGAACAAAGGTACGGTTAAGTGGTTTAACAACCAGAAGGGGTACGGTTTCATCTCTAACGAAGATGGACAGGACGTATTCGTACATTATTCAGGGCTGAATATGGAAGGCTTCAAGACCCTGGAAGAAGGGGCAGCCGTTGAGTACGATGTGATCCAGGGAGAAAAGGGCCCCCAGGCCGTGAACGTAACCAAGTTATAAGATTTCTGTTGGAGATCCGCTTCCGTTACGAAACCATATTTACTGTAAACACAAACAATCGGGAAGAGTTCCTGTTTCAGAAGAATCTCTTCCCGATTTTCTTATTTTCTTCTATGCGTGTTGCGGACACAGGCAGCCACAGAGTTACATTTCCTCCGCCGCGTATGCCATCACTTTTTCAAATTCCAGCTTTCCGCCGTACAGATCCAGGGCGCTTCCCACAGTGATGTGTATCTTATTTCTTCCCAGTTCCTTAATGCTGCGGATATCTTCAAAAGAGCGGATTCCTCCTGCATAGGTAATCGGTATCCGGTTCCATCTTCCCAGCATGGATACGAGTTCCTTCTCGATTCCGCAGACCTTTCCTTCCACATCCACCGCATGAATCAGAAATTCATCACAAAAGGACGCCAGCATGTCCAGCACATCCTCGTTGAGAATGACCCGGGTATATTTCTGCCATCTGTCGGTCACAATATAGTATGCGCCGTCCTTCTTTCTGCAGCTCAGATCCAGAATCAACTTCTTCTTTCCCACATTTTCCAGAAGGCGGTTCAGATTCTCATAGGAAATCGTGCCGTCCCGGAATACATAACTCGTTACGATCACATGAGAAGCTCCCGCATCCAGATATTCGGATGCATTTTCCGCCGTGATGCCACCGCCTGCCTGAAGCCCGCCCGGATATGCGCGCAGGGCAGCAAGCGCCTGCTGCCTGGAAGCTTCATAATAGGGGCTATTCTTGCCGTTTAACACGATTACATGCCCGTTCTTCAGATCTTTTTCTTCAAAAAGCCTCGCATACCAAGACGCATCCTTTTCCGATACGAAATTCTCCTGCGCCTGGTCACAGGTATCCGCCACGCTGCCTCCCACCAGCTGCTTCACCTTACCGTTATGAATATCGATACAGGGTCTGAATTCCATTCCTATCTCCTTACCTCATTCCGCCTTTCCGGCGTTTTTCCAAAAATTAGCTATATTTTACTTGAAAATTTCCTTTTTGACAATTCTTTTTTTGGATATTTTCAGCTAGGATAAATTTTATCGTCTTGAATATACTAAGTATTACGCAGTGTGAAGCATTGCATACGGGCTTAAAATATCTCTCAAAGCCTGGTCTGCCGTACGGGGCTTTATACGCCTCACGGCGCTTTGCATTGGGTTAATATTCATGCATCAGGGTTTTCAGAAAGCCTAAATACGCGACCAAAGGAGTGAATACTATGAAAAAGCGAAACAGGATCATTCCTGCCGCCCTGATTCTTATGATGCTTGCCAGCACGGCTGCCTGTGGAAAAAATGAGCAGGATGCCAATGATATGGCTGACAACAGAGTAGAATCCTCTCAGGCTGCGGAATGGGACAGCACCGCAGATGCCCAGAAGGAAACCGCCGGTTCCAATCATACGGACACGGCTGGGATCAACGGAACAAATAACGGCACCACCGGCGGCAACAGTACCGCTACGGACAGCGACACCATTCTTGATGATGCCAAAAACGCTGCGGATGATGTCACAGATGGAGCCGGCAATGCGATGCAAGATGCAGGAAACGCTGTTGAAAATGCGGCGGATAATGCCGGAAATGCTGTGAACGATATCGTAGAAGGCGCCGGGGATGTGGTAAAAGATGCCGCAGACGGCATTGCTGACGGCGTCAAAGATGCGACCGGCAATAAATAACAGGCTGCTGTCAGCCATTCAAAATTCCGGACCAGCTTTCTGCTGGCCCGGAATTTTGACGTCTCGAAATCCAATTCCGTTCGCTCTTATACGCTCTTTTCCACCAGCGTTCCATCCATATAGGCTGCCAGCAGATTTTCCAGGTGACGGATGCTCTCCTTTAATTCCGCTCCGATATCCGTATCGGCGACGCGAATACGATGCGCAGCCGTCTCCACGATGATGGAATCCGATATGATATCCGATTCTTTCTGTATCGCTGCCTCCGCTGACTCAAAAGGCTCATGGGCCACCAGCGTCATGCCGTGGGAATTGGCCACCAGCGTATATCCTGCAATGCCCGTTTTCCCCTGGTACGCCTTGGAAAAGCCGCCATCGATGATCAGAAGCTTTCCTCCGCATTTGATCGGCGTCTCCCCTTTCTTCAGTTCCACCGGCACATGCCCGTTAATGATGTGGGAAGTGTTCACATCCAGGCCGAATTCTTCCAGAATCCGGTTCACCACATCTTCCCTGTCCATCAGGCGGTAATAGCTGTTCTTTTTTTCCGTATGGGTGCTTTTATCCTCAACAAAGTACCGCTCGAAAGTGGCCATCTTGTCCTTGCCGAACACGGGCGAGTTAGGCCCTGTCCAGATATACCAGATGATATCCTTTCCCTTCTGCGCATCCTCCTTATTCTTGGAGTAATATCCTTTTCTCGCATAATGCTCCAGGATATCATATAATTTTCTTCCACTGTATTCCTTTCCGAATACGTTCACCTTCAGGAAATTGCCCTCCTCGTCCATAGGCACACAGCCGTGATAGAGGAGGTTGGAGTTGTGAACCTTATACAGCGTTCCCTTTGAAAAAAGGAAGCGGACATGCCTCTGCAGCTTCTCACAATGCCGGAAGGCCTGGATCAGGCGCTCCACCACCTGTTCCTCTTCTTCAGAGAGACGATAGGGATCCGCCGGATCCACTGTCGGGAAATCCGTATCCCGCATCGGATAATCCACGCCCGCGATGTTCACCGTCTTTTTCTCATAATCGATCTTATCCAGCAGGAGCCTGTCCTCCATGCCGAATTCCGGCCGCCGCTTGATAAGCTGCCCTTCCAGCTTCATCTGAATGATCGTGATGGCCTTGTGCATCCTCATATCGAGATCCAGATCCTTCGTATCATAGCCTTCATCATATTTGATGGAAAAGGCGCTGCAATCCGTATCCGCATAGACATTCATGGCAAAGGTGGCCAGCGGAATCAGATTGATCCCGTACCCCTCTTCCAGAATGTCCAGATTTCCATATCTTGCGGAAACCCGGATGACATTGGCAATACAGGCAGCATGGCCGCTCGCCGCTCCCATCCACACCACGTCATGATTTCCCCACTGGATATCCACAGAATGATACTGGCTCAAGGTGTCCATAATGATATGCGGCCCTTTTCCCCGGTCATAGATATCCCCGACGATATGCAGATGATCGATCACAAGACGCTGGATCAGGTTGCAGAGCGCTATGATGAAATCCGGCGCGCGCTCAATGCGGATAATCGTATGTATGATTTCATTATAATAAGCTTCCTTATCCTGTACCTCTTCCTTCTCCGTGATCAGTTCCTCAATCACATAGGAAAAATCTTTGGGCAACGCTTTGCGCACTTTGGAACGCGTGTATTTGGAAGCCACCCGCTTGGTAATCTGCACGAGCCGGTGGAGCGTAATCTTAAACCAATCTTCCAGGTTCTCCTGATCTTCCTCCTCCCGCATCACAATCTCAAGCTTTTCCTTTGGGTAATAAATCAAGGTAGCCAGGCTGCGCTTGTCCTTGGCCGTCAGGGTATTGCCGAACGCTTCGTCAATCTTGCGCTTTACGCTTCCGGAACCGTTCTTCAGGACATGGTTAAACTGCTCATATTCCCCATGGATATCCGTGAGGAAATGCTCCGTGCCCTTCGGCAGGCTCATGATGGCCTGCATATTGATGATTTCCGTCGATGCATCTGCAATCGTCGGAAACTGTTTAGACAGACTTTTCAGATAGGTGAATTCCAGATCTTCCATGCTCCCTCATCTCCTCCAGGTACGCTCAGCCGTCAATCACATCGCTCATATCATACATTCCCGCAGCCTTCCCCTTCAGGAACTTGGCCGCCTGCAGCGCGCCCTTGGCGAACACATTCTTGGAATAAGCTGTGTGTGAAAAGGTGACCACCTCATCCTCCCCGGCGAAAATCACGTCATGCTCCCCCACAATCGTTCCGCCCCTCACCGCTGATATGCCGATCTCCTTCGCATCCCGCTTCTGCCTTCTGCCGCTTCGGTCATAAACATAAGTATAGGCGCCGCCCCGTTCCTCATTGATGGAATCCGCCAGGGCCAGCGCGGTTCCGCTGGGCGCATCCACTTTCTGATTGTGATGTTTCTCCACGATTTCAATGTCGAATCCAGCCTCTGCCAGGACATCCGCCGCCTGCTTCAACAGCTTCAGCATCAGGTTGATACCGAGGGACATATTGGCGGACTTGAGCACCGCCGCCCGCTCTGCCGTACTCCGTACGCGCTGCAGCTGTTCTTCGGAAAGTCCCGTTGTGCACAGCACACAAGGCGTTCCGGTCCGTCCGCAGTAATCCAGCAACGCGTCAATCGCTTTGGCGGAGGAAAAATCGATGATCACATCCACCTGTTCTTTCCCTTCTTTTTCAAAGGCTTCAATGCTCGGATATACCGGATAGGAATGGGAGCCGCTGTCAAAAGGATCCACCCCTGCCGTAATCTCTGTCTGCGCGTCCTCCGCCGCCAGCCTGGTGATTACCTGCCCCATATGTCCGCTGCAACCATGCATCAGAATTTTAACCATTCTTTTCTCTCCTTCCTAATACGGCCCTCCCTGCCGCAGCAGGATGGGCCGCATCATCCTTCCTCCAAGGGACTGCCGGACGGGCCCAAATAATTTCTCAGGCCCTACCTGTCTTGCCCCGTCCTACAGAATCCCGTATTTCTTCATCTCTTCTTCCAGCTTCGCAGCGTGGGCATCTTCCATCTCGGTCAGCGGACGTCTCAGCGGTCCTGCCTCCATCCCCATCAGGTTCAGCGCCTTCTTCACAGGAATCGGATTCACCTCGGAGAAGAGCGCATTCACCAGGGGAATCGCCTGCAGCTGCATCCTGCAGCTCTCTTCCACCTTTCCTTCAAAGAACTTCTCGCATATATCATGGGTCTGTCTGGGCGCCACATTGGAAAGGACGGAAATCACGCCTTTCGCTCCGAGTGCCAGCATCGGGACAATCTGATTGTCATTTCCGGAATACAGATCCACATCCCCATCCGCCAGGCTCATCAGGTTTGCCACCTGGCTGATATTGTCCGTGGCATCCTTCACGCCCACGATGTTGGGAACTTCCCTGCACAGCCTCACCACTGTCTCCGGCAGTATGTTCACACCGCCCGTCCTTCCGGGTATGTTATACAGGATCACCGGAACATGGATGGACTCAGCGACGATCTTAAAGTGTTCAAACAGCCCCTTCTGGGTGGCTTTATTATAATAAGGCGTTACCAGCAGCACGCCGTCCACCCCTGCCTTCTCAGCTTCCTGGGACAGATAAACCGCCGTCTCCGTACAGTTGGAGCCTGTTCCCGCAATCACCGGAATCCTGCCTGCCACTTTCTCCACGCAATAGCGGATCACGCTCAGATGTTCTTCATGGGTCAGCGTTGACGCCTCGCCCGTGGTGCCGCATACAACGATCGCATCGGTCCCGCCGGCGATCTGCGCCTCAATGTGATCGGCGAACTTCTCATAATTCACGCTTCCATCCTCATGAAAAGGGGTTACGATCGCCACGCCTGCTCCTGTAAAAATAGCCATATGTTCCTCCTTCTTCCGCTTTTCTCCGGGCGGTATCCGTTACAATTTTGCCGAAAAAAATTCCGGCCTGCCTGAATATACAGAAAGGGGCCGGAATACACATTCCTCTTCTCCATTACCGATAGCGCCCCATCCTCAACTAGATGACAGTCATACGGTTCTTAACCGCATGCCCAAGAGTCGAGCCACAGGCTCTCTCCTCTTTCGGCGCTCTCCCCTTTCCCTTTTCCTCTCTTGTGCCTGCCACATCAGAAAAGCTACTGTTGAATCACGCAACCTCTATCTGGATTTCATCATAGCACGCGTTCCATGTTATGTCAACCATACACCAGCCCTTTGCATTTCTCCGCGGCCAAGGGGAAGCGGCACGGAGAAATGCAAAGCAAACGGCGGATACCCGCAACCATCCTGCTACAGGCATCCACCGCATCTGATTCTTTTTTCATTTAATGGTTCTGATTTCAGTCACATAATCGGCCAGTTCGCAGATCTCACTGCCGATGGGAACACCGGTCAGCATCACATCCGTCTCCCCGCTTCTGGCTGCAAGAACATTCTTCAGGTCTTCAACCGTTACGATTCCGATGTCAATCAGGCCTAAAACCTCATCCAGGATGAGCATATCGCATTCCCCTGTATTGAGCACCTTCTTAGCATAGTTCAGGCCGTTTCTGATATTCTGTACCTCTTCCTCCTGCTTCTGCTTCGGAAGGGATGCAAAATCAACATCCGACTTTTCAAAACGGAACAGCTTGATCTCAGGTTCCAGCCTCCGCGCGTAATCATCCTCTGTCAGCCCCTTTCCTCTCAGGAACTGAATGATTACCACATGCGCCCCCTTTGCCGCAGCGATCAGGCCGCAACCGATTGCCGCCGGGGATTTTCCGTGTCCCGCGCCTCCATAAATGTATATTTTTCCTTCTGCCATATGCATGCCTCTCTACAGTACTTCGCGGCCGGGCCGCAATTTTCTTTCAGTGCTGCAGGATCCGTCCTTTTATGAACGCCGGAACCTGCGCCATTTTCCTGTTCATCATATCATATATGCCTGCCCGACGCAACTTTTAATGTATCCCATATCTGATATTTTTGTATGTTAGACGGTTTTTATACATATATTTTTGTGCATATCGCCCAATTTTTACTCTTTCCTTTCTTCGTCTCCGCTTCCTTCTGCTGTTTTCCTCTCCCGCCTTCTATTCTTCAACGAGTTCCAGTTTGCTGACGGAAACCTCATAGGCTACCCGTTTCTCCAGCTGGTCTTCTCCGATTTTTTTCATATATTCACGGCTCTGAATCCTTCCCCAGATCTCACAGCGTTCGCCCACCTGAAATCCTCCGGCGAACCTGGCGTTCCTTCCCCAACAGATACAGGGAATATAATCCGATTTCCCATAAGGCCGGTTTACCGCCAGGAGCACGTCTGCGATCTCACGCCCCAACGGCGTTTTCCGGTATACAGGTTCCTTGCAGATGTATCCATCCAGATAAATCTGGTTGGTCTTAGAACTTTCTTCCAATTCTTCCACGAATTCAATTTCCCTCACGAACACCGAGAGGATGAGACGGTTCTTCTTCTCTTCATGACGGTTATAGGAACGGAACTGTCCGGATACGCATACATAAGCGCCCTTATAATCCTCTTCCACGTCAATCAGCCTTTCTGAAATCATCAGGGGAATGATGTCGCAGGAATCGCTGAGCCTGGCGACCTCCACATCCAGCATGTAGAAGCCTTCTCCAAAAATCTCGTGGCTGAAGGTGAAATCTCCCACCACTTTTCCCATGATGATTACCTGGTTGTTTTCAATTACCTTATCTGTCATTTCAGTTCTCCCTTCTTTGGCCCTGGGGCCGCCTTTAAGAATTTTTTCCAGTATGTACTAATAGTGTATGGAAAGATTCTCCCTTTCAGAACATACAGGGGTCGGCAGGTTTCTACAGGGTTTGCCGGGAGCTTCGGTTTTTCTACAAAAACTGCGTCAAATTTCCTTTCCCATCGCAAACAGCATGCGCGCATGTTGTTTGCAGTGGGCGCGGTATGTTGCTTTGTATATAAAAAGGAGCCGGGGCTGCCGCCATCTGGCGGCAAATCCCGGCTCCTGCATCACTGCAAAATCCGATATTCAATTACGGTTCATGTTCGCGCGTTTTCTCTTGGTGGGATCCAGAATCTTCTTGCGGATGCGCAGGGACTTCGGCGTCACCTCCAGCAATTCATCCGTCTCGATGAAATCCAGCGCCTGCTCCAGGCTTAAGATCCGGGGCGGCGTCAGCCTCAGCGCTTCATCCGCGCTGGAAGAACGGGTGTTGGTGAGCTGCTTTTTCTTGCAGACATTGACTTCGATGTCCTCTCCCCTTCCGTTCTGGCCGATTACCATACCCGCATAAACCCGTTCTCCGGGGCCGATGAACAGCGTTCCCCGATCCTGGGCATTGAACAGGCCGTAGGTCACGGATTCCCCTGTCTCAAAGGCGATCAGGGAACCCTGTTTGCGGTACTGAATGTCCCCCTTATAAGGAGCATAGCCGGCAAAAGAGGTGTTCATGATGCCGTTTCCTTTGGTATCCGTCAGGAATTCTCCCCGATAGCCGATCAGGCCCCTGGAGGGGATGGAAAATTCCAGCCTCGTGTATCCTCCATTGGCCGCTCCCATGTTCATCAGTTCTCCTTTTCTCTGGCTCAGTTTCTCAATGACGCTGCCTGAAAAGGCTTCCGGAACATCGATATAGGCCGTTTCCATGGGTTCCAGCCGTTTGCCGTTCTCATCCGTCTTGTAGAGCACCTCCGCTTTGCTGACCGCAAACTCATATCCTTCGCGGCGCATATTTTCAATCAAAACGGACAGATGCAGTTCCCCGCGCCCGGAGACTTTGAAGCTTTCTGTGGTATCCGTTTCCTCCACGCGAAGGGAAACGTCCGTATTCAGTTCTCTGAACAGGCGGTCGCGCAGATGGCGGCTGGTGACGTATTTTCCTTCCTGGCCCGCAAAGGGGGAATCATTTACCATGAAATGCATGGCAATCGTAGGCTCCGAAATCTTCTGGAAGGGGATCGGGACTGGATTGTCAAGAGAGCAGAGCGTATCCCCGATATGGATATCCGTGATGCCGGAGATGGCAACGATGGAGCCAATGGAGGCCTGCTTTACTTCCACCTTGTTTAACCCGTCAAATTCATACAGCTTGCTGATACGGACCCTCTTCTGTTTGTCCGGATCATGGTGATTGACGATCACAACGTCCTGTCCTTCTGAAATGGTGCCGTTATCCACCTTCCCTACGCCGATACGGCCCACATATTCATTATAATCAATGGTACTGATGAGCACCTGTGTGCCCGCGTCCGGATCCCCCGTAGGTGCAGGAATATAATCCAGTATTGTATCCAAGAGGGGCTTCATATCCTTATTCTTAACGGTCAGCTGCAGTGTGGCGCTGCCGTTCTTGGCGGAAGCATATACGAACGGGCAGTCCAGCTGTTCGTCATTGGCATCCAGATCCATGAAAAGTTCCAGGACTTCGTCCACAACAGCCATTGGCCGGGCCTCCGGGCGGTCGATCTTATTCACGCAGACGATCACGGGAAGCTGCAGTTCCAGCGCCTTGCGCAGCACGAACTTGGTCTGAGGCATGGGACCTTCAAAAGCGTCAACAACCAGTATCACGCCGTCCACCATCTTCAGCACCCGTTCCACCTCACCGCCGAAATCCGCATGGCCGGGCGTATCAACGATGTTGATCTTACATCCCTTATAGGTGATCGCCGTATTCTTGGAAAGGATGGTGATTCCCCTCTCCCGCTCAATGGCATTGGAATCCATGACCCGTTCCGCCACTTCCTGATTTTCCCGGAACACACCGCTCTGCTTGAGCAGTTCATCCACCAGCGTCGTTTTGCCATGATCTACATGGGCGATAATCGCAACGTTCCTCACATCTTCTCGTTTTTGATTCATAACCGATAACTTCCTCCGGATCGCATATCCTGTATCTTTATACCTTCACTGAAACCCAATAAGTATAGCACTCTTGTTTTTATCTTGCAACAGTCTTTTGCGTTTATTCGATAGTTCCGTTACTGCTCAGCTCTCCGCATATACCGTTTTGTCTCCCTTGTTTGCGCCCCCGGTTCCCCAAGCACGGGCATCCGCCTTCTGCGGCGCAGGGTTCGGCTGC
>ERZ826396.1328-NODE-1328-length-28198-cov-4.705824_pt1 | contig 28198 bp, 21 predicted proteins | sample MGYA00519926_ERZ826396 | MGnify/ENA primary metagenome ERZ826396 (study PRJEB31778, sample SAMEA3449230) | human gut metagenome | biome: human gut; feature: human-associated habitat; material: faeces | place: United Kingdom | collected 2010/2012 ... | reverse complement strand
GGTTCGTCGTCACGCCGCAGATAACGCCCATATCGTTGGCTTTTTTGATGTCCTCTACATTTGCTGTATCAATAAAAAATTTCATATTATTCATCCTTCCCAATATTTTTTACTATTACAGATGTATTTTATACTTCAATGTTTTCACCTCGAAGACCAACATATCCATTTGACCTCGCCTCTGGACTGTTCGGATGCGCCAGCAACCACTTGTTGCGCGCCGCAAGCATTTTTCCATTTTCCTGCGTCTTCTCCAAGGGTAAATTCGTATTCCGCGGTAAAGCCACCGCGAATCGAAACCCTCTACCCTGCGGAGCGCATGGGGCATAATGTAGTGTGGTGGCATATATCTCCACCCAAATGCCACGCGGTACTACAAAGGCCTTTATATATTTCGTATCGAAGGTATTCGTTTCATCAATTTGGCTGCGCAGCCCCAATAGAAGCACAACATCACAACAGGCCAAATTAAATTCCGACGACGCATGATACTCCAGCGCATTCAATTTGTTGTTGTGGCCATTGCAATAACCCAGCTGTACCGGCATTTCTCCGAACGCCTGCTGCTCCAGCTGTGCAAATACAGGTAGTGCCTCCAGAGCAGAATCGCTCGGAACATACAAAGTTCCGTTTTCGGGAATCGTTGTGCGCTCCAGAGCTTGCAGTAATTCTGTGTCGTCATACTCCGTCACGATACGGCCATATGGTGCAAAACGAGCATCCGACACCGGAATGTATTCCATACGTTTTCTCCTTTTCGCATTTTTTGGATTGACTTCAAATTTTTCGGTTCTTGCATGTATCAGGCTTGCACATAAATTCTCCCTCCGTTATGCTAAAAAAAAAGAAAAGGAGATGCATTATATGCGTCATTTTGTTGTGAACCCTATCCCCGGCACATCAGCTCAAATGCAAGTCTATCTGCATGATCCATCCTATGAATATGTTGCACATTCCTCTCGTCCCTGTGTTGTCATTTTCCCCGGCGGTTCCTATCGTTTCACGGCCGAACGCGAGGCCGAACCTGTCGCACTTGCTTTTCTGCATGCCGGTTTTCAAGTTTGCATACTTCGATATTCCACCCGTCCCAACGATGAGCTTCCTTTCCTTGGGGATACGCCGATGCGCGAAGGAGCCGTTGCCTTACATTACATACGGGCGAATGCCGCCAGCTGGTGCATTGACCCAGAAAAAGTATCCGTATGTGGATTTTCTGCCGGCGGACACGCGGCAGGCTGCACCGGCGTTTTCTGGAATACACCCCATATTCCCTGCAACGACAGAGACAGCCGTCCCGACGCAATGCTGCTGTGTTATGCTGTATCGTCCAGCGGAGCATTTGCTCACCGAGAATCATTTTTTAATCTGACGGGTAAACTCGACATATGCATTGAAAATGACGCATATTCGCTTGAGAAGCATATCACGCCCTCCACACCACCCACATTTTTATGGCACACGTTCCAGGACTCTGCCGTACCGGTGGAAAATGCATTATTGCTGGCCAGCGCCCTGCATGCTGTCGGCATACCATCCGAATTGCACGCCTATGGGCAGGGTGAACATGGGCTTGCGCTGTGTAACAGTGAAACCGGCATCTGCGATACACACGCTGCTACATGGTTTTCACTCGCTGTCTCCTGGCTCGAGCGGATAGGCCTTGGTCCCAACTAAAATCCGTAAATCGCGGGTCTGTTTTTCAGACCCGCGATTTGCTTTTCTATTCCTTGTCCGCATATTCAAAGATTTTTTCTGTTATTCCCGTCAGCTGGAAGCATTCAGCATAGCGACCGATGGAGCGTTTGATGCTGTCCACCACACTTCGTTCCGGGCACAGACCAGCAGCACGAAGTGTCTCAAACATTTTCCCCAACGCCGCCTTCACCTGCGGTTCTTCGAACGTATAATGTCCACCTGTACGCGTAATCAAATCCGTCATAGCGTCGTCTCTCAGCACTTCGTCCACGCTTTTCTGTGTATCTGCTCCCACCATCCATTTGCGCCAACGCTCACAGCGTACTGAAGCCTCCCGCAGCGCTGCTACAAAGCCCGAGGGCTGCGCCTTTCCCTGTTTCACAAGAAAATTCTCTACTTTCGCCAGTTCCAGATACGCGGCGGTCTCCGCAACCCCATATTCCGGTGCGACGTTGGTGGCTGTCACACCCATTACTGGATGTAAATACAGCAGTTCGTCACACAGGTAATCACCATTATGTTCTTTCAGCCCCACTCCAAATTTACGCGCATCGGAAGAAAGCCACATAGCCGCATCCGTGTTGTATTTTCCAACATTTTCCGTCATACGGGTAAGGGTACCCGTTTGTCCCACGATAAACACTGGCATCGGCAGCCCCTTTTCGGAAAGACGCGCTGACAGTGTGCGGATAAACGTTGCATAGGCTTCATCCGATGTAAGGCCACCGTTCGTCTCTTCTGTACCCACTTCGTAAGATATGGGGGCCAAGCCGCGTGCTTTGCGCTCGGTCTCCACATATTCAATCAGCTCTACCGTGCGCTCCAAAACAATGTCCATCGGAATTATCCCGTCAATATGCGGATCTTTTGTGGGATCAATATGCAACAAATCGAAGCCCGCTAACAAATCCTCCAGATAGGATTCCTTTCCTACTGCCATCGCCTGCGCGGTGGGCAGCTTATCACTACGCTCTTTATCCCGCTGCCAAGGTCCGCCATGGTCACGGCAAACATAATAGAGCCCATCAAAACCTGCCTCATCCGCAATAGACTGTAGCGCCTTCACAAAGTCCTTCTGATCCCAGCCGCGTACATATCCCCCCCCAAATTTCCGAGCATCGATCTGGTTTCGGCTGGCAATAAACAAAAGCGGAAACTTCTTCTCCTTCGCGAGTTCAAACGATGCCCGGATAACAGGTTCCGACATAGGGCCGATACCCAGCATCGTGCAACGGCGTGCCTCCTTTTCCTCCATTTTATAAATAGCCTGCATCATCTTTGCCACTGTAATTTTATTGCTCATAGCCTCATACATCCTTCCATTCTCTAAGATATCTACATTCGAGTGTTTTCCGTATGGTGTGACCGTACGGAAATAAAGTACACCGCTTAAAGTCCGGGATGCTGCAAATAATCTTCATATGGAACAGCATCTAGCACTCCCATCCCAAGCCACGCAGCCGCCTCCATGATTTCGCGCGTAAAATCACCCGAGACAATGGGAAAATGGTGCTGGAACTGATGCGCCAGGATGGTATTGATAAACTCACGCGCACCAACGGGCCTGCGCTTGACACGCAGACTGCCCATCCAGCCACGGCTCCCATGCCAGCTGGGTTTACCCGCCCCCAGGAAATCACCGTCCGCGAGGAAGAACTTATCAAATTCGCCGGAAACACGTGCCACCGTTGCGTGGCCTTTGTCAAACTCCATCTCACGTGCAACACCCGAACCGCTGGCATTCATCAAATCCTCGCCTTTCTCGTGCGGAGTGCCCGAGTAATTAACACCCAACGTGTATCCGTTCTGTCGTGCAAAGCGTTTCGCTGCCGGACCGCAATGCCAGAACAAAACAGAGTCATCTTCTTCATCAAAGGCAGAAAGGTCCATCAACATCGTCGCGTCCTTCGCCATACCATGCAACAGCAACATCGAAACTGCGCTTGGCAAATCGCCCTCACAGGAGGTGACGATACCATCATCGTTCAAACGCGCTACAACGTCGCATACCGAAAATGGCAGCGGGAACGCCTGCTGAAATTTTGGCCAGCAGCTGACAGCCAAAGCCTCATAATTATGCTCATGTACAAAATCTCGGAAAGCCTTGTACACGCGCGCGTTCACATCAAGCAGTTCCAGAGCCGTTGCGTGCGCGCCCGCGCGCAGTGGTTCCTGCGCCTGCATCTCGACACGGATATCCGTATCACTATAGGACAGGGCTCTCCCCGCGATCTCATCAAATTCATGCAGCCTGTTGATGCGCAGGCCGTCAAAACGCCGCAGAAGCTTACGTTCGTCAAAATAAAGATCATCGAAGCCCGGAGCGATTCCGCCAATGAGCGCTACTTTCGATGTATTCACTAGCTTGATTGCCGACAATGCATGAATCGTGACGGCAAACCGCTGCGCAAACAGTTCATCCTCCGCATTTCCGTAAAACCACTTGACGGGAACATTCCAATCCTTGAGATAGTGGCCAATGATAGCGCCGTACATATTGATGCCGCAGAAAGAATTGAATGGTACCGCGCCGCTTTTTGTGCCTTCCGGGATAGCCCAGAGGCCAAGCCGGATTCCGGTTCTCGCGTACACTGGGGCAATTGCGCCTGCTGAAAAACTGGTGCACTGCGCAAGCAAAAAATCCACATTGGCCTCTTTGGCTGCAGCTGCTGCAGTACGCGCATCGTCTTCCGTTATGACGGTGCTTGGATACACCCAAAGTTCAAAATCCAGCTTTTTTGCCAGCGTTTCAAGCTCTTTTACTGAACGAGCAAATTGTGTCTCCACATCGCCCGGAAAACTAAGCTGGCTTGATCCAATGAGACCGACTTTTAATTTTTCCATATTACAGCTCTCCCTTTCTGATAAACGCTTTATCTTAATACCACAAGGTTAAGGATTATCATTCAAACTCATGCCGTTTTGACCATCTTTGCTGCGCGCCGTGCAAGCTCCGCTGCCCCTATAAGTCCCGCTTTAGCGCCAAGAGCTGCTCGCGTAATAATGGACTCCTGCTCAAAAATGCGATAGGTATGCTGAGAGGCCAATTTTATCATATTGTGATAAAACAAATCCCACGCATTCGCTGCACCGCCGCCAAACACGATCAAATGCGGATCCAATAACTGTATCAGCGCGGCAAGACCTAAGCCTAACTTCTCCCCCATTTCGTTGAAGCACGCCAGTGCCGCATCGTCACCATTCTGCGCTGCCTCCGCTACAAAACGGCTGTCTACATGCTGATTTGTGAGTTCGCTATAACGCCGCGCCACAGCGGTTCCGGAGGAGTACAATTCCAAGCATCCGCGGTTACCACACATACATATCGGGCCGTCTGCGTCAACGCACAGATGCCCCAGCTCGCCAGCAGAGTCATGTCTGCCGTGACATATCCTGTTTCCCACAATCAACCCGCAGCCGACACCCGTACTTACGGTGATATAAGCCATAATCGCATCTTCCGCCAATGCAGCACCCGCACCATATACACGTTCGGCTAAAGCTGCTGCATTCGCATCATTTTCAAATGCAACCGGCAGATTGAGCGCCCGCCCCAAAATCTCACATACAGGCACATTGCGCCATCCAACAGAAGCGATGTATACAATATGTCCCTCTTTCAGATTCAAAGGACCGGGTGAACATATACCGACAGCCTTCACCTGATGCCACAAAACCCCCGCGCTTTCAGCCAGTGCCCGCAACCCCTCGGCCGTTCGGTCGAGCGCCTGCTGCGGCCCCTGACGCGCCCGAGTCTCTATCACCTGCTCGGCCACAAGCGTACAAGCCTCGTCAAATAACCCCAATGCGATTTTTGTTCCCCCGAGGTCAACAGCGGCTACATACTCCTTCATACCGCATCTCCTATCCTTTCACTGAACCCATCACAAGACCGGACACGAAATATCTCTGCAAAAACGGGTAAACAAGCATCACAGGAATCATTGATACCACGATCTTTGCCGCGTTAAACGTAATACTGCTTACTTTCATCCGCTCAATGAGCTGCGTCGGATTCATACTGGTAAAATCAATTTTCACGGTAAGGCTGCGAATATATGTCTGGAGCGGATATTCTGCCGTTTTGGTAATGTAAACAAGTCCTGTAAAAAAATCGTTCCAGCTGTTCACAACTGTGAACAACGTAATCGTCGCCAACGTCGGCAAAGAAATCGGCAAAAATACACGTACCAGCGTCCTCCACGCACCTGCGCCGTCAATCATCGCTGCTTCTTCCAATTCGTGCGGTATGCTACGGAAGTAGTTCATCATGATAATCATATTCCACACATTGAGCGCGCCTGGAATAACAAGCACCCAAAAATTGTTGATGAGGCCGTAGTTTTTGATGGTAATGTACGATGGAATCAATCCGCCGCTAAACATCATTGTAATAATCGCAAGCCACATAATGATATTCCGCTCACGGTAATATTTCTTTTCCTTTGAAAGCGCATATGCCATTGTAATCGTGATTGGCATCGCCACAACAAGCGTTGCCAATACGCGCTTAATCGATACGCCAAACGCTTTGAAAAAGTTCGATTCACTAAGCAGCTTTTCATATGAGGCAAGTGTGAATTTCTTAGGCCATAAATAAACTGTCCCTGTGGCCGCAGCTGAAGTCTCGCTGAGCGAGATGGCCACCATATTGAGAACCGGCAGCAGGCATAAAAGTGCGCCCAACGCCAGCACGATATGTATGATGATATCCACGGCAGAGAGTTTCTTTCTTCTCATCGCCAGCCCTCCTCTAAAAGATACGGTAGTTTGCGAACTTGCTCGCGAGCGCATACGCCGTAACCGTAAGTCCACAGCTCACCACCGATTTAAACAGGTTCACCGCAGTGGAAAGGCTATATTGCATACTGATAAGGCCCATACGATAAACATATGTATCGATAATGTCCGCGTAATCGTATACCATGATATTGTACATATTGAATATCTGATCGAAGCCCGCGTTCAACACATTTCCAAGCGAAAGCGTTCCCATCAGCACAATCGTGGGCAGCATTCCGGGAAGCGTTACGTGCAGGATACGCTGCAGCCGGTTGGCGCCGTCAATCGTCGCAGCCTCATACAAATCAGGGCTGATACCGAGGATTGCAGCCAGATATACAATGGTACCGAAGCCAAAGCCTTTCCAGCAATCTGTCAGAATCACCAGTATCCGAAAAATTGGACCGCTGGACAGAAAAGGAATGGCTTCAAAGCCCAGCGACTGCACAAATGTATTGATCAAGCCATTTGCGGAGAACATCTGCTGAAAAATCGTGCCCAAAATAACCCATGAAATAAAGTTGGGCAAATAAACAATCGTCTGCACGACACGCCGGAACGCGATACTTCGCACCTCATTGAGCAAAATAGCGAAAGCAACGGGCACGACAATGCCCAAAATCATTTTTGCAACGGCAATGATGACAGTGTTTGAAATGACTTGGAATACATCCGGCATGGAGAACAGATATTGAAAATTTTTAAGTCCAACCCATGGCGAACCGAGCATCCCCTTGCTTGGCACATAGTTTTCAAACGCCATAATGATGCCGCCCATAGGAACATAACAGAAAAGGAGCAATAACAGGAGCCCGGGCAGAGTCATCAGCCGGTAGGCCCACTCACTCTTTTTGTTTCTCACGTATGTGCCTCCTTTCTCAGTTTTCATAAGCGCGGGCGAAAGGATTGCCGCACGGCTTTCCCTCCGCCCGCTCCGTTTTACAGCCTCTCGGCCTTATTCTCCCCGCATACCCGCGAGAATCAAACGGATATGCTCAAACCGCCGGCAAAATTACTCGCCTTTAGCCTGTGCGTTTACCTCGGCAGCAATTTCTGTACCGCCCTGCGCATTGTATTGCTCAACAAACGTATCGAAATAATCGACCGGCTCATTCCCCATGATAATCTTGAACAGAGCTTCATTGCGCAGATCCGTTAGATTCGAAGATTTAAGCTCCATTGTCGGCGTCGTGGAAGGATAATAAACTTCCTTGATATCAACATTGGCATTCTCGTCCAGCATCAGCTTCATTGCCGTATAACGCATGTAATACTCCCATGCACGGGCGCTTGTATCTGTACCTTCCATGTAATCTACAATGGACTTGATATTCGCAAGTTCCGTTTCTGTCATATTTTTTGTATTACCGGCTTGATAGTCCTCCACCTGCTTCATCTGCTGTTCTGCGATTTTGAGCATCTGATCTTCAAAGCGCAGCGTAACGTTCAGAGGCCATGCACCCCAGTCGATGTTGCCGATACCAAAGTAGGCGTTCAGCACCTCGTCGGGTACTTTCAGGTCCATCGTGGCAATTTCCTCATCGCTCAGCGCCTTGCCGTCAAATGACACCTGCGCCTCTACAGAGCAGTTCAGAAGCTTAATGAGCACTTCGGGATGCTCATAATCCTTACGGACAACCGCCCAATAGGTATTCCTGTTCTGGTTGTAAACATGGTAATCGCTGTCGCCCTCGGCGCGAATCAAATATGGTGCCCACACTGCTTCGGGATTGTTGTTCACAGTCTGGTTCAGCGGCCAGGACGGAATCCACCATGCGCCGAACACCACGCCGCTGAAGCCGGACGCAATAGACGACTGATAATCACGCGTTGCAAAATCCTCTGCAATTACGCCTTTCTGATACAACTCCGCCAGCTTGGAGAGCACTTCTTTCGTCTCCGGCATCAACGTACCATTAACAATGTTGCCCGATCCATCGTCAAACCACAGGTTGGGATAAGCGCCCAGATTGTTGAAGATCGGATCAAGCTGGCCGACGGAATTGTATGTGCCTGCAAGTCCGCCGTCCTTGTCAATCTCGATTCCGATGGTTTGACCGTTGCCCGCCATGTCCTCCTGTACAAACCGTTCGGCTATTTCAAACAAATCATCTACTGTTTCGGGACCCTCAAGCTCCAGCGCATCCAACCAGTCCTGACGCACCCATGCCATCGTGTACTGAAAGCCGGGGTTCAGCTCCGCAGCAGCCATCAAGCGTCCGTCGTTGTACGCAGTCGCCCATGCCTGCTCAACACCGCCGTAGGAATCCACCATCGCACGCAGCAGCGGACTTGCGTATTCTTCATATACATCGGTCAAATCGGCAATGAGATCTGCGTTAATAAGCTGCTGCAGCTGCAACCTGTCATTAATAATCATAATATCAGGCAATTCGCCGCTCGCAATGGAAAGCGTGATTTGCTGCCTTAAATCATTGCCATCTGTAAGGTAGAACGCGCTCTCTACATCAATATTCATGGTATCCTCAATCCACGAGGTAAAAGCGTTGTTCTCAAAATCCTCTCCGTCAGGCCAGTTAATGGTACTACCGCCACGGCCAATTGTCACTGCAACTGGTTCACTGTAGGGTGACGTCCAATCGGCAGCTTCTCCCGCACCAGTTTCGCTCGTTGAGGCTGCCGCGCTGGACGGCGAGGGGGCCGAAGCACTTGATGTCGCGCCTCCGCAGCCCGACAACAGGCCTGCAGCCAGAGCCACCGTGAGTGCCAGTGCTGTGATACGTTTCCACTTTTTCACTGTTTGTTCCTCCGTTTCTATTACTTTGCTTACACCCGTTACTGCTGTCCCAGGTTCCTTGCAGCTTTATCATAATCCATCCACATACAGCTGTGCAATTTCTATGTTTTTTCAAATACTTCACTTTTTTTGGTTCTATTTTTGTCACTTTTTTAATTTATTTCAACTATGTATAATATTATTTTTCTTAGGTATTCCGAACCGCTGTGCCATTTTGCTCAAAGCCGTTTCAAATTTTTTCGTTTTGATTTTATCTTTTTCATTCTTAATTTTCACTCATTGAAAACAGCTTGCCATCATGTTATTTTCAACTTACCACCCATTTATTATAATATAAGAGGAGGCATCATGAATGAAGAAAAAATTTTTACAGCTGGCAAGCGGAATATTGGCGCTGATATTTATATGCGCGTGCTGGCCCGGAGCTTTTGCGGATGCACCGGACATTGTACCTGCGTCCAGCACGGCATCTTCCAGTGCCGAAGCATCCGCTGCCAATACAGTCCTTGATGAAACTTCGGAGAACTCCGGTTCTTCGGTAGGTTCCGAAAGCTTCCAAATGTCCGAAGCACCTTCTGACACATCGGAATCGATGAAGCCTGTCACCACGCCTTCCGCCGCATCAACGCCTGAAACTGTCGCGTCAGAGGAAATAAGCGCCGACTCCGAGGCCAACAGCATTGTCGAAGCCCCGCCTTCCGATGCTTTGACGCTAACTTCTTCAAGGGCTGCGTTGGTTTCAAAAGAGCCCTTAGAAACGGCCTCTCCTTATCTGCCCGGCGCAGCGGACGATGTTCTGGCCATGGAATCCGTTTCAATATGGGATATGGAGGCACTGCCGGATGATTTATATGCAGCCGGCTGGGCCTCAGACCTGTACAGCGAATCCGGCGGTCACACGCAAGGACATATCGATCTCCTTTCCGCCCCAGGAAAAGGCTGGAACGGTACACAGGCCCTGGCTCTGGTGTATAAGAACACGAACATGGAAAATTACTGGGCGGATGTTATTTCTATCCAGCTCGCCTCCGATACCACCGCTTTAACAGATTTGAGCCATGGTACAGAATTGTGGTTTTGGGTCGACGCTTCTGCCTTTCGTTCTTCCGATTTGATGTTGGAATTAAAAATTGGAGGCCAAACCCCAGCCATCGGCGGTTCATATTATAAAATTATAAATGGGGAAAAAATAGCGGACACACTGCCCGCCGGCTATAACGGCGCGGATTATGCACGCATTCCGCTCGGCCAGGCTTATCGAGGCTGGATCGGCGTTTCTCTCGATGCTTTCGGCACAGTAAGCTCTGCAGATGTTATCAGCCTGTATATAGAGCCTTGGGGTGACAAAGACAGCGGCACACTACCACAATCCCTGTATCTGGATGCTTTTTGTCTTGTGGAATCCCCATATGAAACGATTTGGAATATGGAGAACCTGCCCGAAGGCCCCCTTGATTCCTCCTGGGTCAGTGGCCAAGGCCTAGATGCCGGCGTTGTTGAAATGCGCGGTACGGCCGCCAAAGGTAACAATGGCTCCCGCGCGCTTGAATATCACTTCAACACCAGTGGCGGAGACGCATATTGGGCCAATGGTGTCACAATTATCCCCTCAAACGACGCCTCTTTCCAGTCAGACTGGTCGTCCGGAGATACTCTCTGGTTCTGGTTGGATGCCCATGAAATCGACTGTGACATTTTGCTGGAACTCACGGTGAACAGCGTCGCACCACTCGCCGGGCAGCCCTTTTATACGCTTGCAGGAGGCATAAAAACACTGAAAACACTGGCTCCGGCCTGGGAGGGGCAAACCAATGCCCGCATTCCCGTCGCAGGCGGATACACCGGATGGATCGGTCTTCCTCTCTCTGCTTTTGCCGAACCGATCAGCGAGGTGCGACAGCTTCAACTCTATACGCAGCCTTGGGCTGGGGACATTCCCGCAGCGGACATGCCCGTTGATAAAAGCCTGTATTTCGATGATTTATGCCTGATTCGCAGCAGTGCATCGGCAGAAGAGGAGGATGCACACGGCGACCTTTTCAATCAAAATGTTGCTCCCAATGACATACTGCTCTACGTCGACACCACACAGCGCCACCAAGAAATAAAAGCTTTTGGTGTATCCGATGCATGGTGGGCCCCTGGTATCGGCACGCGAAGCAATGTCGGCGAGCTGTTGTCCTTGTTGTTCACCGACACTGGTATCGCTCTGAATAATTACCGCCACAACATCGGCGGCGGCGTTCTGCCCGATCGCTCTGACGCAGACAGTTATGACCAAGCTTGGCGTGCACCCTATTCTCCTTTGGCTCCAGACGGAAGCTATGACATTACTCGCAACGAAGGTGGTTACGCGGTACTTCAAAGTGCAAAAGCACTGGAAACCATCGATGATTTTACGCTGTTTATCAACAGCCCGCCTTCTACCATGACGGTAAGCGGGCGTACTTGCGCTAATCCAGGGCAGACTGTTTCCAATTTGAAAAAAGAATGCTACGATGATTTTGCCTCCTACGTGACAGACGTTGTAGAATTGTACTTGGCCGACGGCGTTAAGGTAAAATATGTAAGCCCGGTAAACGAACCTCAATGGGCTTGGGACGGCGGGCAGGAGGGTTGCCATTATGAACCGGACGAAGCCTTTGAAATTTGCAGGCTCGTGATCCAGACAATGAAAGAACGCGCACAAAGCAATCCTGCATTAAAAAACGTTAAGGTCAGCATGCCGGAAACAGCCCAATGGGGCAACAGCGCCTATACAAATGACCTTTACAACAAAATGATCTCCGATCCCGAGGTGGCCCCCTATATTGACCATTTCTGCGGGCATTCATATGGAGCCAATGCCGCTACTAAAAAAGGCGTTGCTGCGTTTATTCAAAATGCTACTGTACAGTTGCCAATCCATCAATCCGAATGGGGCTGTTCCTATGGATACCCTGCGTTGGGCATCGATACTGCAGTAGAACTAGGCCGTGTGTTATATGAGGATCTCACCATACTGAATGCAGAAAGCTGGAGCTGGTGGATCGGTGTCTCCCACTATAACTACTCCGACGGACTTATTTATGTAAACGACAGCAACGAAAGTTATGATGTCTCCAAGCGCCTGTGGGCTTATGGCAACTATTCCAAATTCATCAAAGGATTTACGCGCGTTTCACTTGATGAATATTCTCTGCCAGATGGCGTGTACGCTTCCTGCTACGTAAGCCCTAATAACGACAATCTTACCTATATCCTCGTAAATGAAAACGCTTCTGAGAAAACCTTCACTTTCGCCGGACTGCCTTCCGATTGGGTCGCGCAGGTATACGAGACTTCTGCCCGGCGAGACTGTTCTCTGCGTGGTACTATGCGCGCCGGAAATGGTTATTTGCTGCCTGGAAAATCCATAACGACTTTTGTGTTTGACGGGATTGATTTGTCCCTTGTGGCAAACGGAACAAATCCCGATACGCCGCCTGCTCCAGTTTTACCACCTGTAAATCCAGAGAACGGACAGAGGGAGGAGATTTCCGAGGTCTTTACATTCCAAGGATTAGCGCCCATGCATTTGGAAACGCCCGAAGACCACACGGTTCCCGGATTATTTTATGTTGTGGATCCTACGCACAATATAAATGACTGGAACGGACCTAAAAGCAACTTCGCGTTGAACTACCTGTACAATGCCGACATCGCCAACGGCAGCACGCTGGACAATGGTGAAGGACTAAAATGGACGGTTTTGGAAACGACACCTCGAACTTCGGAGCTTTGCTTTGAATTGGCCAACGACCCCAGCGGCCATTCTGTCCAGGACTGGACAGAAGCCAAGGCATTGGACTTTTATATCGATCTAAGTACATACGGCAATGAAACCACTGGCCTTTACCTCAGGCTGACGGAAAAAGACTCAAGAGACGGTGCAGACGCACAGGAAATCTGGACACTGAATCCTGCTGGATATTTTTGGATCAAAGACAGCCTTAATCAATGGACTCCTCAAGCAATGACTGGAGAACGAATGGATATTCCTGCCGGGTACAAAGGCTGGATACGCTTGATGCTGGACGAGCGTAGCCTTAATCCCGTTGGTTGGACAAGCCCTGTAAGCGGCATTTTTGAACACACCTGTGTCACTCATCTTTGGTTCGGATTGGAAAACAAAGGTGCAGCCGGCGATACGGCATGGATCGATGCATTTTCCGTAGTGCGCGATGTTGCTGATGATACTGAATCCGAAAGCTCTCCTGACCCCAGCATTTCTTCCAGCACATCCGATACATCCTTTGGAACAGGCAGTACCTCCAGCCTTACTTCTGCTTCAAACAGCGACATATCCTCCCTCGCTGGCGGCGCTGATGCGCAGGCTACGCCTTCAAGTACGCAAACCGGTGACTTGTTCCCACTTTATCCTCTATTGCTGTGCGTGATGTTTTCTGTCGCAGCCCTCGCTGTCCTTTTGTTCTATAAAAGACATCACTCATCTTAATCAGATAAAAAAACACGGCGGGGCTGAATGCCTCGCCGTGTTTTTTATTTTTCCATATTTGACAAATTATTCATTTGTTCTCTGCTGATTTATTGGGAGCCGTACCGTTACTGCCGTTCCCTTTCCTTTACAACTCTCAAAGAATAGGCCATAGCCCTCGCCGGCATAAAGCAGGATACGCTCATGTACATTACGCACCCCATATCCACCCGTTTCTTTTTTCAAAATTTCTTTCAAAGCTTTCTCATCCATCCCGGCACCATTATCTTCAACGATTAACAGAAAATCTCCCCCGCTGGGACGCGCTGATACCCGGATTATACCACCTCCCTCCTCACGCATATCCACTCCATGGCGCACCGCGTTTTCCACGATTGGCTGAAGCACCATATTAATCATGGAGATATCTTCCATCTCCTTTGGAATGTCATATATTACTGTAAAGCTTTCTCGGTGCGCTGCCTGTTGGATGTCCAGATAGGAACGAATATTGCGAATCTCATCCCTCAACAAAATCGATTCCTGTCCATCATTGAGCATTGTGCGATAGTACTCTGCCATATTGTTTGCAATATCGCTGATTACAGGTACATCTTCACGGATGGCTTCCCAGCTGATGAGTGAAAGAGTATTATACAAAAAATGCGGCTTTATCTGCGCACGCAACAACGCCAGTTCTTGCTCCCGCTGCAATACGCTGCTGCGGTATACATCGTCGATTAAACTGTTGAGCATCTGCATTACATCCCGAAAACCTTGTTCCAATTGACCGATTTCATCTCGCCCCTCTACAACAACCTCCGCTGACAGATTTCCCGCCCTCACTTGATTCATCGTCTTCCCCAAGCCTTCTACACGGCGGCTGAGACGCACAGCGAAAACGCCTGTCAACCATACCAGCCCTACACAGCAAACAATAACCAGCATTACTAGTGCGAGCAACGTATATATGGGAAGCCCCACAACTTTCTGTTCTGATACAAGGATATATAACGTCCATCCACAGATAAGCGGCTGCGCCGCTGTAAGATATGTATCCCCAGCAATCCGCACGCGCCCCTGCTCCGCCTGCATCACCTGCTCTTCCGCATTTTCTTCCTTTTCTATATTTGACAAAGGCCGCAAAACTGCTCCGTTTTCATCCGCAAGAAAATAGTCCAGATCATAACTTTCCCATCTGCCACCGTCTACAACATCGTCCAACGCCAGAGAACATACCAAATAGTTGTCCGGCGCTGCAGTGCTTGGTGGAATAAAGTGATAAACAGCTACTGCTTTATCATCCTGTACGGTCCAAAACAGTCGATAGCGCTTACTGGCCCTTATGTACCAAGGTTCTCTCTCAATAGCCGCAAGCGGTTGGATATACTCGGAGCGTCCCGTCAAAATTTCATTTTCAGAGTAAAAGGTGATCTGCTCAATCTCATCAGACTGCAGCCGCACCAAGTTCAGTTGGCGCAGTAAGACACGGCTCAAATCTTCATATAATTCGTAGTAATCCGCTTTGGGCGAATGAAGCGCTGCAGATATTTCCGAATTACTGATGAGGAAGGACATGGAACGCTCACACATCTCTACAGCGTTGTCAAAACTCGCGCCTGTCTCCCATGCCATTTTTGATGTCATTCGAGTACCCTGTACTACAAGATCGCGCCGTACTGCCCAATAGGTGAGTATTGTTAAAAGGCTCATTGCAATCAACACAATAGGCAGATAGGACAGGAACAGCTTGCGTCGAAACGTCCCCTTCCCCACTTTCATAGTAAAAGTCCCCGATCACGTAGACGGCGCACGGATAAGGCCTGCCTTCGCGGATTCTGCTCCAAAATAAACGGTCCATTAAAACCCGCGCCATCCAAAAACGAAATTTCAGAAAGCCAATCGATTGTCCCTTCAAACAACGCCTCATGCAAATCGTTCATCTGGTCATTGTCATGTACATGCACACTGCCAAGGCGCATAATATTCTCACGCAAAATGCATTTACCATATTCGTCGATATTGCCATGTCCATAGTCGTAACATAGTTTTAACGCCGTTGAGTCTATCGCTCCTAGTATTCGCGTAAAATCACTAGGTCTGTCTCCCAGCATACGCTGTTCCGCATGGATGGGGCGCGGATACAAATTCTCAACATGTATATCCACGCCCAGTTTTTCTCCTGTATCTGCCAACTCCTTTATCACTGGCAACAGCGCCTCCCGGTATGCAATATGCTTGATTCGCGTTCCTCCGCTGCCCCAGCCCAGATGAAAATTCAAGAAACGGAGCCCCAACTGTGAAGCGAGCAGAATATGTTCGCGTGCGATTTCAAGCCACACCGCACGCACGCGTGGTGTTTTTTCAGCAAGATTCACCTTATAGGCATGTGCACTAAAAGAAGCATTCGGATACGCACCCCGTATCTTGGCCATTGCCTCTTTCAGCCAAACTGTATCAGAAAGCGGCTTGTCAGAAAGGCCTCCGAATTGCACGTGTTCCACAGGCGCATTCACGGTCTTCCATGCCGTCAGATGTTCATCCAACTCTTTGCGCTTTGCGCTCATGCCAAGTACCATCTTCGTACCCTCTCAATTTTGTTCTCGAAATTCTACAGGTGTCATACCAAATTTATTTTTAAACACAGTATAAAAATAAGGCAGATTTGTATATCCAACACGTCGCCCCACATCTGCTATGCGAATGGTTGTGTCTGCCAATAGCTCCCGCGCACGCTGCATACGATAATCCCGGATATAATTCACCAGGCTCACTTTCATTTCTTTCTTAAATAGCGTACTCAGATAACACGGAGTTAAATAAACCTTTTCTGCAATATATTCCAGTCCTATATCATGGTCGTATTCCGCTTCAATGATATCTTTTACTTTTCTTATGATTTTGCGCGGTTGCACTTTTTCCTGTTCTGTTACCTGCAAGTTTGTATATTGGTGCCCGTCATCCTCCATATCGGATGTCGCATTCTCATGCTGCATCTGGCAGCCTGCATGCAATCGAAAAATCAGTTCTTCAAATTTACTGGCCCGTACAGGTTTAAGCATATAGCTGGTGACCCCTGCATCTATTGCTTTCTGAGCATATTCAAACTGGCTGTGTGCACTAAAAATAACAGTTTTCATTTCCGGGCGCAACTCGCGTGCCCGCAAGCACAGTTCAAGGCCATCCATAAACGGCATTTCAATATCTGTCATCAAAATATCTATCTCTGCTCCTTGCTGCAGACGTTCCAAAGCTGCTGCACCATTCGGCGCATCTTCTATCTCAAGGCCTAATCCCGTTTTTGCAATAAGATACTTCATTCCCTCACGTTCCGCCCATTCGTCATCCACAATCATAATTTTACTCATACTGCCTGCTCCTCTCATTGCTTTATCTGGCCGGAATGGAAAAATACGTCCTTCACCATTATGTCACATTGTGATATATTATATCATACGATTTCTTTTTTCGCTTGTCAACCTATCATTCCCCCTAGATATCCACCTACCGTCTCGCCAAAAAGCAAAAAAGCAAAAGCAAATCAAAAAAATATGAAATTGTTGCCCGTCTGAGGCACATGCTACAATATGGTTAAAAAGCAGGTATATATCCTTTCATACATTTGTTTTTAGAAAGGTTGGGATCTTAATGGTTGCCACACGAAAAAAGGTCACACTGGATGGAACATGGTACTTCTCTATTCCCGACGGCTCGCTTGAGCCGCGGAAAGTACCGGGCTCATACCCTTGTGTTGGAGAATCTTCTTATACTCGGTCGTTCACTTGGTCTCCATCACATGGGAAGCGGCTATTTTTATGCTTTGAGGGAATCGCCTATGAGGGCATACTTTATTTAAATGGAAAAAAACTGGGGGAGATGCTTCCCTACTCGGAATATCGCTTTGAAATCACTCAGCAGGTCCTGCCGGGTGAAAACCAAATTCGGCTTGATATCCATGATTTAGACGCGGTCTTTGGCCCTGCAGAAGGCTGGAAAAGCTACAGCGGTATCATCCGCAGCGTCTATCTGGAACAGACCGAAGCCTCCTTGCTGGAGGATATATTCTTTTTTAACGGCCCCTGCGTGGATGATACAGTCGACTGTATAGTCCGCGTACAGCTGAATGGCCCCATTGAAGGGACAATGGTATCCGCAATACTGTCACAAAATGGCGAAGCGGCATCATCTTCGGAATGCGATTCTTCTGCCGATGTCTTTGACATACATCTTTCTGTGCCGCATCCGAGGCTATGGTCTCCGGAATCTCCCACTCTTTATACGCTGCAACTTTCTTTAAATCAAAATGATGTTTGCCTCGACATGCAGACTCTTACGGTTGGCATTAAACAATTTGAAGCGCGCGGTAACCAATTTTATTTGAATGGGAAGCGTATTTTCATCGCGGGTGTCTGTCGTCACGATTTATGGACAGACGAAGCAGGGTTTACCATGACGGACGATGACATTGAAACCGACCTGCAGATGATTAAGCAAACCGGAGCAAATTTTGTCCGGCTCGTTCATTATCCGCACGACAAGCGCGTATTGGAAGCGGCAGACCGTATTGGATTACTGGTAAGTGAAGAACCCGGCTTATGGTGGTCTGATTTAAGTGATAAAGCCATCACCGGGCGAGCGCTGGAGGTTCTCCGACGTATAATGTTAAGAGACCGCAGTCATGTGAGCGTTGCATTTTGGCTTTCTTTTAACGAATGTGTGTTTACTCCAGAGTTTCTTGCAGACGCCGCTCGTCTGGCGCGTCAAATGGATCCCACTCGTTTGATTTCCGGTGCGAACGCAATGAGTGTGGCGCTCACAAAAGAGTTGTTTGACGCCAATGGTTTTGATTTCTATACTTTTCATCCTTACGGCTGCGACCCACAGCACGTCTCCGGTGGGTACGGTTCAGACCGTGAAACTTCTTTGCACACTATATTTGAAACTTTGTGCGATAAGCCCCTTGTGTTCACTGAATGGGGAGGCTATTATGTGCATGACAATCCTAATCTTTTCCGTTCTTTTTGTCGTGAAATGTTTTCCGCCTTTCATGCCGAAAAGCCTTTGCTCGCTGGCATGTGTTATTGGGCCTGGCAGGATATCTACGAAGCACAACGCGGCGAACCTGCTTGTGTAGATGGTATTTTGGAGGAAGGCCTGGTCTCTATAGACAGAAAGCCTAAAATGAATTACTTTACCTTTACCCAAATGCTTACGGAATTCCGTTGTCCCCCTCGCGAGCCTTCTTATTCACTGGCTGCCTTCGGAGCTGGTCAGCCGTCTGCCCGTTACACGCCTTTTCCCCTAACCGGCCGCGATACAATACAGCAAAAGCAAGCATGGGAAGCTGCAATCGCTGCGTCACTTCCCATGCAAAAGATGTTCTTTAAAAAAATGCGCCAGCTTCCCCATGGTCCTGCTCTTTCCCACCCCATTGCCCGCTTGGGTTCTCTCATCACAGATATTCCTGCCGGACGGCCTATAGTTGCGAGCACACAAACGGGCCCTCTCTGTTTCCACATTGAACAGCCCGCACGCGCATTATGGTTCATCGGACAGTGCACGCTGGGATATGGCTGGCCAATCTCCGGCACACGCACCGAAACAGTTGGCCGATACCTTCTCGTTTACACCGATGGTGAAACCGTGGAGGTACCGTTGCGCAATGGCCTAGAAACTGCCACCGTTTTGGGATTGGAGGGTCCTACTGCCATTGAGCCGCGTGCCGCGTACACTTCTCGTGCTTTTTCTTTCCATTATGATAAAAACTGGGAGGTATTTCATGCCGGACTGTTGCGTGTTCCTGTCTCTGCAAAGAAAACATTGTGTCAAGTTACTGTAGAAATAACAAATGCTTCATATGCATTGCTGCTTTACGGTATCACAATTGAAGATATGTAACTCATTGAAACTTTTCTATTTTCCGTTGTATAATAGCATTTAATAAATCTTGTACCGTGCATCAGACAATTCGGAGGAAAACAAAACATGAAAGCCGCCCAACATGCGTTAATGCGGAATATGAATACCCTTACAGTCCTAAACCATCTGCGCACGGCTGGTCCCTGCACCAAACGGCAGCTTCAAGCTGCTACCGGGCTCAGCTGGGGTGCGATTTCCAACATTACCGCACAGCTCATAGAATGCGGTCTATTGGTGGAAACGCATTCTCCCGGCACCCTTCCCGGACGTTCCCCGGCTTGCTTGGATTTTTCTCCCTTGTGTGGACTTGCTGCCGGTGTAGATATCAACGTGACCGGCATCACGGCACTCCTCGCAAATTTACGCTGCGAAACTGTATCGATTTTACACGTTCCTCTCCAGTCATTGTCGAAAGACAGTATTTTAAATCAGCTGTTGGAAACACTACATGTGCTGTTGGATAAAGCTCACATTCGTCCGGAAAATTTGCTTGGAATCGGAATTTCCATGCAGGGCTCTGTAAGCCGTGACGGTTCTTTGTCCATCTATTCTCCATTTTTTGTTGATTGGCATAACGTACCGCTGCGAGAAATATTGCAGAATGAATTTGATACTTTCATCCATGTGATGCATGATCCTAATTGTATGGCGCTCGCCGAACAGTGGATCGGCCTTGCAAAAGACATCGAGGACTTTGCGCTTTTGCGTCTTTCTACCGGAATCGGGCTCAGTTATGTCGCAGGAGGGCAGCTTCTGATGGGTGCCACTGGCACTGCCGGTGAATTTGGCCATCTCACGGTAAATCCCTGTGGCCCGATATGCTCCTGCGGCAACAACGGCTGTTTGGAGGCCTATGCCTCCAGACGTGGTATTCTTGCCCGTTTATCAGAGAAAGGCTCTAAAGGATTATTTCATTCGTTTCCCGAAACACCAATGGATAGTGAAATGCGTCTGCAGAGACTCGCTCTCCAGGCACGGTCAGGGGATTCACATTCGCAAAAACTCTTCACCGAAGCCGGTTTTTATTTGGGAGTAGGCATAGCCGCCCTTGTAAACCTTTTAAATCCCGAGCGAATCATTATTGCTGGCGAAATGGTTTCTTATCAAGATTTGTTCTGGAGTGAAATGCAGCGTGCCGCCAAGCAGCATGTTTGGCGTTTTTCCCCTTTGGATATTGTAGTCTCTTCTTTGCCTATGTCTTCGCCTGCACTGGGTGCTGCGATATACTTTATCAAGCGGGCATTCACCGGAGAAAGCTCGGCTCTATTACCCAATGACTGGATATGACTCATCTCAAAAAAGAATAGTTCTTCGCTGGGCCATACTCGATAAAAGCACTTGAATGGATACAATTGGGGAAGAGGACTTCTGGTTACAATGCTGATAAAATTATTTTTCAACAAACACATGGTATTATCCGCTTCATTTTTATTAGAGAAATGATTTTTGACTCTCTTGAAACTTTTTAATACAGCTAATCCATCAATATACGAATCAGCTTTCCTGTAATTAAAGATTTCATCCCCCTACTTTTGAAAATAATTTGTTGGATTTATCTTCTGACCTTTTTCCCTCACCTCAAAATGCAAATGCTTGCCAGTGGAATTCCCTGTACTGCCCACGTATCCAATCACCTCGCCCTGTTGTACCTGCTGGCCCGCTGTGACGGCGATGGCCAAACAGTGTGCATACAGTGTTTCCATCCCGCCGCCGTGGTCCAGCTTGACATGATACCCGTAGCTGCCGCCCCAAGGGTCAGTTCCGTTGGCAACAGTCACAGTACCGTCTGCCGCCGCGAGGATGGGCGTGCCCTGTGGGGCCGCGATGTCTGTTCCGCCGTGATAGCTCATCTCTCCTGTGAACGGGTCTTGCCGGTAACCAAAAGGAGAGGTGATCGTGAAACTCTGCGGTAAAGGCCACGCAAATATACCGGTCCCTATCCAGTCGGTATCCGGGTCGATGATCTGTCCGCCGCCGCTGACATAGCCGCCCAGCAGTTCCATCCAGAGCGCGTCATACTGTGGATCGGCCAGCAGTGTGAGCTGTTCATTCTGACGCGCGGTGAAGCCATATGCCACCGCCATCTCCGCAGTGGTTTTGTGCGCCACTTTGATTTCCAACACCGTTTCTGACACAGTCACCCATTCGGTAATCTCATTTCCGTCCTCGTCCGTGGTGATGATCTCTTCTTCATGTTCCACCGTGCGCGTGCTGTGGCTGATCTGGTGCATATCCGCCAGAACAGTCCGCAGCTGCTCCAGCTGGGTATCATCCAGCGCCACGACCTGCTGGCCGTGCTCGTCCGCCGCCATGTCTGCAGCGAACACCGCCAGCACATCCTCCCACGGGATGGCCACCGAATTGTTCGTGGATATATATTCCACCCGGTCGTGCGGGATTGTCGCTTCAATCCCTTTGAGCTTCCGGTAGTATTCCTCATTCAGCGTCTGCACTGCTTGCTTCAGCGTCATCCCTTTTCCGGTCGGCTCAGCCGAAAAGAAAATACCGAACGCCGAACCTGCCACCAGAGCAATCAAACAGATGAGCAGAACGATGCACAGCGAAACTCCGCCGCCCGCTGCCAGCGCAGCTGCAAGGCTTTTGGCTGCCGCAATACAGGCTTTGGCAGTATTGGCCAGCGCCCGTTCTGCCGCCCTTGCTGTTTTCTGCGCAGCTCTTGCAGCCTGCTTTGCCCGCCGTGCCGCCTGTTTCGCCGCACGTGCGGTTTGCCGGGTGGCCGTGTGGATTTCCCGCGGCGTCTTTACCGGCTGACGTTCGGCCTTTACTGTGGGCTTGCCTGCCCTGGGGTCGTGCGCCGTGCCCTGTTGTGTGCGCGGCCTGCCTGGGTTTTTCTCCTTGAACCGGCGTGTCGGCGGGCCGCCATGGCCGCTGGCAACATGCTCCTGCTGGTCCCCCAGCCGGTGTACGCGCCGGGCTGCAGCCTTGCGGCCTGGCGCGCGGCAAAGCATGTTCCCGCCACTGGAGGCGACCTCCCGGCCCTTCTCTCCTGTTTTTCTCAACAGCTGATCTCCAGTACTTTCTTCCGAAGCAGCCTGATCCGCACCGCCCATTCCGTTCTGCGCCGCCTGCAGCAGCTGCTCTTTTCCCTTCTCTTTGGCGGTCGAAAAGCCTTTCTTGGCCAGTTCTTTCGGAGCATGGCGAAGCGTTTTGGGCAGTTCTGCCCCGGCATGATGTTCTTTTGTTTTAATATCCTTCAGCAGAATCCCTCCAAAAAGAAAAACAGCGCTCGTGAGGATCTCTCCCCACGGGCGCTGCCTATATATATACAAGGTCATATCTCTGTTATGCGTGCTTTACGCGGTCGTTCAATTCAGTCTTCTTCGCGTCATTCCAGCGGTCCACCGTACCCACAAGATACCCCGTGATACGCCGGATGCGCTCGAACTTCACATTCTTCCCCGCTCTCTCCGCATTGCCGATGTTGTTGTTTTCCATATACCATCCTCCTCCTGACCGCTATATATAGTACCTCTATTCCAGCAAAAAATCAAGATGGATCCTTCATTTTATCGGCCTGTTATGGGAGGAAAAATTTTTCAAAAACAACTGAGACTCTTCCGGCCTCAACCTTTTCCGTTGTTCAAAACGTTTCATCAGGCTTCGTCGTCATCAGCTGATACAGCTTTGTATTTTTCGGAAAACTGTTCTCGAATGGGATGATCGCCCCGCCGCATCGAATGAGCCCGTGCCCCGCGGGCACGTTGGTGATATACGACAGCTGATTCTCCGAAATGTTCAGCAGCTTTGCCAGCTCCTCCCGGTCCGTCGCCGCCTGGTTGAGCATCACCAGCAGCTCGCTGTTTGCCAGCATGAGGCGGGCGGTGTCCGAGCGCAGGATCTCGTCCACATTCTGACTCACCGCTGTGATGAACGCATTGTATTTGCGCATCCGCTTGAACAGACGGTAAAAAAATTCCGCGCTGAAAGAGTAACGGAATAAAATGTAGAACTCATCGGCCAGTATCCATGTTCGCTTTCCCTGCCGCCAGTTGCGGATCACACGGTTGAAGATGGCGTCCAGCGTCACCACCATGCCCACGGGCCGCAGCTGTTCATCCAGCTCCCGGATATCGTAGCACAGAATGCGCGCACCAGTGTCCACATTGGTCTGATGGGCAAAGATGTTCAAGCTGCCGGTGGTGTACAATTCCGACGCCAATGCGAGGTCATGTGCTTCTGCCTCGGGCTGCTCCAGCAATATCCGGCGCAGGTCCACCAGCGTGGGCGGCGCGCCTCGATACCCGCCGCGTATATATTCCCGGTACACCAGCCTTGCACAGCGGTCCAGAATAGACCTCTGCTTTGCCGTGAGGCCGTTTTCCGTCAGCGGCTCAAAAACAGACAGGATGAGCTTCACCTTGTCCACCAGCGGATTCTTGCCCTCGCCATACGCCCTGTCGATATCCAGTGCATTGAGGTGGATGCTGCTGTGCGGGGAAATGGGCAGCACCTCGCCGCCCAGTGCCTTGACCAGCTGGCCGAACTCACTCTCCGGATCCAGGATAAGGATATCATCTTTTGTGCGCAAGGCGATCTCCGCCAATTCCTCTTTCGCGCTCATGCTCTTGCCGCTGCCCGACACGCCCAGCCGGAATGAATGGCCGTTGAGCAGCTGCGCCCGGTCGATGCGGATCATGTTACCCGACACCGCGTTTTGCCCATAATAGATGCCGTTCGTGTGGTTGAGCTCCTGTGCCTTGAACGGCATCAGCACAGCCACGCTTTCCGTTGTCAGTGTACGCAAGGCATGAATACGCCGCACGCCGTAGGGCAGTACCGTGTCGAGGCCATCCCTTTGCTGCCAGCGCAGAGTGGAGAGCTGGCACAGGTGTTTGCGCCCCACGGCCAGAAGGCTTTCCGTATCCGCGTCCAGCTGTTCTTTGCTTTCCGCCAGATGCACCACCGTCACAAGGCCGTACATCATGCGCTGGTCGCGCTCGGTCAAATCGTTCAGAAACTCTGTGGTTTCTTTCCGCTGGAGCTGCATATCGTAGGGAACATTCGCCGTGTAGTTGTTGGCGTTGTTCTGCCGCCGCTGCCATCCGGCCACATTCGTTTCCACACCCAACAGCTTGTTCTGCAATTCCCTCACCGCTTCGTCCGTGGGTACCGGCAGGATGTCGATGGACACCATCATGCTGCGGTCCAGCCCGCACAGCTCCATGATGAAATCATCCTTGATGAAGCTGGCATAATCCTGTAAATACAGCACCCGGCCCCATCGGACGTCCGACTTGAAAAAGTCGGCGTAAAACTCCAGACTGTCCGGGCAGAACCAGTCCCTGAAATCATGGCCGCGCTTTGCCCGCCGCTCCATATTGAATGGCACAACAGCGGGCTGGCCTGCCTTGAAGAAATCACGCAGGATCTGCAGCCGGGCAGAGGCGTCCAGTTCCTCAGCCTGCGAGGATAACTGCCCGAGACGTGCTGTGACTTCGCCGCCCATGCGCTGGAAGTACGCTCGCGCCTCATCAACGCTGCGCTTGTGCGCACTGATCGTGAGATACCGCTCCTGCACCACATTGTTGTTGCTGGCCGCGTGGGAGCGCAGCATATCATTGTACTCCTGCCGGTATTCGTTCAGCTTATCTTCCTGCGGCCGGATCAGCAATTCCTGTTCAAACTGCCTGCGGTCCACACGCCGGTTGTTGATGGTGATCTTAGCGCATGCCCCGGAATCCAGCGCATTGAGCAGTTCTGAATAGTCCAGCAGCATCGCCGTCTTATCCGCCTTGCTGGCGATGGCGTAATTGATGTCTGTGAGACGGTAGGAACGGCTGTAGGCATTGCCTGCCTGGAAAATGCCGTCCAGCCAGATACGCCTGATGGGAATAACGTCCTGCACAAAATGAGGAATGCGGAAATTTTCTTTTTCCTGCTTAATACTCCGTGCCAGTGTTTTGATCAACGGCACACCTCCGCTTCACGTTTCGGCCTGCGTGCTCCTGCTTCGATTTTGGCGCGCATTACCGTGTAGTAGAGATTTTCCGCCCGGAACACGAGCCTGTGCGGTGTGAGCAGCTCCGATTTGATCACGGCCCACAGCAGCTGCTCGGCCGTCATGCCGTGATAGCGCACAAAGCCGCAGGCCGCGAACGGGGCCGCACCCAGCATACAGGCCCAACCTGCTATTTCCGTACCCGCCGTATCCCGCAGCAAAAAATACAGGCCCACGGCAGCGCCGAGGGCCAGAAGTGAACATACAAACTGCCGCGTGTTGAGCCCGAAAAAGATGGACTCCTGGTACTCGCGGATCTCTTTTGGAATTTTGATCTCGATAGGCTTCCCTCCCGTTAAACATTTTTAATACAGATGTGTATGTGCGCAATTTCTACAACCCCATCATCTCCCGCACGACACGGTCGCTGGCCTTGACCGCGCCGACCAATATAAGGAGATCAAACAAAAGCTCCGCCACATAGCTCCAAACCGCCGTAACAGCGGACACACTGTTGTCTACTGCAGGCGGTGCGGAAGCCATCGCGGAGAATATAATACACGCCAGAGCGATCACCGCGCCCTCCAGGCAGACACCCGCATAGCTTTTCACAAAGCTGCGGCCCACGCTGCTTGTCGGCTCACCCGCAAATGCAGCCAGCGGGATAGGGGCAAGAGCTGCATAAAAATAGAGTCTAAACATACGCCCATATACTGTCATGATCATAACAAAGGACAAAACTGTAATAAACAGCCCGCCCAGCAGCGTGACAGCCCACAGCGGGATGCTGCTCCAGAACCCCACTGCGTTGCTCTTGTCCACGATCTCCTGCGGCAATGTCGTGGAAGTCAATCCACCTGTACCCGCAGCACCCATGGCGCGTGATACAATGCCCTGCACGATGTCGAAGACCGCCAGCATAAGTTCCAGGCCATACTGTACAGCGGCCTTCGCCAGAACAAACCGGATGAACAGCTTCAGCGCGTGCTCCGGCCTTCGGGCTTCCGCGAAGCTGCCGCAGGTCTTTACCACTCCCACGGCGAAGAACAGCACCAGCAGGCCCAGACCGATGGCCGTCATCGCGCTGTGCACGTTCAGCATGACATTCCACACGCCGCCGCCCTTGAAGTCTGCAAGCCCCTGTGTAAGGAGCTGCCAGATCTCCGCCAGCTTTTCGTTCCAGGTGTTGAGCGCGGCGTTCAGATTGTCGATGATCCATGAGTTTTCACCCATGCGGCTTCACCCCCTCCCGCACCGATCTGTGCGCTTCTTTCATACTCACGCAACACCGATCAATGCGAGGATCTCCCGCGCAAAAGTGATCACAAGCCCACCTGCCAGCGTCAGAAAGCCCTGGCTTCTCTGACTTGGGTCGTGGCTCTGGAATGACAGGCCGACCTGTACCACGCCCCAGCCCAGCAGGATAACCCCCACCGCACGTATAAGCGAAAACACAAAGTCAGATAAGTTGTTTACAATGGCCAGCGGATCGTCTGCGGCGAATGCCGGCGCGGCAAAGCACAACACGCACAGCACCAGCGCCGCATACAGCGCAAAGGCACTTCGCCCTGCCCGGCCAAGCTTTGCCGGGCAGCTTTTCACCCCTTTATGAGCGAATTTCAAAATATTCAAAATGTTCAATCGGATATACCTCCCTGTTACAATACATTTACGGGTTAAGGTACGGTAGCCAGCCGTGTCCTTTTCCTGATTTGCTTTGTCATCCGGCACAGTGATGTACTCTGCCCCGGATGGATTTGTTGCTTCTTCGTATGCTGCTATGCTAAAAAATCGCGCATATCCAGCAGTTCATAATTCTCCGGACTGCCGGAAAGATCGTTTTCGGCCCGGTGTGCGACTGTATAATCATAGGGCGGCGCGCCGCCGTCTTCCGTGTGCCGCACATTCGGATGCTGCAGCAAATCAAACTTGCTGTCCATCATGGGGCGCTCGCCGCGCACAAACAAAATCGCCTTTCCATTGTCCAGCAGACGGACCTCGTCCGGCATGAGAAGTTCCCGGCCTGAAAGCTGCGTGCTGGTGCTGCAGCTGCCGTTGCGGCCTCGGCTGCGGTTCTGGATGTCTGATGAGATCGTCTGCTTGCCGATGAGTTCCGAAACATATTTGTGCGTTTCCTTTTCACTCCCGCCCAAATAGAGAAATGAATCGCACAGGCCCACAAGCGATTCCCACTGCTTGTTGAACAGCGCCTTGATCTGCGCCATATTCTGGCAGATGTAGGACGTGAAGATGCCGCGGCTGCGCATCGTCGCCAGTGAGGTAAGAAAGCTGTCGGTGGGCAGTGAGATATTCGGCGCTTCATCGATCAGCAGATGCACCGGCACCGGCAGCCTCCCTTTGTGTTTTCGGTCCGCCTCATAGTACAATGTCTGGATGAGTTGGCCGTACATGAGGCCGACAAGATAGTTCAGCGATTTCTCGCTGTCAGGGATACAGCAGAACAGCGCCACCTTTTTCTCCCCCAATTCCTCCAGATGCAGATCGTCTGTGCAGGTCATCTTTATGACCTCCGGCAGCAGGAATGCCGACAGCCGCACACCCACGCTCACAAGGATACTTTTGGCTGTCTTGCCAGAGACAAATTGTCAAGGACTTTTTAATCAAATTC
>ERZ826396.1326-NODE-1326-length-28218-cov-4.499201_pt1 | contig 28218 bp, 29 predicted proteins | sample MGYA00519926_ERZ826396 | MGnify/ENA primary metagenome ERZ826396 (study PRJEB31778, sample SAMEA3449230) | human gut metagenome | biome: human gut; feature: human-associated habitat; material: faeces | place: United Kingdom | collected 2010/2012 ... | reverse complement strand
GCCGACCACCCGCTGCGGGAAGGTCCGCAGGATGCTAAAAAACGGGCAGGCTGAGGTGGTTTCCCGGATCCCGTTCACCATCCGGCTCTGCTATGAGCCGGCTTCTAAGGAAACCCAGCGGCTGGTATACGGATGCGACCCGGGGCGTACCAATATCGGGAGCGCCGTTGTCCGGGAAAACGGTTACTGTGTCTACCTGGACAAATGTACCACAAGGAACCGGGAGATCCCGCCGCTGATGGCAAAGCGCCGGCGGCACCGGCAGGTGTCCCGCCGCGGCGAGCGGCTGGCAAGGAAAAGGCTGGCGAAACGGCTCAGGACCACCACAAAGAAACTGCTGGACAGGCTCCTGCCGGGATATGAGAAGCCGGTCCGGGTGAAGGATATCATCAATACGGAAGCCCGGTTTAACAACCGTTTCCGCCCGAAGGGCTGGCTGACGCCTACGGCAAGGCAGCTTTTAAGGACCCACCTGAACATCCTGAAGAAGGTCCGGAAGATCCTGCCGATAACGGATGTGGTGCTGGAAGCCAACAGGTTTGCATTCATGCAACTGGACAACCCGCATATCTTCCGGTGGCAGTTCCAGTACGGCCCCCTGCATGGGAAAGGGAGTGTGGAAAATGCCGTAAAGGAGCAGCAGGGCGGAACCTGTATCTTCTGTAAACATGAGATCGAGCATTACCACCACATCATCCCCCGGAGCCGGGGAGGAAGCGATACCCTTCCAAATATGGCGGGGTTATGCAATGCATGCCACGATAAAGTCCATAAGTCGGAAGAATGGTTCCGGAAGCTGAAGAAAAAGAAAGCCGGGCTGAATAAGAAATACGGGGCCCTGTCCGTGCTGAACCAGATCATCCCGTACCTGGTAGACCAGTACGCAGAACTGTTCCCGGACCATACCTATGTGACAGCCGGGTACAGCACGAAGCAGTTCCGGGAAGACCACGGCATAGAAAAAGACCATGACCGTGATGCCGCCTGCATTGCGTGCAGCATTTTGGAGAAGGTGGACGGGATCGTATTCCCGGGAATGACATACCAGATGGAACAGTTCCGGAGGCATGACCGTGCCAGGATAAAATCTTTCCGGAACAGGTATTACTACCTGGGGAAAGAAAAGGTGGCGGTCAACCGGAAAAAGGCAATTCTGGCAGACCCTTCCGGGAAAGAGAAGGACGGGAAGCTTCAGACCCAGGATTCGCTGGAGGAGTGGTTTGCCAAAGAGGCTGAGAAAAACGGCCTGCGTGAAGCAGAGAGGAAACGTTCCCGTCTAAGGGCAGTGAAAAGCATCCGGATCCGGAACAACATGCAGAGGCCCCTTCCTGGGAGTAGCTTTATCTTTGACGGAAAGAGATATCTCCTGACTGGCAACCATGGGGAATATTATCAGACAAAAGTGGCAGGAAAAACAGTAGAATTCCTGAAGTCAAAATGTAGGATAGCCGCGGGGAACCAGGGGCTGGTCTATACCGGGCAGGTAAAAAGCGGCGCTTCCTCCCATGTCTAAAGACACGGGTGTCCCCGCGGACGCCGCTTTTGATGAAACTGGCAGGAATATTGAAAAAGGCGGCCTCGTACGCCATATATGACGGAAAAGTTTGGAAAGAATGCGGAGAGCCAATGTATGAGATCGCAACCTTTGGATTGGGACATAACCATGGCGGGACTTCCATGTTTATCGAATTTTTCTACAATCCAAATGTGCCGAAAGATTATTATTTCAATGCCCTTAACAAGGAAGATGCAGTCAGGTATGCAGATAAAGTTGCAGAAGAACGGGGGATACGGATGATATCGGCAAATTTGGAAAAGACATTGATATCAAGGTATTAATGCCTGAATGTGTTAAGAGAGATCCAGAAAAAGAACACGGTGACGGTGATCCTTTTCTGAACTCCATGGAAAAAATAGCCAGGGCTTCGGATAGTCCGGCTGAAGCCGGGATTCTTGCAATTGCGTACACAACAAGCGAGGTAAGCGGATCATGAGTGACAAAACAATCCTTGACGCATGTTGCGGCAGCCGGATGTTCTGGTTCGACAGGAATAATCCTGATGTAGTCTTTGCAGACAATCGGTATGTCAGCACAACCTTATGTGATGGTCGTACGTTGGTGATCGAACCGGATGTGGAAATGGATTTCCGGGATATGCCGTATCCAGATAATACGTTCAACTTGGTGGTTTTTGATCCACCGCATTTGATCTATGCAGGGGAAAAATCCTGGTTGGCTCAGAAATATGGTGTTTTGCCGAAAGAATGGCAACCGTACTTGAAAGCAGGATTTTCAGAATGCATGCGGGTTTTAAAGCCGACCCACACGTTGATCATGAAATGGAATACGGAACAAATCAGTCTTTCGCAAATGCTTAAAGCCATCGGATACCATCCGCTGTTTGGCGACCAGAGAGGGAAAACCAGATGGCTGGTGTTTCAAAAAAAAGAATAATTCACCAAGGGCAGCTATCGGCTGCCCTTTTTCTGTATTGCAGATGTTATTTTGTTTCTTTATAATATTGTCATATACAAAAGAGGGTTCGATATGGAAGACAGAAGATATATAGCGATTGATTTAAAATCATTTTATGCATCTGTAGAGTGTATGGACCGCGGCCTGGACCCAATGATAACCAACCTTGTAGTGGCAGACCCGTCACGCACAGAAAAAACCATATGCTTGGCTGTTTCTCCGTCTTTGAAAGCATATGGCATTCCCGGACGACCGCGGCTATTTGAGGTCGTCCAGAAAGTGAAGGAAGCAAACATACGGAGGAAACAAAATGCTCCTGGGAAATCGTTCTCCGGAGCGTCCATAATAGATTCTGAGCTGAAATCTGATACATCTCTGGCAATCGACTACATAGTCGCTCCACCGCAGATGGCGCGGTATATGAAAATCAGTTCACAGATATACCAGGTCTATCTGAAGTATATTGCACCCGAAGATATCCATGTATATTCCATAGATGAGGTTTTCATGGATGTGACCGGCTATCTGCGGACTTATGGGATGTCCCCACGGGAGCTTGCCATGAAAATGATCCTTGACGTTCTGAAGACGACAGGGATCACGGCAACCGCTGGTATCGGAACAAACCTGTATCTCTGCAAAGTCGCCATGGACATCGAAGCCAAGCACATCCCAGCCGACTCCAATGGGGTTAGGATCGCAGAGCTGGATGAGATGAGCTACAGACGTTCCCTGTGGGATCACCGTCCTCTCACCGATTTCTGGAGGGTGGGGAGAGGATACCAGAAGAAACTGAAAAGCGTGGGTCTGTATACGATGGGAGATATAGCCAGATGTTCGGTAGGAAGCAGCCGGGATTACTATAATGAAGATCTGCTGTATAAACTGTTTGGTGTCAATGCGGAACTCCTGATCGACCATGCCTGGGGATGGGAGCCATGCACCATTGCCGATATTAAGGCATATAAACCAGAAAGCAAGAGTGTAGGGGCCGGTCAGGTGCTCCAATGTCCCTATACCTTCGAGAAAGCAAGGCTGGTCGTGCATGAGATGGCAGATTCCCTGGCGCTTGATTTGGTGAGTAAAAGACTCGTAACGGACCAGGTTGTGCTTACTGTCGGATACGATGTAGATAACCTGAAGGATCCAGAACACCGGGATAAATATCATGGGGAGATAAAAACCGACCGCTACGGCAGGGAAATCCCCAAACATGCACATGGAACCGGAAATATAAAGCAATATACCTCTTCCTCGCATTTAATTATCCAGGCAGTACTGGACCTGTATGACCGGATCATGGACAGGGATCTTCTGGTACGACGGATTAATCTGGTAGCAACCCATGTTATCCCCGAATCCGAAGCCAGACAGGAACTTCAATATGAGCAGCTCAGCCTTTTTACTGATTATTCCGCTCAGGAAAAGCAGGCCAAAAAAGAAGAGAAGGATTTGGAAAAAGAGCGGAAAATGCAGGAAGCCATGCTGGAGATTAAAAAGAAGTTCGGGAAGAATGCGATCCTAAAAGGTATGAACCTGCAGGAGGGCGCTACTGCGAAGGAAAGGAATTCCCAAATCGGGGGACATAAAGCATAGGACTGGAAATCACTATGAAGAAATATAGATCACGGAAAATCTGGATACCGGCGAATAGAAGAAGAATGAAACTCCTTATCCTTCAGCCTGAAGGAAATAATCAAATGCGGACTGGTGTGTTATGGATCCATGGCGGCGGATATGCTACCGGAATGCCGGAGATGGTATATTTCACCCGTGCGAAAGACCTGGTAGAGAAATCTGGAGCGGTGGTCATCTCTCCAGATTACCGTCTTTCTGGTAAAGCACCATATCCGGCGGCTCTCATAGACTGTCATGTCGCTCTGAAATATATGCTGGATCATGCGGATGAGCTTGGAATCCGCTCTGATCAGCTCATGGTAGGAGGGGAGAGTGCAGGAGGCGGGCTGACCGCTGCCCTATGCATGTACGAAAAGGATATTGGAGGGATACGGATTGCTTTCCAGATGCCTTTATATCCGATGCTCGACGACCGCGATACCGAAAGTTCAAAGAACAACCACGCTCTTGTATGGAATACAAGAAGGAATCATCATGCGTGGAGGATATACTTGCGCAGGTTTGCTCATAAAGAGGTTCCATGTTATGCGGCGCCGGCACGACGAGAGGACTACTCCGGCCTGCCGCCGGCTTATTCCTTTGTATCTACAGCGGAACCATTTTATATGGAGGCGGTTGAATATGTTCAAAACCTCAGGCGTGCAGGGATTAAGGCTGGGCTGAATGTATATCGCGGTCTGTTTCATGCCTTTGATATGTTTATGCCTTTTCACCCGGCCAGCAGGCACGCAGCCAGGGAGTTCATCCGCCATTTCGCCTATGCCCAAAAACATTTCTTTGCTCCGCAGGAAAGTATAGAGAAAAAGGACTATTGACCATGGCAGACAACTATGATGACATTATCAACCTTCCACACCATGTCTCAGACCATCACCCCCACATGTCCATGTCGGACAGGGCTGCCCAATTCAGCCCTTTTGCGGCGCTGACCGGATACGGGGATCTGGTGAATGAGACTGTCCGTTATACGGAAGAACGGCCGACATTGACTGAAAGTGAGAGAGAAGAGCTAGATGCGAAGTTCCAACAGTTTCTTTTGAACAGCCCGCCGGACGCCCAACTTTCGGTCACTTACTTCCTTCCGGATGAAAAGAAAGAGGGTGGATCATTCCAGATCGGAACTGGTGCAGTCAAAAAAATTGACCAATTTAGTCAAGAAATTATTTTTTCTGATGGGGACAGGATCAGGATTGAGGATGTTCTTGACCTGACATGGGATGAGAGGGATTGATTTTTTACAGCACAATGCATCATGCATATTCCTTTTGTAGTTAATGACAGATTGATCCATGGGTCAAGAATTAGAAACGGAGGAATATGAGAATGGCAGAAGGCGTAAGAGTCATTATGGAGTTGCATGATATCTTCGATGAATACGAGGATATAGATGAAGCATTTGACGACCTTGGGAAGGAAAAATTTTGCCGAAAAGTTCACGAGGCTGCGAAGTACACTATGATGTATAATTTCCCTGGAGCAGTAGACAGCGTGTCCGATCTTGATACATCTGACCTGAAGGATGATTGGCTTCTTGGGGTAGAAAGACCAGACGGAATAATAGGGGTTGCGGAGAAATGGAATATCACCCTTATGGAAAGGCTAAAAGCCCGCCTTGAACCCTTTGAAAAACTCAAAGAAACATGGCATAAATCTGATTTGTTTTCCGTTTTTGAGGCGCTTGAGCACGGAAAGAAGGAAGATGGTTTTCATTACGATACTGTGCTGTACAATTTGAGGAAATCCTTGGCGGAATTGGATGGGCATTTTGAATATGCCTGCTATGGGATTATCATTACAGAGGAAACTTTCGGATATAGCTTCAGTACGAAGCTTGGAGAAGCCGAAAAACAGAGCATGATTGAACATCCGAAAAATTTTGCTGTTTTTTGGATGTATTACGAATAATGATAGGAGCCGCTGCGGGAGCAGCAGAAGATCCCAAACCAGAGGAAGGATGAAGGAAAAAGTCCTGGAACGGATCGTCAAAGTGAGGTTGGCCAAAAGCAGAGAAGAAGCAGAGAAAATGTATGAGCAGGACGACAGGTCGATTACTGCCGTTGAACTGCTCGAAAAATCTGTATTTCCTTTCCGCTCAGAGGCTGCCATAAAATACGGATGGGATTACAATACCTAAGCGGGAAAGCTGCCACTGGTAACAGTGTGCAGATGATAGCGCTGCTGTTCCAGAACTAATAATCATAAAAAAAATCAGAGAGTGCAAACAAATGTTTGCACTTTTCTATACCTTATGATATAATAGATTTATACTATAAATCTATTGGAGATCATCCCATGGCAACGAAATACTACCGCACCCCACATCTGGTTTATGACTGCAAATGCCACGTTATTTTCTGCCCAAAATATCGGCGCAGGATCCTGGTAAACGGGCTGGATGAGCTGGTGAAAACAGTGTTCCGGAAGATTGCAGAGCAGAAGGGTTTCCAGATCATCGAAATGGAAGTCATGCCGGACCACGTCCATCTGCTGATCTCCTGTAACCCGCAGTACGGCATCATGAACTGTATCCGGGTACTAAAACGGTACTCCGCAGCACCCATGCGGGAGTTCGACCCTTCGCTTGACAGACGCCTGCCCAGCATCTGGACCAGGAGTGCATTCATTGCCACGGTCGGGTCTGTCTCCCTGGAAACGGTAAAAGCATATATTGAATCTCAGAAGGAACAGTAACATGGCCCGTACCAAAACCGACAGTTTCATCCTGGAATTAAAACTGAAAACCTCCCCTGCGGATGACGCATACCTGGAGAAGTGTTTTTCTGCGGGCTGCAGCATCTGCAATACCCTGGTGCGCCACTGCCGCAGACAGATCGCTTCCCTCCGCCAGGATAAGGACTACCGGAAGCTGATGGCGGAATACTGTTCCCTGAAAAAAGGGAAAGAACGGTCCGCTGTAGCAAAGCGGTTAAATGCCATCGTTGCTTCCTACGGGCTGACAGAATACAGCCTGCATGATTTCGTAAAAGTCCAGCAGAAAAAGCATAAGAAATATATCAACAGCCATGTGGCCCAGAAGGTCGCCTCTTCGGTCTGGCGTGGCGTGGAAAAGGCCCTCTATGGGGAGGGGAAGTACCTGCACTTCCGGAAATGGAAGGATTTCCTGTCCCTGGAAGGGAAGAACAATACCACCGGCCTGGTCTTCCGGGGCGGTATCCTGAAGGTCAACCAGCGGCCGGTCCATGCCAGGCGGCAGAAAAAAGACGGCTCACCCGCACGGCGTTATGAAGAGGAAGCGCTTACCAGGCGGGTAAAATACTGCCGGCTGGTACGTAAGCCTGTAGGGAGACGGTACCACTATTATGTCCAGCTGGTCCTGGAAGGGAAGCCTCCTGGGAAGCGCCGCACCCTGGGGGAAGGCACCGGCGGCCTGGATATCGGCACCTCTACCGCAGCCGTTGTCACGGATACGGAATGCATCCTTACGGTCCTGGGGGATGGCATTGAGTCCATCGAAAAGAAACAGTGGAAACTCCAGCGGAAGATGGACCGTTCCAGGCGGGCAATGAACCCGCAGAACTACAATCCGGACGGTACGGTCAAAAAAGGCCGGAAGAAATGGACGAACAGCAGCCATTACCGCCGGATGCAGATGGAATACGCCTCCCTCTGCCGGCGGCGGGCGGCTGCCATGAAGCAGTGGCAGGAGGTTATGGCAAACCGGATCGTCAGCCAGTGTGACACCATCTATGTGGAACAGATGAACTTTAAGGCTCTTCAGAGGAAAGCAAAAACATCAGTGGTAAAGGAAAACGGAAAACACAGCAGGAGGAAACGGTTCGGCAGAAGCCTGCAGAGCCGGGCGCCGGCGCAGTTCTGCTGCATCCTGGAGCGGAAGATCACCGCCCTGGGCGGCCGGTACCTGGAAGTGGACACCAGGTCGTTCCGCGCCAGCCAGTATGACCACGCCGCTGACACCTATACAAAGAAGAAACTCTCCAGACGCCATGCCATCATTGATGGGCATTGGGTCCAGAGGGACCTGTATTCCGCTTTCCTTTTGAGTAACAGTGCGGAGGACCTGTCCCATGCGGACAGGGACTGCTGCATCAAAACATTTGACCGTTTCCTGAAAAACCATGACGCCTGCATCGCAGCGATCCGTAACACGAAAACAAAGATCCCGCGCAGCTTTGGGTTCCAGGCTGCATAAACAAGGGAACCCCGGGCACGACTGGGTCCGCTGCCGGTAATGGCGTCAATGGGCGTTTTGGCAGGAAATTCCGAGCCGGGTGCTAATCAATGAGGCCTGAATACCCGGATGTATACGGGGCTATAACAACCGGAGTGACCGCCAGGAAGGCGGCAGGGACACCCTGAGGGTTCCCGGCTGCCCGGCATCTGCCACCTGACGGGGACTGCCCAGGTGATACCTCATAACAGGAACCTCCCACCTGTAAAGGTGTGGAGAGCAGTCAGAAGGATCTGTTCCAAGTTGTAGGATACGATCCGGACAAACAGAAAAAATAACTATTGGCTTTCAGCCGCACCTCAAATGGTGCGGCTTTCTTCATCTCTGTCCATAAATATGGACAGAGCAGTACATATCGGATGACCCTTTTCCAGACATGAACATCTTCTCAGAATATCTCATATTTCCCCAAAATATGGGAAAGTGAGGAATCTGTATGTCTGTATTTCAAAAAATATCATTTACAAAACATTGTATTGGCTTATTGGCAGCTCTTGGGATTTCTGCCCTTATCGTACCTGCCATGGGAACTGAGGCGGCTGAGATTGTGTCGGAAGGGCCGGCGATCCTGTATGCTGCGGAGGAGTCCGTGAACATGAGCAGCGGCCCGGGCGATACCTTCCAGCCCATTTCATCTGTGCCCTATGGGACTCCTATCCAGGTGGATGCCATGGCTGACAATGGCTGGTACCGGGTATCTTCCACTGGAGGGGCTGCTTGGGTTGATGGGGCAGACTGTACCGTGGATGATCCTCTGATCTTGACAGAAGGCTGCCGGCTTATCCTTGGCACTGGAGCGGGAGCCTCCTCTGCAACAGAGGCGAAAGCACTTTTCGATACCATCCCCGATCCATTAAAGCCTCTGTTTTCCGGGATTGACATTTACCTTGACCGGAACCGGCTGAGGGAAAACTATGTCGGGAACAATGATGTAAACCTGCTTGCGGGTATCTATGTGTATGGTAAAGAAATCGATATTGACGCAAAATATGTCGGTTCAGCGCTGCTTCATGAATGCGGGCACCATATTGACTATGTGATCGGGGAAAAATATAAAATCGGGAAAACCTTCGGTTTGTATCAGGGCGTATACATGCTGTCTTACACGGACGAATTCCTGAAAATTTTCAATCTCGAAGCCCAGCCGTCCGGCCTGATCGCAGCCCATCCCAATAAGGAACCAGCAGAATATTTTGCTTCGGCGTTTGAAAAATATGTGGAGAACCCGGCTGGATTGCTACAGTGCGCACCGCTGACTTATATGTACATATGCAGGCTGACAGGGGATGCCTGACAATTCCTATGCAGCCAGTTTTTTATCTTCCATATCTGCAATGCATATTTTCAGAGTAAACATTGATTGCATTTAAAAAAGAAAGGAAGAAGAATTATGAAGATCTATTCGTGTTTGTTCCTCTCAGACATCCCTTATGAACAGTCCCATGCCAGCACAAAGCCTTTTCTGTCCATGGCGGATGCTTCTGCCGAAATGAAGGAAGACTATAAGAAACGGATGCAGGAGTTGGAAAAAGCTGGTTATGACGTATTAAAAGATGGCGATTACAAGAGCTATCTGGATGAAATGGGAGCCTGCCTGAATTATAAAACGGACAACGGCACTGCTTCCATGCAATGGACAATCTGCATAGAAACAATCCGCGCAAATTTCCCGGTCGAAACACCTTTGGGAAACCTGATCGTAGAAGAAGCCGTGGATCCGGAGCATCCAGGGGTATATGTGGATTTGGCTGCGGATGGAGGGAACATTGCAATGGCTCTGGTGGAATACTGCCAGGACGAAGCAGATGCAGAAGGGCCAAACCTCATCACCCGCATATGGGGTGATTCTGAGAAAGAGGACTATACCGACAGGGTGATACATTCCTTCAGAGGCCGCCTGGTTGAGGAACCAAAGGTCTTGGCAAGGAACCACGACAATATGCAGTTTGTTTCAGTTCCGATATCAAGACTTTACGAAGCCGGATGCGGCTCCTACAGCGTAATCCTGAATAGCACGGAGAAAATGGCTAAAATAGTTGAACTGGAGGATCAGATATTTTACAGGATCAGAACAGTGAACGGCCTTGAGGCAGTCCTTCCCGCCAGACATCTCAATTTGGTCCATGGAGGAACCCTGAAAAAAACAGAGAACCTAACCGTACAGGACTTTCTGCCATTCCCAAGAACAGCGTTTGACGGAATGGGCTTTGGATATACGCAGGGACGGCTGGTTGGGACATTCCTGACCTATGGCAATTTGGGTAAGGATAATGACACGCTGGAATACTATATTCCTTCAGATATTAACATCAATATGGGCAATATCTGGCATACCGCAAGATATGGCTATGGTGCTTTTGTCAGAGAAGAAGTTGTCCGGCATGAAGATCATCCGGATGTCATAAAGGTTACCGTCGTATCGAAGCTCATTCGCGGCTTGATAACTGAATATGCATCCTGGGGCTATCCAAAGCCTTCATGCATTGGTCTTTCTTTATCCTTCCGGATGGGGATACTGGATTCATACCTTATCGCCTATATGAAGGACAGGTTTTCCATTCAGATGCCTCCGCAGTCGCAACAGCATGTCGAATCCCTTATTATGTTAGCTGCTTCTCTGGGAATCCCTGTAAAGGTAGAACATGGGCCTGAACCCATCATTCATTTTGACATGAAGCACGACGAGGAAGAAGATGACGTCTGCAGGGCCGACTGGGAGGGGTATATTCCTGAAGAAGACGGATTTGCATGGTTCCGCATCAGCTCAATTGAACCGGTTGAAAAAATCCCTGCGCCGTGTTATGGAGTAGAAATTGATGAAGAGGAAAATCAGTATTTCATGCTCCCGTCGGGGCTTGTTACTCATCGCTGAGTGTAATGAAAAATTGTTTCAATTTGTTTGACAGAGAAAACGGCATTGCTTCGTGCAGTGTCGTTTTTTATATGGAGCAACAGCAGTTCATATTTTCCCTGTAAACGTTGATAGAGGGGCTGGAAAGCCCAAAGAAAAGAAAGGAGAAAATTATGTACACAGTTACAAAGCGAAATGGTAACCAGGTTGAATTTAACCTTGGGAAGATCAGGAGTGCATTGGAAAAAGCATTCATCGCTACGCAGACCCAGTATAATGGGGATATTCTCGACCTCTTGGCGCTCCGCGTCACATCGGATGCTGAATGCAAAATAAAAGATGGATCCGTCCATGTGGAAGATATCCAGGACAGTGCAGAGAAGACACTGCAGGAGGCAGGTTATACGGCAGCGGCGAAAGCATATATCCTGTACCGTAAGAACCGTGAAAAACTGCGGGATGTAAAATCAACCCTCCTTGACTACAAGGCCCTGGTTGACAAGTATCTGAAAGCGCAGGACTGGCGGGTAAAGGAGAATTCCACGGTGACCTATTCCCTGGGCGGGCTCATTCTCAGTAACTCCGGGGCAATCACGGCCAATTACTGGCTTTCCGAAGTCTACGATGACGAGATTGCCGACGCACACAGGAATGCGGATATCCATATCCATGATCTGTCCATGCTTTCCGGCTATTGTGCAGGATGGTCTCTGAAGCAGCTGATTCAGGAGGGGCTTGGTGGTATCCCGGGAAGGATTTCTTCGGCGCCGTCTAAGCACCTGGCGGTACTCTGCAACCAGATGGTGAATTTCCTTGGAATCATGCAGAATGAATGGGCAGGGGCCCAGGCGTTTTCTTCCTTCGACACTTATCTGGCGCCTTTTGTTAAGGCAGACCATCTGAGTTATCAGGAGGTAAAGAAATGCATTGAGTCGTTTATTTACGGGGTCAATATTCCCAGCCGCTGGGGCACGCAGGCACCCTTTTCCAATGTTACACTGGACTGGACAGTGCCGGATGATCTGGCTGAGCTGCCTGCTATCGTAGGCGGGAAGGAAATGGATTTCTGTTATAAGGACTGCAAAAAAGAGATGGAAATGGTCAATAAAGCATTCCTTGAGGTCATGCTGGAAGGGGATGCGGATGGAAGAGGGTTCCAGTATCCAATCCCTACATATTCCATTACCAGGGAATTTGATTGGTCTGATACCGAAAACAACTGTCTGCTGTTCGAGATGACGGCAAAATATGGGACACCGTATTTCAGCAACTACATCAATTCGGATATGAAACCAAGTGACATCAGAAGTATGTGTTGTCGGTTGCGTTTGGACTTAAGGGAACTCAGAAGAAAGAGCGGTGGCTATTTTGGTTCCGGTGAGAGTACCGGAAGTGTAGGCGTAGTTACTATCAATATGCCACGTATCGCTTACCTTTCCAAAGATAAGCAGGATTTCTACCGCCGTCTCGACAGGATGATGGACATCTCAGCCCGTTCTCTTGACATCAAGCGGAAGGTCATTACCCATCTTTTGGACGAAGGGCTGTACCCATACACTAAGAGGTATCTCGGAAGTTTTAAAAACCACTTCTCAACGATCGGACTTGTCGGGATGAATGAGGCTGGGCTGAATGCAAGCTGGCTGAGGAAGGACCTGACCCATAACGAAACTCAGAAATTCGCCAAAGAAGTCCTGAACCATATGAGGGAACGTCTTTCCGATTACCAGGAGAAATACGGCGACCTGTTCAACCTTGAAGCGACTCCGGCTGAAAGCACGGCTTATCGGCTGGCAAAACACGATAAGGAACAGTTCCCTGACATCATTACAGCGGGAAAGGAAGGGGATACTCCGTATTATACGAATTCCTCCCATCTGCCGGTAGATTATACGGCTGATATTTTTGACGCTCTGGATATTCAGGACGGTCTGCAGACACTGTATACCTCCGGGACCGTATTCCATGCGTTTCTCGGGGAAAAGCTTCCTGACTGGAAAGCCGCAGCAAACCTGGTACGGACGATAGCTGAGAACTATAAGCTCCCGTACTATACGATGTCTCCGACTTATTCCATCTGTCCTGAGCACGGTTACCTTGCCGGGGAACAGAAGGTATGCCCGAAATGCGGAAAAACCACAGAGGTATGGAGCCGGATCACGGGCTATTACCGTCCGATCCAGAACTGGAATGATGGGAAGGCACAGGAATATGAAAACAGGAAAGAATACGATGCTGCAAAATCTGTCCTGAAACACCCTCTTCATCAGATTGCTGAAGAGACGGCTGACAAAGAAACGGGGAAGGCTGCGGTTGAGGTGAGATACCTGTTTACCACAAAAACATGTCCGAATTGTGCGATTGCAAAGGACTGCCTGAAGGATGTTGCCTATATCCCGGTTGATGCGGAGGAAAACCCGGATTTGTGCAGAAAATATTTTATAATGTCTGCGCCTACGCTGGTTGTAGAGAATGCGTCAGGTGCCCACAAGTATGAGCTGGTGTCGGCTATCAAAAAATATGTGGAAAGCTTGAAGAATTAACAGAGAAAAATCGAGTAGGAGGCGGTTAATCACCGCCTCCTACTCGATTGTCCACCATTTGATATACTACATTTCAGCAGTATATAGATTATATCTGCATCCATCCTACCTCTCCCTGCTGAATTCGAGTTCTGTCCACATATCACATAAATCATATTCCCTTTGAAACATTGATTGAATTCAAAGGAGGAAATATGTCGAATGATAAAAATACTTTCACTGTCCCAGAAGCAAATGGCTTCCATGAGCTTGAGCAGGATGAAGTAAAAAAAATCAAGGAAGAAGCGTGGAGTGTGGAAAGCATGCCCGGACATGATGCTGCAAACCTTGCTACAAAATATATAGGAAGCAGCTTTGAAGATCCTGTTTCATCAAAAGATGGAGAAGCCGTCAAAGTGTTCGACTATTTCGTCGATTCTTCCGGCGGTCACTGGTATGGTGTCAGGGTGCTTCTCCCAACAGGAAAGCTGATTTCCATGGAAGAGTTTTTGTTTGGCCGAAAAGCAAAAGACATAAAATATGTCGGCAATAACCTGAGGAACGCAATGAGATCAATGACCCATGACTGAAGTTACGGGCTTGCGAGAGTCTGATGTATCTTACATAAAGAGGAAGGAGAGGACGATGGCAAAATTTAACCTGTTTGGATTAAATATTGGAAGGAAAGGGAAAAGTGATGACGACATTGCTTCCCTTCTCGGCACATCACCGGAACTATTGAATGAATTTGAACATACCTACCATGATCTTCTGGAAAATCTGGATGATGTTTCGGAAGCAAAAGATTACTTTGACGTGAACAGCCGTCAGGCCGCTGCCCATTTCCACAATGATGTGGAACTGTCGGAAGAATCCGAAAGAATTTGTAGGGCAATTGTTGAGGAGCTGGTTTCCAGAACGGCTACCTATACTTATGATGGGATATCCAGGTATTCTGAAGCGACAGAGCCAAAGACTCTCGTGTCAAAAAGAGAGGTCAATGCTCTCCCGGAAAAACAGCGACCACAGCTTACAGGGACAATGATTGTAAGGGATACCAGCGGGGATCCAACGGATCTGCTGATGCATCAGTATATGAAATACATGGAAGTAAAGGACCCGGAAGAGAAGAGGATGTATTACTGCTTATTCCGTCAGGGGCTGGATATCATGGATCTTACACCCGTCATGTATGAAATGCTCAGCACCAACCCCAATTCAATGGGGCATTGGCTTCCAAAGCTCGTGGAAGCAAACAAAAACCTCGGATTCTTTCGGATCCCTAAAACGGTGGTAGCAAAGGTACCGCTTCCGCTGCTCCAGCTTTCGCGGCTTGATTTCGATAGCCTGACAGAGGCTTCAAAGATGATCGCCGACAAATGGGCGCAGGAAGTGTTCCACCTTGACCCATCAAACCCTGATGGATATTTCATTAAGACAGGGACGTATTCCAGCAAGTTTGACTTCAGGAATGCTAAAGTCACTGACCCAAAAGAGATACTGGAGATTGCGGAATATCTGATCTATATCCAGAATCAGGCATGTATGATGGCTGGTCCACTGACCCATCCGTGTATTTATGGCGTTTCAACGACCAATGAATGGGTGGTAAGGGAATACATCCAGGATAAAGGGAACAACCCCTGTATTTATAAAGGCCTTCCGCTCAGGACAGAATACCGGGTCTTCATTGACTGCGATACAGGTGAAGTCCTTGGGATCAGCCCATATTGGGAGCCGGAGATGCTAAAGAACCGCTTCTCTACGGGGGATGATAAGGACAGCCCACACCAGCGCCACGACTACATTATCATCAAAGCCCACGAGGCTAAAATGATGGAAGAATATAGCAATAACCGGGATATGGTGCTAAAGCATGTAGAAGACCTGCTTCCGTGGCTTGATCTGAAAGGACAATGGTCCCTGGACATCATGCAGAATGGAGATGATTTCTGGCTGATTGATATGGCGCTCGCAGGACAGTCGGCATTTTATACGCTGTGCGTCCCAGAAGAAAAACGCAGGCCTATAAAGGAGGATTGGCTGCCGAAACTGCCAGGATTGCGAGGAGATAAGAATGAGTGAAAAGAACAGCAAATACATGAGCGTACGGGAATATCGGGATGCAACAAACAATCTGGAATATTTCCCTGTAGAAAAAATTCCTGGAACCAACCAGGCATGGGTTCGTGATGTCCTGACAGGGCTGGACAACGATTTCGTTTTGGATAACTATATGTTCTGGCTTTGGGATGATCCCGAAAGCGAATCGCTGGAAATCCATTTCGATTACATTGATGGAAATAGGATGGAAAAGTCTGACTATGATTTTATCATTGTTTACGAGGGGCCAGATTCCTTATATGGTTTTGAAATGCGGACAGCACGGAATGGCTTCCGAACAGAGAAAGATGCCCATTTCCTGGAAGACTTGATGGAGTATGTGAATGCATGGAATCCTCAGGAAGAATATTTTACCTTATACAGGTATGAGCTCTCGATGGTAACAGGAGAGAGCAGATGTATTCCGGAATATCTGTTTTCAAAGGAAACGAATGAGTATGGACGGAGATATCGGCGTGAGAACGGAGCTGTTGAAGATATCCCGTTCTGTAAGATCGGCAGGGTTAAGGAGATTGGGGGATATCTTGAATTATGGCTCGAAAAACCGGATGATCAGAAAGCCTCCAGGCTGTTTGCAGAATACTGCAGGATTGCTCTGACCGAACATGAAAATTCATACCGGGCCGCTGAAGTTCGATACAACAATGTCATGAAATCATTAAATACTGGGAGGACAATATGACTTTATATAAGTACATATTTTATACCGCAGATTGTAAGCTGGAATGTCACCCAATAGATGGGTTCGAGGAAAAGCCTAAATCCTATATCCAGCCTGGCTTGGTAAATTTTCGTATCCTGAAGAAGGATATTGGAAAACCGACAGGTGATTGGACCAGCTGGTGTTATTCGCTTTATCTGGCTGAGAGGGATGACAGAAAAGCCGCAGAAATTTTCGCAGACTACATTCGAACTCTGATTAGCTGGAAAGAACAGAAATTTACTGATCGGAAAGAAAAACTCGAAAAGATGATAAAAATAACAGAAAATGTGGATTTCTTGACGGTCAATTTACAGAACTAGATTGGAGGAAAGGCCTTGCATATGCAGACCTTTCCTTTTTTTCTGAGATTTTCTCCCAACATTTCTTTTATGGTATACATGCTTTTTATCTGCAATAAGTAGCCTTCATATTTTTCCTGTAGTTATTGACAGCCATTTAAAAAGAAAGGAGAAACTTGTGGAAAATGGAAGAAATGGAATGCAGTGAAGAATTCCTGGAACTCGCCCACAAAATGCGGGCTGAGCAGGAAGAGTATCGGGTATGGCTGATGTCGCAGCCGCCGGAAATTATCATCGCCCATGCAGCTGAATGGTCGGCGCGGGAAGATGTGCTTTCCAGGCTGGACGAGCTGGTACTTGATGGAAAAGAAACAAAAGCATTGCTCTCACTTGATAAGCCGTTTGAAAAACTTTTTGGATGGCTTTCGGATGAAGAAGATCCGGAAGAGATCAGGCTTGAGATTGATGCAATGGCTGAAGGGATGGCTCGGATGATGGCCGCTGGCTGCTGATCCCTGACAAGGAAAGGAAAAAGGAGACAATTATGATTATCAAGGCAAATAAGGAAATTCTGGCTGATGTAAAAGGATATGGACTCTCATCATTGGATGAATATATCAACAAAGCGGATGAAATGACCAGAAAATGGATTGACCGGAATACGATGAAAAGTGAACAGTTCCCCATCCAGTTGGATGACAATCTGTGTGCTACCTATATGGATAATTCAGGTTGTTTTCATACTTCGGATATTTCCCAGTTCGCTTTTGGACAGATGTGTTCGAAAGTAGGTGTTCCGGCTTCATATATTGAGAAATGTTTCAACCATGGACTGCCGGAACTGGCTGTCCACAACTATCGGGAATGGAGTAGGCTCTCAAGCCGAAAGGATAACAGCGTACTGGTCCGGGAATATGATGGAACCGTACGGGCCGTGTTATCTGACCGGTACAATGTTTTCAATACCGCTTCGGTATTGAATAATGTCAGGAAGGCTGTTTCAAACCCGCATCTGAAGAACAGGTATGAGATGAACCAGATATTCATGGATACCGATAAGCTCCATATCAGGTTCGTTGATTTTAACAATCCGATCCGGTCCGGGAATACTGACCTGCATCCTGGATTCACGGTTTCCAGCAGCGATGTTGGGAACAGGAGTCTGAACATCAAATATTTCCTTTATCGTTTCGCATGCCGGAATGGGCTCGTTATCATCCAGAATGGCGGAACGCTATTCTGGCAGTCACATATCAGGAATTTTGAATCTGACGGCGCCGAATTATTCGAAACCGCACTTTTAAAAATAGAAGATATGAACGAATACGCGAGAAACCGGATCATTTCTGCTGAGAAGAAGAGGCTGAGCAAAGATGAGATGAGGATGTATCTGGAAAAGGCGCAGAAAGAACTCCACCTTGGAAAGAAGATCGAAGAGGTCGAAAGTCTGATGCAGACGACCTATACCGACAACAACCTGATGAGTTTCGTCAATGCTGTAACTGAACATGCGCAGAATTACACGTTGGATACGAGGATCGAACAGGAAACCTGGGCTGGGAAGATACTTTCTGCGGTAGCCGCATAAAGACTGAAGGCAAGAGGAGAAACTAAAAATGAGGATGTACGAAGTTAAAATAACTCTGTTGGCAGAAGTTGCTGAAGATGATCTGGATGAAGCGAAACGTTTAACGCATCATGCGGAAGGAATATTTGAAGAATACCCATTTCTCAGAAATATGTCGGTAAATGTCGATGTGCTGAGAAATCCAGATAATACCATATGCGGAGATGCGTATAAGGTTGAACAACTGGAAAAAATGCTGGAGCACGAAAGCAATTCGAAAGAGGAACACTATGGTTCTCGTTTAAGCCACTGGTACGGAGACTCTAATGTCCTGACCATTGATGCCGGTGGCTTACAGGCATTGATCCAACACTATACCGCTAACAAAACAAATCTGGAATAATATACATCAGGGAGAACTTCGGTTCTCCCTTTTGTCATTTCCTTCGGATACGAAATCATATACATTTGATTTCAACCCCTTTTTATCCGCTTTCGACGCCATTTCTGGTATACCTGCAATATCACCTGTTATATTCACACCATGAGGCCCGATGGCAAAGAGATAGTCAGAAATTTTGATCATGCTTCCATCCTCAGCCCAGCAGACACCAGCCGTAAAATCCAATATCCGCTGCGAATCGGTAAAGTTGAAGCGCTCCAGATTAAGGATGACTGTACGCCCGGATAATAGTGTATCGGCTATCTCCAGCTCATCCTGAAGGCAGTTAGGCTTAAAGATGCAAACTTCCCTGATTATATCTGACATGCTTATATCCTCATTGTTCCATACGTCACCCAACATAAATATTGTAATCCGTATTGACATAAATTGAAATGAAAGAGTTCTACAAATTTTTTCCATCTTTTCCAGCAGTATTCCCAATTTTTAATCTCTATGATATTTTATATGGGAATGTATCTGTTCTTTTTCTTTCAAGCATATATTTCAATGCTATAATGAAAATATATAGCGGCTGAGCTGGGCAAGTACCGAAATAAATATTCGGGATATCTTGATAAAGTAGAAAAACAGGTTCAGAAGGAATAACTGGAGGTAAGAGAAATGGAAAATAATTGTGCGCCCGAAAAAGTCAGTATAAAAAATTTGCTGCTGACGTTATGCAGTATTGCGGCTATCATCATATCACTAATAAACATAGGCTTCAATGTTTCCCAGATTGTCGATTTGCGTACTGCGTTTGAAAGCAGGAGTGGAGTTATAAACATCGAAGTCCCTGTTTGGATATCCGAAGCCAAATGCTCAGACTGCGGTCAGGTAATTACTAAAAGTAATCTGTTCAGGCATTTGAACAAAGGACACGACATCATGCTTATGACCACAGACAACGAGCCGGTATCATCTGACGTGAATGCGTTCCGTAAAAAGATCGGGACAAATGATATTACTGCGGTCAACTGCTGGGATTGTGATGAGCGTGTGACAGAAGAAAATTATCAGGATCATCTGGCAGAAGGACACCATATCATGGTAAAACTCAGCCGTTCGCATTACACGACAGTTGGTGGACCGGTAAAATATGAAGCGGTTGATGGGGATTTTGTTAAAGGGATTTCAAATACAGGAAGCGTCCCGCTGTTTGTAAGGGTTAGAGTTACAGATAATAAAGCTGCTTCCTATAATGAAGAATCGTGGTTACGGGAAGGTAATTATTTCTACTATAAGCAACAGCTTCTTCCTGGGGAATCAACAGGAGCTTTTTCTCAGGATCCTTCCATTGAAGTAGAAGAAACTGCTGTGGCTGATGCTTCCCTGTATGCACCAGATCAGATAATGAAACCTTTTGCTAATATAGAGTAATTGAATGGCGGGCCGTAACAGGCCCGCCTATTATTATTTCTTTTTTTCATCAAACCATCCTCTCAGCTCATCCATGCTCACGTCATACGGGAAGATAATCCCCTCTTTCAGTTCAGCCCCCTTGCAACTCTCAGCCAGGCTTGCATTTGTGTTTCCATATCCGCTGCCGCCGGATGTGGCAAAGGGAACGATAGCTTTTCCGGTAAAATCATGTTCTTCCAGGAATGTGTTAACAATCGTTGGTGCTTTTCCCCACCAGATCGGGAAACCAAGTGCGATTACATCGTAGTCAGCCATGTTGTCCCGTACACGGGAAGTTTCCGGACGGCTCGAAGGATCCTTCATTTCTTTGCTGCTGCGCGATTCCGAATCCCACCAGTTCAAATCTTCCTCCGTATAGTGTTTCTTTGGTTCAATCTCAAAAATGTCAGCCCCAACGGCTTCAGCCAGCCTTTCTGCGACAGCGGCTGTTGTACCGGTCGGGCTGAAATACGCTACCAGTGTTTTCATTTTCAATCTTATCTCTCTTTCTTTCGTATATACTCGGCAGCTATTATCTGCTTCTACTATTATATCCTGTGGCTGCCTTCCGGTCAAAAGTATTTCATTTTCAACAAAACATAAACAACAGTTAAACCGACTTTTTGATCAGATTGATGGTGCGCAACCGTGCTCCTAATGCGGTCTACATTCACAGCATACAGGATATTTTTATCCTGTCCCAAAATTGTCATATTTCTTATGTAATCGTTGAAAAATTTCAAAGGAGGATGCTATGACAAATTACGAGAAAATGATTGCTGAATTGACACCTGAAGGGGATGAGCCTTTCTGGGACGAAAATGATACTATTTCATCCGTATTCAGGAAGGCACAGGAACTGCAGGCTAAACATGACAGAAATGTGGTAAGAAGGTATCGGGACGAGGAACTTCCCCCTGATACCGGAAGGACAGTGATCAAAAAGATCGCTCCAGAATACTTTGAGGAAGTCAGGCTGGGGTACAAAAACTTTGAACTCCGAAAAGATGAGAACAACATCCAGCCCGGCGATACCCTTGTTCTCGAAGAATATATTATCGGAAGATACCCTCCCTTTACCAGCCATTACACTGGCCGGTCGGTGGAACGCAGGGTGAAATATGTTCTCCGGAACGTGAAGGAGCTGGGGCTGGAAGAGGGATACTGTATTATTGGATTTTAAGGCGTATGCCGGAAAGGAAAAATTATGGGACAGAGAAGTCAGATTTACATCAGATGGCATGTTACTGACCATCATGGAACTTATCATGAGGGCCTGATTGCCAGGTATTTCAGTTGGAATTTTGGGATCAGGATGATAAGCCGCACAAAGTCAATCCTGAAAGAAATACAGGATGAGTTTTTGGATTATCCATACCTGTTTTCGGATCCGTCTTATATCAAAAAACTGGAAAGGTATTGCGACGTTAATTTTGACATGCAGAGTATTGAAATGAGTTCCGACATCATTGAGGAGGTCAAGGAACAGTTCCCGGATAATACCAGAGTCCTTTTCGAACAGGACAATAACAACGGGCAGCTGTTCATTGATGTATCAGAGTCTGAGATAAAATATGGCTTCATGGAGTTTTTTGACTGTAATACAGTAATGGATGCGGATAAATATATGGAATGGGACAGGATCGATTCCGGTCTGCCTAACTGGCATGTCCCCGACAAATATGTCAGCATATCTGAGATCCAGTATACGGAAGACAATATTAAAGCGATTAATATAATAGCCTCCCTGATGACTATTGAGGAGATCCGCGAATTTATAGATCATTCTCTTATGTACATGGAGGAAATCATAAATGGCGAATCATCGAAGAAATAGCGCCTGCTGGCATGGAATTCCATTTTGGTGTGGCTGCATCAATAGATATGATGGGCAGATCGAAGAGACGCACACATATGAGGAGGCCTCTGCCTGTGATTTCCACCATTCCCTGTATTTTTCTGATAATGCAGCAGAAAAGATAGACCAGGAGGAGTACCTGTTTTTTTGGATCCAGGATGGGAAGGTCTATGCTGACTGGAAAGATCATGCCACTTTCTGGCAGATTGGAGAAATTGAGAAACAAATCACTTTTTCGTGAAGGAGAGTATGGAGATGATTATGGATGAAAGCTATAAGGAAGAGATTATAGAGTATGTCCGGAGCCTTCCGGATTCTGTTTTTTCTGCCGCAGGCAGGAAAAAAGAGAATATCCTGACTGATGAGGAGTGCATTGATAAAATGTGGACCAACTATCAGAAAGAGGTTGTAGAATATGAATGCGATCCTGAGTATGCTAAAAAGGATACACTCAATGAGGTGCTGGGGATTGATGTGGATAAAAATTTCCAGCCAGTGCCAGCCCCTGCTATCCCGCGTAGAAAAGAAAAGGTAATATCCGATACGGAAACAACCGAAATTCCTGCGGGAGACATTAAGCCGGGAATGGCAATTTTAAAAAATAATGGCAGCAAAGAGCTGGTCCAGGGTACGAAAATTTCTGCTACCGGGAAAAGCATCACTATTGATGTGCTGTATCAGGATAGTCAGAATTATTTTTCACATAAGGAATATTCCAGAACACTCAGGACTTGCCGCCTTGTCGCAGTACAAAAACAGGGCAACTATGCAGAAGGTAAAAAACCGGATGCGGATATAAGGGATATTGCGTATCAGAAATACCAGCTCAACTGGATGCTTGATCATGGATATTCACTGGATGATCTTGTTAAGAAAATGACAGATGTTTTCACAGCATACGATGATTTTTTCTCCCCACAAAGCTGCTACAACCTCTTTTTGAGCGACTTTGGCTTTGGAGGGGAATTGTTTGCCGGCTATCAGGAATTTCTTGAATGCGAATACCGGAATAAAGAATACATAAAATCCATTCTTACAAAGGAACAGTACCTGGATTACCTGAAGGCAGAGAGTTCTTTCAGGAAGCATTTATACATTTCAGAGGAAAAAGCTTCCCTATATAAAAAACTTCTTAGCCTGCCTTCTGATCAGATCCGGGAAGAATATGGAGATCTGTTCCCTTGCGGGGAATATCGCAAATTTCACCAATTGACAGAAACGGTGAAATTCGAGAATAACCAGGCTGAGATGGATATTACGCTGCGCGTCCCCGATTATGGAAAAGAAAAACCGTCTGTACTGGCAATCCTTCACATTGAAGGAGAAGCAGTGGTTTGTAAAGGGCCGTCAGACAGTATGACTGGGGAATTTTCATCAGAATGGGATGATCAGATTTATTCTGTTGTCGTTGAACCCAAAAACGGAGTAACTGGAAACAGAGTTTGAAATTCTGGATTTATAAGCGGAGGGGCTGTCGGGAAATAGATAGTCCAAATCAGGGGGCCGTCGGTTAATACAAAAATTTAACCCCTGACACGCAGGAAAGAGACAATCCCAGAGAATTCGTGCTTTTTCAAAGCCTGAATTCTCTCCAGGATTGCCTCTTCCTCTCATATCAAGGGTTAAAAATCGGAATTAACCGACAACCCCTTTTTCTATCTTTAATGGCTTTACTTGTTGAGAAGTTATTTCTTAGAAAAGCCATTGCCAAAACCGACGAGTTGTCATAAAGCAAATGACAATAGATCAGTTATGCAAGGAGATGAATTATGAAAGGTATTTTGAACGAGCACGGGTATCCACTTGACCTAATGAAACTTGATAGTTCGTTGTGGGGCAACATAGAAAAACTCAGATTCTATTCGTCTAATGGCGCTGTGTTTCTCATTGCATATGAGGTTGAAAATGAAGATGTCAACGACATTTCTTCGATATATGAAAAGACGAAACAAGATGGCGATGAATACTGTTCGCTCCTATTGGTTTGTCATAATGGAAACTTCCAATGTTATTCCAAAAACTTAAAGAACAGACAGTACATACTTCTGAAAGAGATGGTGCCATATTCTAATAGAGCACTTAATATTACGCAGCCTACCACTAAAATTGAGAGCAATCGTTTCGAAAATGTATTTTTCGAGGCTCATTCTTTCTTGCGTGACTTAGATGGTCTGCATCCAGATGAAGCATTAGATGAACTTTGCAAACTAATTTACGCAAAGATGTATGATGAAGAATCCGGGACAAATATTTTTTCCTCAGCTGTTGGGAATGCTGAAGAATACGCCGCCAGTATTAGGTATCTGTATAGTATGGCAAACAAATATGATATGCGTGTATATGCGCTAAAGATACCTGGATACAAGCGTTCAAGGGGAGTTTTTGAGGAATCACTCTTTATTTCTTCGAATGCAATCGCCAAAGCTGGACAATTATTTGCTAAATACAACTTCTCAACAGCAGACATTGATATTAAAGCCAGAGCATTTCAAAATGTGTATAAGCCTGCTACTCGTGCCGGAATGGGACAATACTTTACGCCATTGCAAGTAATACGTTTTATTGTTTTTTGTATGGCACCAAGTTTATCCGATTTGATTATTGACCCATTTGCAGGGTCTGCACATTTTTTGACCGAGTCGCTGTCATATGTGCTCCCGTCTGCTCAGAACGAGAAAGTAAAGAATGAGTTTGCTTTTTATAAATTGCATGGCATCGAAAAAAGTGAAAGAATGGTTCGCATTGCAATGACCGATATGCGGCTTCACGGTAACGGACATTCCAATATTCGTTGCACGGACGCCTTGCTTCCTTTTGATTCGTATATAGATTTGGCAAGCGACTCATTCGATATCGTAATGACTAATCCTCCGTTTGGATCTGTTTTGCAAAAAGAATCTTATTCATATTTAGGTGACTTTGAATTACTAAAAGGAAAAGCAAAAGTACCACTTGAAGTGTTGGGTTTGGAACGTTCTATACAGTTATTAAGAGACGGCGGCAGAATAGCCATCGTCTTACCTGAAAGTATTTTTGTCAATAAATCCTATGCTTATGTGCGAACTTGGTTACAAAAGAATGTTAAAATAAGAGGTATCATAAGTTTGCCGCTTTCAACTTTCACACCTTTTGGTGCTAATATTAAAACAAGTATACTGATAGCGACAAAAACAAAAACATTGGATGATTATGAAATCTTTACTGGAGTTATTGAGGATATTGGCTTTGACAGCAAGGGAAATGACACAAAATCTCCAGACTGGCTTGAGGTTGCTGATGCTTTTAAGTCTTTTATTGACAAGGAGGGTTGGTAATGATTGAGAATATTGTTTCCAGCAATGAGTTGATCTTGAAGAATGTATGGAGCGTACAATTCTTTCTTCCTCAAGAAGAATTACGAACGAACAATGAATTTAAGCTTATTAAACTCGAAAAGTTAGTTTGTGAACGCCGAGAGAGTGTAACATTAACGGCCGAGGACGAAGATATTAATTACATTGGGTTGGAAAATATTGAAGCAAAAACAGGCCGAATCGCTTCTTTCATGCCCAAGAACGGCGAGGAAATCAAATCTACATGCAAGCGATTTTATAAGGGAGATATTCTTTATGGCAGATTACGCCCCACTCTAAACAAAGTATATTACAACGACTGTTTTGAGGAAGGCGTATGTACAACAGAGATTCTTGTTTTATCACCTATATTAGAAAAGGTTGATCCAATTTATCTTGCGGAATTACTTAGAACTGAAGTGATTAACCGACGCATTGTAGGTTTGATAAAAGGAGCCGCTTTACCTCGAATTGCGATGGCAGATCTTAAACAAATAGCATTACCCATTCCTTCTCTTGAAAGGCAAAATGAAATAGCTAATGAAATTTCGAGGAAGCGAAAAGAATTGGAGGAACACATAAGGCTTGCACAAGAAATCCCAATGGATATAGACAAATACCTCACCGCCGCATACAAATAAAATTTGGGAGCTGTCGGGAAATAGATAGTCCAAATCAGGGGCAGATGCGACTCGCATGAGTCATCTCCCCTGTATAAGGAGGAAAAAATGCTAATATCGAATATCAACAGGAATACGGAAAAAAGAATCTATTCCCAAAACCAGAGCATCATGGAAGCTGAAGAGCTGCTGTATAATGTGGTTGACGCTTCATTGAGCGCTGCCGGCGATAATCTGGAAATAGAAGAAAATGAGCACAGAAAAGGGCTGCACACTCTGTATTATGAATGCATAGAAAGGCTGGAGCGGATAAATAAAATAGGGCCAAAAGCCGATTTCCTGTCCATGGCAGCCCTTGAGAATATGTTCCGGTCAGCATTACCATTGCTTTTGGTTTCCCTGCAGGAGCTTCTTGAAGGGAACAGCAAGGTGCTGCAGGATGCTGGAAAACTTCTGAAAGTCTTTGCTGACAATCCCTATAAGCAGATATGGAAGCAGAAAAATGATGCTTATGTTTCCATGCTTTCAACGCTGGGGATTGCTTTACACAACCCGTCTATCAGCTTTAATCAGATGGTTGACCCGCTTTTGGATGCTTTTGGGTTTTATACACAAAAAAGCAACCTCCGTTCTGTTTTCCGGGTGAGAGACGGCAGAAAGGACACTTCACGTCCGGCTGTTGCATCGAAAATATGCAAATATACATCGGAAAAAGAGTTTGTCACTGCTATCCAAAACTGCGGACAGGAAAGTGCCTTGATATTCGGCGCTGTTGAAAAAACTTTTCAGCATACAACTGACTTCTTTGACGAATGGTATTACGGGCATCCAAGCGAACGTATGAGTAATTGGATGAAGCATGACAAGCTTTCCCGAAAGGAATATTTGAATGCTGTCGACAAATATTCGAGGATTATATATCTTGGCGTGAAATCAGCAGAAACCATCTGGCTGGTGCGGATGCCGTATAAAACGGAAAGCTATGGAGGAACGTATGATGACAGTTCAGCCAAGTTCGTTTACGGAAACCGCGCAGGCTACGCCCCATATGAGGTTTTCTTTAAGGAAACCTCACCAGCACCAGAAGGCACACACTTTATCAGCCTGCTGTCAGGAGGATGGGCTTTGGATGATGTGATGGATGATGAGGCCAAGGTCTGGCTGCCGGCATTCCTTGAAGAAACGGTTGAATATTTCTTCAAAACGGAAATGGCCGGAGTGAAATCGACGGAACTCATTCTGCCTGAAGAAATGGCAGCGTCGTATTTGGCTGATGGGAAGAAAATGTGGGTATGCCCTGTTTCATCCGGGGTGCCATCGCTGGTAACGTTCGATTACCAGATCCCCTCACCGGAAACACTGTTCGACGAAGACTACATGCCTGAATTACTTCAGTATTTTGACGTCAAGCCGTCGGATATCGACGATGCTCCCATCCTGCCTTATGAGTGTTCTTCACTGGAAGAAACCCAGGATAATACAGAAAAAAAGCAAGATCGGCTTACCTTAAAGTGCTTGCCGACAAGATTGCAGATTTCCTTTACGAAAATATTGCTCCGGCCAAGGGAAAAATCCTGGATTACATCTCCCAAAATGAGGAAAGGATCCTGGAAAACGCTCTGAAAGGACATTATTCAGAATTCGGCACTGTCCTGATCGATGGAACCGTTGAAAGGGATTCCGAAGGGAAGGAAATTTTCGTTAAATCATCGATTTATCCATATCAAGAAAAAACTTCTGTTTTGCACACGAAGAGGGATGACGGGAAAATCAGACTGTTATATGAAATGATCAATCAACCAGACCTGCCGTATGTCATATGGAAGGGCGGAGCAAAGGACACGAACCCACCGGTTGTGTGGAAATTTCGTTTCGATTCTCTGAAAGGATATGCTCGTCTTTTTGAGACCAGAGGGGATCAGCTTGAGGATATTTTCAGGTTATCAGACCTGCTGAGAAGGTTCTGGACAGATTACAATCGAGTCCTTCCAAGCAATCTGGTTTGTCTTTACCCTTACTGGTACGAGAAAAAAACGAGAAGCGTTTATTTTCCGGATCTCGCGAGGGTTAACATTTGCATGACGAAAAGAGAATATAAGCAGGTTATAAAAAATCTTAAAGGGGCTGTCGCACTAAGTAATTAGTGCGATGGCCCCTTTTCTTCCTAATAAACCA
>ERZ826396.1318-NODE-1318-length-28344-cov-6.639789_pt1 | contig 28344 bp, 39 predicted proteins | sample MGYA00519926_ERZ826396 | MGnify/ENA primary metagenome ERZ826396 (study PRJEB31778, sample SAMEA3449230) | human gut metagenome | biome: human gut; feature: human-associated habitat; material: faeces | place: United Kingdom | collected 2010/2012 ... | reverse complement strand
TTCACTTCCGACGACTTTAAAAAGGTCATTGATATCAAATGTGATGAATGGCTTTCAGATCCTAACATGTGTAAGTATATAAGACCGGAAACTTTATTTGGTAATAAATTTGAAAGTTATTTGAATAAGCCTAAGGTAACGAACAAACAACTTCCTGAATGGTATGAAAATCAAGATGATGTGGAAACGGGAATAAGCAATACAGTAGATGATTCAGAGCTTGAAAAGATGATGGAAAAATTGAGAGGAGAAAAATAATGTCAGAGAGAATACTGACCACCTATGAAAGATTATTTCATTTAATTTGTGATAGGTTGGAAGATAGCGACATGACAATAAAGCAGTTTTCAGAAATAGTTGGCTACAGCTATTCTGCTATGTGCGATTATATAGATTGCAGAAGATATATGCCAGCAGATGTCATGTTTGCCTGTTTAGCAGCTTTAGGAATTAAACTGGAGGTAAGAATGTGAAAGTGTTAAATCAAATTGTAACTAATAATTATGCTTTATATAACGGGGATTCATGTGAAGTAATGCAAGGAATAGTATCAAATTCAATGGATTATTCTATTTTTAGTCCACCTTTTGAAGATTTGTATACATATAGCGATAGTCCAAGGGATTTAGGTAACTGTCGTAGTACGGAAGAATTCTATCAACAATTTACATTCATCGTAAAAGAATTGTATCGAATTATGAAACCGGGTAGATTGGTAAGCATTCACTGCATGGATCTACCTACAACAAAAGCAAGTGATGGTTTTATCGGTTTAAAAGATTTTCCCGGTATTATCATAAAACTATTTCAAGATTGCGGATTTTATTATCACAGCAGAGTAACGATTTGGAAAGATCCTGTCGTGGCAATGCAGAGAACAAAAGCATTAGGGTTGTTACATAAACAGATCAAAAAAGATAGCACAATGTGCAGACAAGGGATTGCTGATTATATTATCACGATGCGTAAGCATGGAAATAATCCGGATCCTGTAACACATACAAACGAGACATTCCCGGTTGATAAGTGGCAACAATACGCATCACCAGTCTGGATGGATATCAGACAGAGCAATACACTTAACCGCACATCTGCAAGAGATGAACGTGATGAAAAGCATATCTGCCCTTTGCAGTTGGATGTGATCGAGCGATGTGTTGAATTGTGGACAGCCGAGGGAGATACAGTATTTACGCCTTTTCTTGGTATTGGATCAGAAGCATACCAATCAATAAAGATGCATCGTAAAGCTGTAGGAATTGAGTTGAAAGAATCCTATTTTAATCAAGCAGTTAAGAATTGTGAAAAGGCTGCAACTTGCGATGAACAGATTGATTTATTTGAAGGTATGGAAATATGAGGTATGAAGAATTTTTAAAGCAAAAAGAATATCACATTGAACCTACAGGATTTGAAGCAAAAGATCTAAATAAAAACTTATTTGATTATCAAGAAGCAATTGTTAAATGGGCATTAAGGATTGGAAAAGCAGCTTTATTTGAAGATACTGGGCTTGGTAAGACTATACAGCAATTGTCATGGGCAGATGCAGTAGCAAAGCATACAAATGGATATGTGCTTATATTAGCACCACTAGCAGTATCGAAACAGACAGCTAACGAAGCTAAAAAGTTCGGTATCAAATGTAAATTAGTTGAATGCCATGATGATTTGGAAAAAGGAATCAATATAACGAATTATGAAAAAATTCATAAATTTGATACAGATATATTTGATGGCATTGTTTTGGATGAAAGCAGTATATTAAAATCTTATGCAGGAAAAACAACGAAAGATCTACAAGAAAGATTTATATATACACCATATAAATTATGTTGCACTGCAACTCCAAGCCCTAACGATTATACAGAGATTGGAACAACGGCAGAGTTTCTAGGCATTATGCCAAGAAATGAAATGTTATCAACATTCTTTATAAACGATTGTATCAAGAAAAAAGGAAAAAGTGATCGCATAGGATGGCGATTAAAACGACATGCAGAAAAAGAGTTTTTTAAGTGGATGGCAACATGGAGTATGATGATCAAATCCCCTGCTGATTTAGGGTTTGATGGAAGTAAATTCGTATTGCCTAAATTAACGATAAAAGCATGTATTGTAAAAAGCGATCCAGGAGAAGAAAGCTTATTTGTAGAATATGCTGAAACACTGTCAGAAAGAAGAGAAGCAAGAAAAGAAAGCTTATATAAAAGAGTTGAAATAGCAAAAAAGATAGCACAAAAAACAGATAAATGCTTGATTTGGTGTGATTTTAACAACGAAAGCGAAGCATTACATAAAGCAATTAAAGGATCTGTTGAGGTAAAAGGATCAGATAAACCGGAGCATAAAGAAAAGGCAATGATGGGATTTAGCAATGATGAAGTTAAATATTTAGTATCCAAGCCAAGTATATGCGGATTTGGTATGAACTGGCAGAATTGCCATGAAATGATTTTTTGTGGATTATCAGATAGCTATGAACAATTCTATCAAGCTATAAGGCGATGTTATCGTTTTGGACAAAAGTGTGAAGTAAAAGTTCATGTCATTATTTCAGAAAAAGAAATGAATGTATTAAAAAATATCAAACGTAAGCAGGAAGATCATGAACGAATGAGTGAAGAAATGGTAAGAATAATGTCGGATATTGCAAAAGTTGAATTGTTTGGGCAGCTGCGTAAAAAGACAGACTATATCCCTGAAATCGCTATGAAGATACCAGAGTGGATGCCAATTTAAGAAAGAGAGTGATGAAAAATGAAAATAGCAATAAACGCAGATTATGGAGGTTTTGGTCTTAGTAATGAAGCACAAATTATATTTTATAAAAAGAAATATGAAAAATTATATTTCTATAAAAATGTATATGATAGCCAATTAAATTTGGTTGGGTTTGAAAAAATTTCAGAAACAGAATTCATGAATAAAGAAAATGATTTTAATTGTCATATTAAGTATAAAGATGTAGGACAATATGTATCGTTAGAAAAAGATTATTCATGTGATTGCATAGTTGATTGCCATTTATTTATGAGTGAAAACAATAGAACGGATGCTGATTTAATCGAAGTTATTGAAACGCTTGGAGAGGAAAAAGCTTCAGGGAAATTTTCAAAAATAAAAATAATCGAAATACCCGATGATGCCGATTATGAAATTGAAGAATATGACGGAAATGAATGGATAGCTGAAAAGCATAGGACATGGAGGTAATTGCTAATGATCAATAGAGTAATTTTAATCGGCCGCATGACGAAAGAACCTGTCTTACGCAAAACTCAATCAGGAGCAAGTATAACATCCTTTACTGTAGCGTGTGACCGGAGAGTGAAAGCAGAAGGACAGCCGACAGCTGACTTTATCAACTGTGTATGCTGGAACAAAGTGGCAGACAACACAGCCCAATATATGCACAAAGGAAGTCTGGTTGGTGTGGAAGGAAGGATACAGACACGCAGCTATGATGACCAAAGCGGAAGACGTGTTTATGTGACAGAAGTGGTTGCGGATGCTGTACAGTTCTTGGAACCTAAGGGTACAAACAGCGCTACAAACACACCAAGTTATGATGCAGGTAATCAGGGCTATCAGCCGGATAATGCATCACAGTCCTACTCCAGTGACTTTGCATCCAGCGATACATTGGATATTGCCAGTGATGATTTACCATTTTAAAGGAGGAAAAAAAGAAAATGAAAATAATAAAGGTTACAGATGAAGCTATAGTGTTTAGCAATGGTAATAAAATTACATATGATCACGATCAAGATTGTTGTGAATACAATTTTGCTGATTTTAAGTCTTTAGAGGATACGCTTGCGATGGTAGCTGAATTTGACGAGAACCTCGTATTTGAGGTAGTAAAAGGTTCTGATGATTACAATAAAGGTTCAGGATTCAGATTTGGTAATCCAAATAACATGTTTTTTGTTCCATGTTATTCGGAACAGAATGGATATTACACCACCGATATTAAGATTTATTATACTAAAGAGGTATTGGATTTGATGTGCGAAGAAAGGATATATTAGCACAAAGGAGATAGATACAAGATGGATAAATATCAAGAAGCATTAGATGGTTTAAAAGAAAATATTGAAAATATAACAAATATGCGAATAGAAACTGATGAAGAATTTTATGGAATGGTCAATACATTGCAAGAATTAGTTGATAAAGCAACACCTAAAAAGCCGATATTTGGGGCGATGGATATGATGATGAAGGAAATTTGATATACGATATGTATGATTGCCCAAATTGCGGTACAACATACGAAGTTGATTATCACGATTATAAGTATTGTCCTAATTGCGGTCAAAAAATAGATCAGGAGATTGAAAAATGATTGGATACATATTATGTGTACTGCTAGGTTTAGCAGTTGGCGCAGCCATAATGGGATGTGTAAGAGGCAGTAATAAAGAAGAGCCTTTAGATTACGAATATTGGAAGAGGGTAGGCAATGAAAAAGAATTTTAAAAAAATGCAAGAAAATCAATATTTCGAAGTTGTCGGATTGATTGGTATGTACAAGGCTGATCATAGCAATCGCCAAGTAAAAGCATACAGAATAACGAGCGCTGGAAGAATAATCTACGATGGGGTTGTGGAAGGACTTTACGAAAATTTGGAAAATGGATTGTGGAGAATTAAATGAACTGGAGAGAAGAATATCCGCCATTAATTGATGTAGATGAAAGTTTGAAAGACTATGTAAAAGGAGAGTTGAAGAGTTATTATTTATATTTGTATAAATGGCATGAACTAGAAAAAGAATGTATGTCATTAGGGTGCTCTACTGGTGGAAGTATCATACAAATGCCTAATGGATGGTCAGATGGAAAAAGCCCTCAACAACGTTATTCGGATAAACTTTTTGAATTAGAAGAAAAGCAAAAAGAATTTGAACAAAAACTCGATAAAATAGATAGATTAATCAGTGTTTTAAATGGTAAGTATTATGATGTAACAAAAGAATATGTCATGAAACGTCGGTGCAAAAACGCTAAACAGGTGGGTAACGAATTGAAAATAGAAGAAGATACTGTAAAAAAATATGCGGAACGAGCTATTAGTCAAATTTGCTCTAGAAATAGCAATATTTTGTGAAATTGTCCACTACGTGACGTGATTTGACATGCTATAATGGTAGTGTGGAAGTTCGGGGGAATGGTGATAAAAAATCGTTTCCCACCACATCATCCTCCCATGCAATTGGCATCTTCGGATGCCTATCGTAACCTACTTACGAACTTTCCCCCAATCTTTCGTGAGTAGGTTAGGGTAAATGTTCTCTCTATCTATGATAATACCCTTACAAAAAACAATAGATAGTCGGTTTAAAATGCCTGTGTTAACCGTTAAAAACATGGCTATATTGGTGTTTAGGTGCTTCACCGGGCTAACAAAAGCACCACACAAATTTAAAAATACAATTAAGTATCTATTAAGATAGGTGCTTTTTATTTTTGTGAGATCGTGTTAAAATATGTAATAAAAATGGGGGGTGTGAGCTGTGGATATCTTTTTACATTTATTAGATAATTTGATAGCACCGTTATGTGTTGCATTAATATGTTTTATATGTGGTATGTTTTACAAAAACAAAATACAATACAAAAAAGTAAGAAAAACGTTTAATGTGAAGATGATTGATGAAAAATTAAACTTATTTTATTATAAGGGATTTCAAGATAGTTCCATGACTGTATTACAAGATAATTCGATAGAAAAAACTGCTACTTTTAAAATTGTGATAAAAAATAGTTCTTTTACACAAGGGGATGAATGGATAGGTTATGCTATAAGAAGCTTACCAATTAATGATTTGAGGCCATTGATTAAAAGCAACTATTCCATAAAATTCAATATATCACACAATGGCAATTTAAAGTCATTCTATATAGAATTGAAATCAAAAACTGCTGAAGTCATAAAAAAAGAAATATTTTTAGAGAAAAAGTGTCATGATATTGAAATAATATTGTCTGAATATGTTAGAGATAAGAATGACTGGCAAGACATATATGAACTATGTATAGTGATAATGCCTCATGCAGATTGGAGTGGTTTTATTTCAGATGAATTAACAATTAGAGGCTTAAGATTAGAAAAGCATTAGTGAATTTAGCACCCATTGTGGTGCTTTTCTTTTATCAAAAAGGAGTGATTACATGATAACAGTATGCAAAGATTGCCCTAAAAGGCACGTTGGATGCCATGCGGAATGCGTGTTATACAAGACAGAGCGCAAGTTACTGGATAAAGAAAACGCACGCAAAAGAGCTGAAAACGCAGCGTGTGACAGTGTAAGCAATTCGTGGGACGATAGGGGAGTAAAGAAATGAAATATGATAAATTACTATGGCGAGTGTTTATATTTACACTGGCTTTTATTTTAGCTAAGACGTTCAGTAATGAATGGTGGATGCTATTTACGTTAGTTGCGTTTATAAGTGATGATGAAAATGGAAATTGAATATATACCTCTTAATTTTTTGAAACCTTATGATAAAAACGCAAAGATACACACAAATAAGCAAATACAAGAAATAGTAAACAGCATTGAGAATTTTGGCTTTAATGATCCTATAGGCATATGGCACGATACAATTGTTGAAGGTCACGGAAGATATGAAGCTGCAAAACTTATAGGCATGAAAGAAGTGCCTTGTATTAAGCTTGATCAGTTAACAGATGAACAACGTAAAGCGTATACATTAGTACACAATCAAACTACATTAAGTAGCGGATTCGATTGTGATATTTTGAATGATGAATTGATAAGCATTCAAAATATAGATATGTCAGACTTTGGATTTGACTTATCTTTTCTTGAAGAAGACGAAGAACAAGAAAATAAGGAAAACGAACGCGAAAGAACAAATAAGGCATATAATCTAGAGTTGTTTGATGAAAATGATGCAGCTGGATTCTTTCAAATGCCAATCATTAAAAACGATAATGTAATACCAGATGATCTATTAGGTATGAATTATATGTTATCAAGCGATAACAAAGACGTTGGTATTCACATGTATGTCGATGATTATCAGTTCGAAAGACTATGGAATGATCCTGATAAATATCTTGATGTGATTCGTGAATATCAATGTGTTTTTAGTCCTGATTTTTCGCTATACATGGATATGCCAATGGCAATGAAGATATGGAATGTATATAGAAGCCGTATGTTAGGGAATTACTGGCAGCGTAATGGAATCAAAGTAATACCTACTATTTCATGGGCTGAAGAAGATACATTTGAATTTGCATTTGATGGAATACCAGAAGGAAGCATTGTAACAGTTTCAACTATCGGCGTAAAACAAAATCCGTATGCCTTAAGTATTTGGAAAAAAGGAATGGATGCAATGATTGAACACATTAAACCGTCTGTGATATTAGTGTATGGTGGTAAGCTTGATTATGATTACGGTGATATCATAGTGAGACATTATGATAACAAAGTTACTGAGAGAATGAAAGCATCAAAGGAAGTGACATAATGGGTGGTAGAGGAGCAAGCAGCGGTGTTTCTAAAAGTGGCAAGAAGTATGGAATTGAATACAAAACATTATATCAATCTGGAAATATAAAGTTTATTAAGCAAAATGAAAGCACATCAATAAACGCTCCAATGGAAACAATGACAAAAGGAAGAGTGTATGTTACGTTAGGCAAAGATAACATGCCAAAGTCAATTACATATTATGATAATGTAGGAAAACGTAACAAACAGATAGATATAGTTGGTAAGCCACATAAGATAAAAGGTAAATACGTTATACCACATACACATAAAGGCTATTTGCATTATGAACATGGAACATCAAATCCATCTCCAAAAGAGATAAAGATGATTGAAAGAGTTATTAAAACGTGGCATAATAGAAATAGATAGAGATTAGTTTAAGAAGGAAAACGCAGGTTATACCGAAAGGTTATACTGAGATTCATGTGCAACTCATGAACTCTATCTAATTATCAATAACATGCAATCAATTAAGTTTGGTTGCTTTTTTTATACATGAAAGGAAGTGAAATCATGGGAGGACGTGGAGCAAGTAGCAGTAAATCCATTTCCTATAAAAACAGTAAGCCAACAACAGCAAAGAGTTTACAAAAGGAAATTGAAAATGTTAGTAATAAAATGTTGAAATACGCACAATATGCAACACCCGCTTATACAGGAGCAGATAAACAAAGTAAGTCTAAGAAATACTATGAATATCAAAGACAATACAGAGCATTAAAAAAGGAAATGAATGAAATAGATGATAAGAAAGCGAACAATAAAACAAAATCTACACCAAAGCCAAAACTAAAGGGAAGAAAAGAATGGGAAGTAACATCTCAGACATACGAAAGAGCGCAAAAAAGGCTTAATAAAGATGTTAATAATTGGTTTGGAAGAGGCATGTAAAAAGCTTAAATGTTAAAGGAGTGAGGTGAATGGCTAATGAACAGAACTTAATACCAATGTCTGAGCGAACAAAGAGTGAACAAAGAAAATTGACATCAAAAGGTGGCAAGGCATCCGGTGCAGCTAGACGGCGTAAAAAGACCATGAAGCAGGCCATGAACTTACTCTTATCAATGCCAGTAAGTGATGAAACTAAGAAGAAACTAGAAAAGCAGTTTAGTATAGATCCGGAAGATGCTGACAATCAAATGCTGCTAATGGTAGCAGCTATGCAAAAGGCTATGAGTGGCAATGTTGAAGCAATGAAGTTTATTGCCTCAATTACTGGCAACATAGCGATGACAGAAGCAGAGCGTGAGAAAACCAAGATTGAAAAGAAACGTCTTAAACTGGAAGAGCAGCAAGCCAACAAAGAAAATGATACCGGAGAAGACGTTGTGCAATCGAAAATGGATGCAATCACTGGTATTGTTGATCAGATGCAACCACTAGGAGATGACGAAACATGACACAGCCGATGTTACTATTATCGCCCAAGTTTAAAGATTTTCTTCGTTTGGATACAGAGCGAGAGTTTCTAGAGGGTGTTACTGCATGTGGTAAAACAACGGTTGGCATCTTTAAATTCATGTGCAAGGTTGCAAATAGCGATATAAGGTTTCATGTTATTGCTGGTGCTGATTTAGGTACGGTAGAAAAAAACGTCATCAACGGAGAGCGAATGCTGCTAGATCAGTTTGAAGTAGTAGCAGAGTACTACCCATCCGGAAAACGTAAAATCAGATTACCACACATTGAATATCAAACAAACAAAGGTACCAAGATTATATACATATGCGGTTATGACAATAAAAAACGCTGGCAAAAGGTACTAGGCGGTCAGGTAGGGTGTGTGTATGTTGATGAGGTAAATATCGCTGATATGGAGTTCTTGCGTGAGATATCACACCGTTGCAAATACATGATGACAACGAGCAATCCAGACGATCCTTCATTACCAGTATACGATGAATTTCTTAACAGAGCGAGACCGTTGAAAAGATATCGCAAAGATTATCCGAAAGAACTGCTAGACATGCTCAATCAGCCAGCAGAGAAAGGATGGGTACATTGGTACTTTAACTTTAACGATAATGCGGCACTGTCGCAGGAAGAGATAGAACGTAAGAAAAAGGCAGTAGCACCTGGCACTAAGATGTACAAGAATAAGATACTAGGACTGCGAGGACGTGCTACAGGACTCGTGTTCCCTAACTTCAACAGAAAAAAGAATGTAATATCAAAAGCCGATGCGAAAAAATATACGTATCGGTATTTTAGTGCAAGCGTTGATACATCTTATTCAGCCAATAGCCCAGATACGATCGCATTGCTATTTCTGGGCATCACGACATGCGGTAAAGTCGTTGTACTTGATGAGGAAGTTTATAACAATGCCGATTTGAACATACCGTTAGCACCTAGCGATGTTGTGAAAAGATTAATGGATTTCTTGGAGCGCAACCGAAGAGCGTGGGGATTTGCTAAAAACATATTTGTGGACAGTGCAGACCAGGCAACTTTGACAGAGCTGTATAAGTATAAACGTACGCATCCATGTATTTACTCGTTTAATGATGCCTGGAAGGAAACAACCATCATCGACCGTATCCATATGCAACAGGGATGGATATACTTCGGCGATTACCTAGTGGTTGAACATTGTATAAATCACATAGGAGAATTAGAGGTATACAGCTGGCAAGAAGATAAGTATGAGCCAGAGGATAGAAACGACCACACGATAAATGCTAGCCAGTATGGATGGTTGCCATTTGTTAAGTACATCAAAACACAGGAATAGAAAGGAGTGAGGTAATGAAATTATCTGATAAAGCAAAGAACGTGATAAGAGCATGGCTTGACATTACACCAGCGCAGAAGAATATTTACCATTTAAACGAGACATTTAATTTTGAATCAAATGCCATCAAAAACAGGATATGGATGCGTGGTGATCCAGAAGAACTTGATGAGTTCTATAAACAGCTACCACGTGATAACTCATACTTTTGGGCAGCTAGTCCACGTATTAAGATACGTAAGATACACTCCGGTTTACCTTCATTGATGGTTCAAGTTCTTACTGATATCGTGATACGCGATCTTAACGGTATTGATGTAGCAAGCCGGCAATTAGATTGGGACGAGATAAGTAAAGATAACAAATTTGACGAGATATTGCGTAAGGCAATTAAAGAAGCACTGTTCATTGGTGATGGTGCTTTTAAAATATCTTTTGATACTAAGTTATCAAAATACCCCATTATTGAGTTTGTGCCGGGTGATAAAGTAGAGATTGTACATGAGTGTGGGCGTTTTGTTGAGTGTGTGTTTAAGACAGAGTATAAGCATGCTCACAAACGATATGTGCTGTATGAGCACTATGGTAAAGGATATGTTAAAAACGTCTTGACAGAATGGGGCATGGACGACCCGCTTCCCTTGTCGACGATACCGCAGACTGCTAAGCTCATTGATGTGGCCTTTGCCGGGTATAAGCTACCGGACGAAAACGGTGAGAATGAAGTCATGGGACGCTTTGCAATGGCCATACCATTTAAGATCAAAGATTCCACAAAGTGGGAAAATCGAGGAGAAAGTATCTTTGACAAAAAGACATCATCATTTGATGGACTTGACGAGATTATTAGTCAATGGGCTGATGCAGTGAGAGCGGCAAGAACTAAGCAATACATTCCTGACGCACTGATTCCTAGAGATCCTGAAACAGGTCAAATGTTACAGTTTAATCAATATGATGACCGTTTCTTGATGGTTGAAGGAAACATGCAGGAAAAAGGCAAAAATCAGATTGATGTGACACAGCCTATCATACCATCGGAAAACTACTTACAATCATATATTTCCTTCCTAGATCTGTGTTTGCAAGGCATAATTTCTCCATCGACACTAGGTATTGATACCAAAAAGATGGATAATGCTGAAGCACAGAGGGAGAAAGAAAAGACCACATTGTACACAAGAAACATCATCATTGAAGCAATCCAAAAGACATTACCAATGCTAGTTAACTGTGTTATCAAGTCATACGATGAATATACTAAGCAATCAAGCGGTGATGATGTTGATGTAACTATTAACTTTGGAGAATATGCGAGTCCGTCATTTGAAGCGACCGTTGAAACAGTGGCAAAAGCAAGACCAGGCAAGGTCATTATGTCAATTGAGGCATCTGTAGACGAAATGTATGGTGATAGCAAGGATGATGATTGGAAAACTGAAGAAGTCAAACGATTACGTGTTGAAAATGGTGTGATGGAAACACAAGAGCCAACAATAAATGAATTTGATGAACTTAATGGTGATGTACCAGCTGAGGATGATTATCAGTGAGCAAAAAAGAAAAAGACCCATACTCTTTGAGAGAAATATATAAAGAGATGGAACTAGATTTGATTGCATCTATGCGCAGAAATTTCATGAAACATAAAATGGAAGAACATGCGGCGGGTTTTAGCTGGGAAATGTGGCAAAAGGCAAAGTTAAGAAGTATACATCAGTATCAGATGGAAAATAGTAATATCATATACAGGTTTAAAGCACGTATCAAACAAGCCATAGAGGATGTATTAAACCATTTTTATGATAGAGGGTATAAATCCACTGTCAGTATACCAAAGGATGGTGTAAATACAGCGACACCAAATCAAAGACCGCCAAAGGAAACACAGTTTTTTGGCACAAATAAAAAGAAACTGGATGCTTTAATAGAAACATCAAAAAAAGACTTTGATAATGCCAATCATGCAGTATATCGCAAAATGGATGATGTGTACCGGCAGACAATTTTTAAGACCGAGTTTCAATTGTCAAGTGGTGCGTTGTCACTTGGTAAAGCAATAGATAATGCTGTGGAAAAGTTTTTAGATCAAGGTATTAACTGTATAGGATATAAAGATAAGACTGGCCACATCATACGCTATGTGAACATCGTAGATTATGCTGAAATGGCATTGCGTACAGCAAGCCATAGAGCGACACTATTGGGAGAAGGTGCAAAACGTGATGAACTAGGTGTGCATCTTGTATTTGTATCAGCTCATGCAAACTCCTGTAAGCTGTGTTTACCTTGGCAAGGACAAGTGCTCATTGATGATGTGTTTAGTCACCCTAGTGATGAGTATTTAGCAAATTACAAAGGTAAGTATAAAATGCTATCAGAGGCAATTAAAGCAGGACTATTACACCCTAATTGCAGGCATACACTAGCAACTTATTTTGAAGGTATTACACGCCTTCCAGAGCCACAAGATGAGAAAGAAGCGCTTGAGAATTACAATAACGAACAGCATCAACGTAAACTAGAGCGTGAGATACGAAAGCGTAAGCGTATACTTGAAGGTACAGTTGATGAAGATGATCGAAAAACAGCAAGAAAAAGGTTAAGAATGGCGCAAAAAGAAATGCGTGACTTTTTAGAAAAACATCCAGAGTTTAAGCGTCAAAGCAGGCGTGAAAAGATTTATATAACTAAGAATGTAAAAGAAATGATGAATTCTGAAAATAACCATGACCTTAAAGCAAATAAGATATCAGATGAATTAATGCCAGAAATAAAAGATGGTATAAGAAAAATGAACAAAGAATTCCCTACTTTTAAGGAATTTGTCACTAAAATAGCATATGATCCTTCGACGGAAAAAGAATATGCTTACAGCGAAACAGGAATAAACGAAGGTAAGATATATACAACTATTAAAGTTGGCAAATTATTCTCTGATAGATCGGTGTTATTGCAATCCATTAGCAAAGATATAAAAGGTGGTCATACGTATAATGGTATGACTCCTAAGTCATTGATTGTGCATGAATGCACACATGCGCTAGAAATCAATTTAACCATTAAAAAAATGGGGATTAATGCCAATAATGCAACAGATAATCAGTGGCTAGAATTTAAAAGTAAATATGGAACCATCTCAGAAGAAATTAAAGAACAAGCCATGAAAAATCTCGGTATTGAGTTTATGCAGCCAAAGTGGTATAAAATGTATAAAGAGCTTGGAAACTATGCAAAGATAAATAGTAACGAATTTTTGGCACAATGCATTTCGCAAGTTTTAACAACAGAAAATCCAAGCGAAATAGCATTGGAAGTTTTTAAATTGTTGAAGGAGAGGATAAAATGATACCTACTGCATTTGAATATCCTGAATGGATTGATAACGATCTTGAAGAGTTAGCATTGAGAAAGGATGCTCCAGAAGATGTAAAAAAAGCATTTGACGAATGGGTTAATGGATTTAGAAGCCCATTTACTGATAACAAGACGAAAGACCAACCTAGCATGGATATTAGTGATTTACTTTAAGCACTCATAAACTGGGTGCTTTTTTTTGATGGAGGCTTTATGAAAAAAGCAAATAGGGAACAACAGAAGATCATGAGAGAACTGGACCATAAGATTGACGAATACTATAAAACTCATGATGAAGAGAGCGAAGAGCTATACCGTATACAGGCGCACTACCGCAAGAAAATAAAACGTGCCTGCATTTTTTGTGGGAAAACAGAAAGAGAGGTGGTGCATGTGAAAGACCCGCCGAAGCGCAAACTGCCGTATTTTGGCACGCGTTTGAAATAAAAGGAGGTGATAATATGGCTTGCAAAAAGAAAGACAAAGGCGGACGTAAGTAGTTCGCTTTTTTATGCCCAACCATGACAAGGCATTAAAAGGTGCATGGCCTAAAAGGCTAGGGGAGCACACCCGAATAAACAGGAGGAAATAAAAATGAATGAAAATTTAAAATATCCGCTAGACATCCAACTTTTTGCGGAAGGCGGAAGTGGCGGAGAAGGCGGCAATACCGGTACACAAGCAGGAGCGCAAGTGACAGCCACGCAACAGATTGATTACGACAAACTGGCAGAAGTAGTATCTAAACGAGCCGCCGGAACAGAAGACAAAGTTCTTCAAGGTTACTTTAAACAGCAAGGCTTGAGTGCTGAACAAGCGACAGAGGCAATCAATCAGTACAAACTGGCACAGGCAACAAAGCAACAGGAAGAAGCACAACGAATCCAGTCCATGAAACAAGAGAATGAAAAACTCAAAACACAGATTCTGAATTCACAAATTGATACAAAGGTTGCGGAACTTGCCAGCACGCTTGGTGTTCAGATTGATAAAGTACCGTTTCTGAACAAACTTGTTGACCGTTCAAATGCAACAAAAGAAGATGGCACGCTGAATGATGAGAATATCAAAGCGGCCATTGAAACAGTATTAAAAGCATTCCCTGATTTCAAATCTACCACACAGGTTGGAGGCTTCCAGCAGATTGGTGGAGGCAATCAAGGCGGTGCAGGCGGAAATGGTGTTGATGATCAACTGGACGGCATTTTCGGAGTAAAGAAAAAATAGGAGGGCTATATAAATGGCAGAATTAAATTATGTAACACAGTTTTGGCCACGTATTATTGAGATGTACGGGCACTTACTAAAGTCTAATGAGTTGTATAACACCAATCAAGACATCAAAATTATCAACACAAAGGATATCCGGTTACCAAAAATCACAGTGTCCGGTTACAAAGATCACAACCGTAAAACATTATCATTCAACACTGGATCTTATGGTAATGACTTTGAGACTAAAACACTGGATCATGATCGTGATATCGAATTCGCAATCGATCCAATGGATGTTGATGAAACCAACCAGATCGTTTCTCTGGCAAACGTGCAGTCACGTTTTGAGAAAACGCAGGCGATCCCAGAACTGGATTGTTACACATTTTCTAAACTTTATACAGAGGCAAAACGTGTCGGTGCTAAAATCAATAACACAGCAATCACGACTGCAAATATTTTAGCTGATTTCGATGCAAATATTGAAGCCATGGAAGAATCAGGTGTACCTTTAGAGAGAGTTATCATGTATTGTACTCCAACATTCAAAACAAAACTGAAAAATGCAGAGGGCATCCAGCGCACATTAGAGGTATCTGGCGGAGCAAAGAACATTGACCGTCGTGTACGCTCACTGGATGATATCGGCAACATCAAGACTGTTCCGGCAAGCCGTTTAAAGACTGCTTTCAACTTTACTGAGGGGTTCCAAGTAGCGGCCGCAGGAAAACAGATCAATTACATCTTGATTGATCCAGAGGCACAGGTATCTCGTGTGAAATATTCTTACATTAAGGCATTCACACCAGGTCATGACAGCCGATGTGCAGATAAGTATTTATATCAGAACAGACGTTTCAACGGTACATTTGCTTTACTTGATGATTTACTGAAACAGGGATGTATCATCAATGCAGAAGCGGAGGGATAAACATGAAAGCATTGAAAGATAATAAAGAATACACCATTAATGATGAACAGAAACAAAGATACCTTGAAGAAGGTTATGATGTTTATAGCAATGATGGCAATTTGTTAGAATACTCTCCAAAAAAGAAAATTGAGTACAGCAAATATGCTGCCTTAGAAAAGGAAAACAAATCCTTGAAAGAGGAGAATGTGAAACTGAAAAAGGCAGCAGATCCTAAAGTCTTAGAAGATAATAAAGCTTTAAAGGATAAACTTAAAGCCGCTGAAAAAGAATTAGAGGAATCAAAGAAAGCAGGTGCATAGCATGTATGCTACACCTGAATATTACACCAATGAATATGGTGGAACACTCATATCACAAGAAGAATTAAATAAAGCACTTAAATCAGCTGAATACGATATTGACCATTTATGTTTTGGCCGTATCAAGGGCAAAGGATTTGATAACCTATCACCTTATCAGCAAGAGTTAATTAGTCGTGCTGCTTGCTTACAAGCCGATTATCTAAAACAGTATGGTGCTTATATCAATAACCCATTAAAGTCATACACGGCTGGTAGCACGCGAGTTGAAATGGCTAATGTAACTTGTGGTGGCGTTAGTACCACACAAGAGATTATCAATCTATTAGAGGACACAGGATTAAGATGCCGAGTGCTATAATCACGTGTCCTTTTCCTTTTCCCGATTGGGAGCTAACAATGTACATTGAGATATATCAGGAAGAGGATACAGAGGACCAAGGACCAATCGAAACACTAGTGTATGATGGTATGGCCAAGTATGACCAAACATCAAAATATGTCTTTAATGCTGATAGCAAACAGATTGCACTCACTGGCAAGTTGATTATTAAAGGTGATGTACAGTTTGTTGGTAATGCACCACAAGGATACGTAAAGATTGGCGATGAGAAAAAGCGTATCTATAAGGTAAGCAAGCCATCAGTGATGGGATTTATCGTATCGACGGAGGTTGATTTACTATGAAAGTAACTGGTGTTAAAGTTAAAATCAATCACGATGCATTAGCACAGCTAGAAAAAGCTAAAAAACAGGCTTTATATCTTACAGCAGAGGCTATGCTTGCTGATATAAAATCACGTGGTGTTGTACCAAAAGACACAGGTGAACTAGAACGCAGTGGTTTTATTGACGATAATCACATTGATGTTGAAATCGCCGCCAGCATAGTTTTTAATACACCATACGCAAGACGATGGTATTTTAATCTTGACAATGCCACTTTCCAGCATACAAAAAATGCCAATGCTCAGGATCATTGGATGGATTATTATCTTGATGGCGAAGGCAAACAATGGGTGCAGGAAAAGTATGCTAAATTCTTAAAACAAGAATCCGGAGGTCTTATCAAATGATGACACTAAAGGATGTTAAAGATTGGCTCAAAGAACAAGTATCAGCTGATGTATGGAAGATAGGCACTTATGATGCATCTAACGATAAAACAATCTGTGTACGTAATTTAACAAGCAATCGCGGCAAGCTAGCAATAGGTGGATTGCAAAACACCGGTACAGCTGTAAAAGGTATTTCCATTGTAATACATTGGAATAAAAATCCAGATGAAACAGAGCGTGTTGCCCAAGAGGTGCACGCTTTATTTTATGGACAACATCCTGTGATAGGTGGTTATCAAACAGTGAAATGTGATATGAGGAGCGACGAACCCATAAGTGTCGGAACAGACGATAATGGGATATACGAATATGTAATTGAAACATGGCTCACGTATGAGCGAAAGGAGTAATTTATGGCAAAAGTAAAAAGTGGAGTCTTTCCGGTATTTGATCTTGATTTCAAAATTGGAACAAAAGGCAAAGATTCGACAGAACAAGATATGGTAACAATCAAGGATATGGAATCCTTCTCTCTGTCCGTTGAAGGAAATACGTCTAAGTGGAATCCTATGGACATGAAAGGATGGGGACGTGCCTTAATGACTGGTAAGAGCATGACAGTGTCACTTAAGGGTAAACGTAATGTGGGCGACCCAGGCAATGATTATGTGGCGTCTGTGGCCTTTAAAGATGGTCTTAACTGTTCGTCCAAGGCTGCTGTAGAGTTCCCAGATGGTAGTAAATTGGCGTTTGACTGCGTACTGGATATCAAAGCTTTCCTTGGCGGTGAGTCTCAAGACGTTGCGCCGTTAGAGTTTGATATGATTGTGGATGGTAAGCCAGTGTTCACAGAAGCACCAGCACCAACTGTGTAGGAGGTAAACAATGGCAAGAGAATATAACATTATCGAACGTCTGAAAAGACGTAATGAGAAACCAACCGTGGTATTGGACGAAGAACATAAATATCCAATTAACACGAAAAAGACAAATGTCTTGTGTATGATGGCATATATCAGAAAAACAGAGAAAAAAGGCAAGGAAAATAAAGAAGAAACCGATCCTGTAAAAGATATGGAAATGATGGACCATATCATTAAGATGGGATTGGGTGATGAAGCAGCCGCCTATATCGCTGAACAAGATTACACATTTGCTGTTATGCAGGATATCATTGATGTAATCATGGCAGCAATCAGCGACGAAGAAACGAGTTTTGAAAAAGAGGAAAAAGAAGAAAAAAAGTAGCTGATCATTGGTATGACATCTTTGATGATTGGGATTTAATAGAGGCATCGTTTGCCATGCAGTATCCTCAAAAAGATTTGTATGCTACTGGCGATGATGATATGGAGTGGCGTGAGTTTGTCACTCTTTTATCCGGAATTATGCCGGAAACGCCCTTAGGTCAAATCATCAAGATACGATCTGAAGATGATGAAGATATGTTACAGCATTTTTCATCAGAACAAAATCGTATACGCAATGAATGGCATAATCGCCAATTGCAAGAAACAATGAAACAAATGAACAAAGAAGAAGTTATGATGCAAATGAAGGCTATGTTTAAGTCTATGGCATCATAACTTCTTTTTGTATTAGAAAGGCAGGTGACTATATGGGAGCAACTAGTGCAGGATCTATCCAGATGGATCTAGAGGTCAAATCTGATTTAGACGAAGACATACAAGCTGAAGCCAGTAAGTTAGCTGACAGGATACGTAAACAAGTTGACTCAATGAGTGGAGATATGTTTAAAAACCTACGGCAATCTCTTGTAGCAAGTCTAGATAAGATGACACAAGCAGTGAAATCGTGCCTTGACCGTACCAAGACGGAGATGCAGGCATTTGTTGAACAGATGTCAAGTATAGTTAAACAGATGTCCGGTGTACAGATGCCTTATCAACAAGCTGAGGACCAGCCAATACCTAAAACAGCAACAGCTAAGAGCAATCCAGTAAGAGGACCGCCCTCTTTAAGTGTGAGAAAGCCTAAGATTAAGTTTGATCCACAGTTTGACACAGAAATGTTTAAACAAAAATACATGGAGCTTGAAGAAATGATGGACATGTATGATAATCAAATCTTAGCGAAACAGGCGGAACGTAAGAAAGTTTTAGAAACATTTACCCCTAACATGAACGCAACAGCCGAAGAAACACTAAATAAACAAGTGATAGCTTTAGATATGCAAATCACAAAATTACAAGATGCAGCTGAACGCACTAACATAACATTAAGTGCTATGGATAGACAAATGGCAACAACATCAATGTCCTCAATGCAAGCAAGTGGAAGATTTGCTAAGTTCAAGAGTGTTTTATTAGGACTTGCGAGCGGTGGACCAACAAGCTCAATGAAACGACTTAATTCAGTTATAAGGAGTCTTGGAAGCAAGTTTATGACATCGACGCGAGCCGGAAGCAAATTAAGCGGTGTTATCAATAAGTTCCCTGTATCATCATCGTTGGCAACTGCAGGTTTAAAAAAGTTAAGTGGTTCTATGCTATCGCTGGCAAGTCAAGGACTTTATAAATTAGGCCAAGGGTTAAAGAATGCAGGAAAACATTTAGTGTCATTCACTGCTAAATTGTTAGGACTTAATTCATCATCTAAAAAAGCATCGTCAGGCATAGGACATGCAAGCATGGGCATTGGTAGATTGATTAAGTCATTTACTATCTTCTCACTGATTTTCCCTCTTGTAAGTCGCGGTATCATGGCACTAGGACAAAATATCGGGGCTACATTGATGACAAATACCGCATTTGCCAATAGCCTTAATCAGATAAGGTCTAACCTAGCAACAGCATTTACACCTATCTTTAACGCTATCATGCCTGCACTTAACGCACTGATGTCTGCTTTATCGACCATCACAGGGTATATTGCTGCCTTTATATCGGCATTATTTGGTAAATCATATGATTCTACTAAACAAGCAACCGCTGGTATTTATGCCGCAAAAGATGCTATGGGTGCTTATGGGTCAATAGCAGACAAAGCGTCAAAAGCCACCGAAAAAGCACGTAGGCAATTAATGGGCTTTGACGAGATAAATAAACTTGATGATAAAGATACATCATCAGGGAGCAGTGGTGGCGGCGGAGGCAGTAAAGCACCTGTCTATACACCAACTGATCCCGACGAAAATGTCGTCAGTAAGTGGGTCAAAAAGCTCAAAGACTTATGGTCAAAGGGTGATTATGCGGGTATTGGAAAAATCATTGGTGAAAAAATCAATGAAGCAGTAACATCATTTACCAAATGGATATCATGGGATAATGTTGGTACTCAGATAACTGCTTTTATAACAGGTTTTTGCGAATTATTTAACAGTTTGGTAAAAACCATCAACTGGGAAAATATCGGCAAAATGTTTGGCACTGGCATTAATACTTTGGCTAATACAATAAGGTTATTACTAGAAGGTATTAACTGGGTAAACATTGGTAAAGCTATTGCAAACGGTTTAAACGGACTTGTTCACAGCGTTGATTGGAATAATTTGGGAGCAACGATCGGTTCATATTTCCAAGCCCGAATCAATGCGCTGTATGGTTTTGTTACAACTGCTGATTGGGCAGGTATTGGTACTGCATTGGCCAATGGTGTGATGGGTTTAGCAAATAAAATAAACTGGGTGACCCTCGGAAAAACGTTAGGCACTGGTTTATCAGGGCTAATAACAACGATCAATAACTTTATTACTGGTATTGATTGGGTATCTATAGGTACTAAGTTTGGTAACGGACTTAATAGTTTTTTGCGTGGTGTAAATTGGGCAAACGCAGGCAAAACATTAAGCAACGGTTTAAATAGTGCGCTTAAACTACTGATCACAACGATAGCTACATTTGATTGGGCTAAATTAGGACAAAGCATTGCTGACTTTTTGTGTAATATAGACTGGGTTGGATTGTTAGCTAAGTTAGCGCTTATTATTGGCCAAGCCATAGTAGGATTGACCAAAACGATATTAGGATTTGTAGCACAACTTGCAAAAAATATCGGTGAAGGATTTTTTAACGGTCTAAAAGAATTTTTTAGCAATCCGATAGACTGGATAAAAACAAATATCGTTGATCCATTTATAAATGGTATAAAAAATTTATTTGGTATCCATAGTCCATCTACAGTCATGGCAGAAATTGGTGGATTTTTGATAAAAGGTTTACTCAACGGCATAAAATCAGCAGTTACAGGTCTGATTGGTTTAATACCTAGCATATTTGGCGGCATTGGTAAAGCCATCAGCGGCATATGGGATGGCATTAAATCTACTGCAAGCAAAGCGTGGAAAGGTATTACGTCTGCTATTGGCAAGACTTGGGATGGGCTCAAGACAAAAGCAAGCAAGACATGGGGGGATATCAAAAAAGGCATAAGTGATAAATGGGATGATCTGAAAGAAGGTGCAGGTAAAACATGGGAAGGAATTAAGTCGACGGTTTGCAAAAAACTGGGCCTCACCAAAGAGGGGGTAGCAGCTGATACCAAAACTATGTTTAATACGATGTCATCTATTGGAGATGATATTAAAAATGTTGTAGGCAATAAGTCTAAATCTACTGCTGATAAATTTGGCGAAAACATGAAAGCAATGAAGACAAGCGCTACAGATAAAACAGGGGACATTAAAACGATCATCACAAAAAAGCTTAACGAGGTGGTATCTTGGATGGGCACTACTGGTAAGATAAATTTTACCGAAAAAAGCAAATTGATGATGAATGGTGCAAAAAATAGTGCTAAAAACGTTGACATTAAGTCAGCAGTTAAGTCATCGATCGATAAAGCGCTAAACTGGATACGCGACAGCGCGAAAAAAACAGCGGAAAGTCGTGGTAAGAGCATGATGCTAGGCATGTCAGATGGTACAAAAAAGGTTAGCGTCAAATCAGCCGTAGAAACAACTGTGAATAAAGCAACATCATGGCTCAAGGGGCTCAAAAATTTATCTCCAACATGGGGTAAGGACATGATGTCCGGAATGTCTGAGGGGATGCGTAATGCTACCTATTTAGTGTCAAATGCAGCGAGCAATGCAGCAAACATCATATCACAGTGGTTACACTTCTCCCGCCCAGACGTTGGGCCGTTACGTGAGTATGAGAAGTGGATGCCGGATATGATGCAAGGGCTATCCAGTACTCTGGAATCAAGCACGCCTACCTTTATCAATAGAGTAAAAACTCTTGCTACATCTATGTCTAGTGCTATGCAGGCATCTTTACAAGAACCTACGATAGCATTTGCTGGCGAAAGGTCGTTAAATGTTCAACATGCATGGAAAGAGGAACGGCAAAGCAGTGAAACATCTCTAGGGGAAGTGGTCGAAGAAATTAAGAGCTTGAAACAGAAGTTTGATGAAATTAAGCAAGCTGTAGAAAGCAAGGACACGGATATTTATATGGATAGTGAGAAAGTAACAAAAAAAGTAGTTGATAACGTAAACAAGGACACACGTAAAAACGGCAAGTGCCCTATTGACATATAGGAGGTGCAGGAATGGCAATATTGACAGCAAACGGTGTGGCTTTGCCTGCACCTGTATCTATTAAGACAGACGACGAAATCATTTGGTCCAGCAATACTGGACGTGTGGCCAACGGTGACATGGAAGGTGATGTCGTCAAAGAAAAAAAGACATTAACCATCGAGTGGGGAATACTCCAGGATACGGAAATGGAAAAAATCGAAAACAATGTGATTGCTGGATATTTCCCGTTGATTTTTGATGGTGGAGGCGGTGCAGGTTTTACTATCGAGTCTTATCGCGGAACACTGAGTGCAGAACATATAGGGGACTTAGACGATGGAATCTATTGGTATAGAAAAGCAACCGTTAAAATTGTACAAAAATAGGAGGAAAAACTTATGAAATTAAAAAACAAACAAATTTTAGAAGCACAGCAGGCATTAGGCAAATTATTAAATATCAACTTGCCAGTCAAGCAGGCTTACCACATCAAAAAAACGTTAGAATCTATCAAAAAACAGATTATGTTTATTGATGAACAGCGAAAAGATCTTATTAAAAAATATGGCGTGGAAAAAGAAGATGGTAACTTTGAAATTCCTGCTGACGAAAAAGAAAAACGTGAAAAGTTTTTTACAGAGTATGAGAGTTTGCTTGGAATTGAAGAGGAAATTGATGTGCGTAAGTTGACATTGGATGACTTAGAACGCGTAGAATTAACGGCGAACGAAATTGAAACAATCGAATTTATGATTGAAGTATCTGAGTAAACATAAGGAGGTGGTAAGATGATAACCACATCCGATAAATACAAGACAGCTGTAAATAAATCTGGTAGACATTTTAGGTGCAAGATAGACATAGGTGGCACTACATACACCGGAATCAAAGGACTAAAGATAAAAGGCGGTACAAACTCTAGCGATGAGATTACATTAGGCGATACCGTATCATCTTTCATAGAATTCACCCTTACTGACGTACCTAAAAACACACTTCTCAAAGGTAAGAAAGCCATCCTCTACATCGGTCTTGATCTTATCGACAGAACTACAGAATGGCTAAAAAAAGGTGTTTATCACCTCGAAAAACCTATTAAAACAGGTGAGTATATAAAAATCACCGCATACGACAATTTTGGCCTTTGCAACAAAGGCTTTTTTACTGACCTAAAAGGTAACCAAAAAATTAAGACAATCTTAGATGAGCAGTGCAAAAAGATTGGTATTACATTTGCTGGTGGTGCTGATGATGTAGCTTATAATGCTGATAAGCTAAAAGGTATGACAGTACGTGAGGCAATAGGTGTATTGGCTGCATACTGTGGTAAAAATGCCATCATGGATAATGATGGTAACTTAAAATTCGTTTGGTACACCGATACCAAAGTATCTATATTACCATCGCGATACGCTGATCCGTTGGAAATGGCAGAAGATGATACATATATAAACCGTTTGGATTGCGCCATTGAAAACGAAAAATCTTTATCTGCAGGTGCTGGTATAGGCATATACTTTAGTTGCCCTGGTATGACACAGGAACGACTGAACACATTATATAATCGTATCAAAGGTTTTACGTATCGCGCATTGACACTTGATTTTAAAATGGCGCAGCCTGAGCTTGAAGCAGGGGATTTGGTTGAGGTTGTTGACAAAGATGGAACCGTTTATAGAGTACCCCTAATGGAGTATGAGTTTAACTGTGATGGCGGTTTTTATGGAAGCGTGATATCTAAAGGAAAATCACAAGAAGAACAAGAAAACGAGTACAAAGGTCCTTTGCAGACAAAGGTGGAACGCACCTATAGTGATCTTATCAGTACAAAGCAGCTATTAGCAGACAAAATCATAGCGTATGAAGGCGAGTTTGAAACAATCAATACCAATTATCTTAATGTAAATAAGCGATTGGACGCCGACGAAGGGCATTTCAATGAAATTTTTGGAGATTATGCAGAATTTAAAATAACCTCAACTCAAAGCTTATCAGCGCTTGATGCTAAGATAAAAACTGCTGAAATTGATGTTGGTGATATAAAAATATTATTGGCAGGAGATATAGTTTCGGGCACAACGCAAACCATTGTACTCAATGCCAAAAACACAACAATAGAAAACGGATTGATAAAGTCAGCAATGATTGAGTCATTGTCTGTTGATAAATTAGCGTCTGGTACTTTATATACCAATAAAGTAGAGATACAATCAGGCGATGGTTTATCGCGATGGAAAGATAACACTATCCAAATTAGTGATGCAAGCAGAGTGCGCGTACAAGTAGGTAAAGACGCATCAGGTGATTACAACATGTATGTGTGGGATAAAACAGGCAGGTTGATGTTTGATGCCACAGGAGTAACGGCAGACGGCATACAACGCCCTATCATACGTGATGATATGGTCGCTGATGATGCTAACATAAACGGTAACAAGATTAATATACCGTCTATTGTAACTGAGATTAATAATGGCGTTACATACATTAAGTCAAGCCATGTAATCTACGATCCAACTGGACAAACTGCTGAGATTGCATTTAACAAGATGATAGGTGATATTAATACATTAAGCACAACTCTTTCGGTTGAACAAGGTAAAATATCTACCTTAATTACAGACGTAACTAAAAACAAGACGGATTTAAGCAGTGTTAGTCAGACATTAGGTGATCTTACTATTCGTTTATCAACGACCGAAACACTTGCTAATACTGTGAGTGGCAAAGTTACAGAGATTACCACTACGGTGAATGGCCTTAAAGTAACAGTAGAAAAGAAAACAGACAAAGGATCAATTATATCTACGATTAATCAGTCGGCGGAAGCTGTAAAAATACAAGCTAACAGACTAGATTTAATAGGTAAAGTTACCATTGGTATGTTTGACACTAATACACAATCCATCATCAATGGTGTAAAAAAATGGAGTTATAACAATGATATTACATATATTGATGGCGGTAAAATTTATACAGGCACTATAAATGCAGCACAAATAGCCGCCAATGCAGTAACAGCAAGTAAGATCAATGTTAGCTCACTGTCTGCTATTACCGCAAATCTGGGCACGGTAACTGCGGGAAGCTTAACGTCAAAAACCGTTATCAACGTTACTACAGATTTGACCATTGGTAACAATATCTACATCAATCAAAATACCAAGGGTACAAAGTACATAAAGTTTACGGCAGATAATTGGATCAGATCGTGGGTATCATCGGAATGGGAATATCTCAAGATGGAATCAAGTGGTGTATCATCTATTGGAGCTACAGGTGCCACAAAATCTGCATCAGTTAATGCATTGGTGGTGACGGGTAAAAGTGAAGTACAAATAAATGGCACAGACAGGATATCTATTAATAGCAATTTCACGGAAGTGAGCTCGGGACTATACATGCTTAATGGCGGAATACATTTTAACGCTAATAATAAAAGTTTTTATGCTCATGCAACTAATGATAAAGATTATACACAATTAACATTGCTTAATGATAGTGATAATTGCGTACTTGGATATGGCACTTATGCTAACAATATTGGTAATCTTAATCTCTATGGTTACAATATAAACCTTACATCCAAGACAGCAATTAAAGGTAATAAAGCGTATACCAATACCTCGGATAAACGTCTCAAATATGATATTAGAAATATTGCAGATGAATTAGTTGCGGTGTGGTATGAAATTATACCTAAACAATTCAGATGGCGAGAGATGAATAGTGATGATGGTAAGGTGCATTTTGGTATCATTGCACAAGATTTGATACGTGCCATGGAAAAACATGGACTTGATTATCGTGATTATGGTTTTATCAGCAAGTTTACTTTAGGCGAAAACAGTACCGAAGAATATTTAGCAGTAACATATGACTACTATAATATGCTGACAAGCATGGCTTTAAGGAAAAATATGATTGATCAAAAAAATATATACGAAAAGTACAATAGACATCTTCAAATGCTGGAAAATAAGCTTGATGAAGAAAAACGATTCAGAATAAAAGCTGAACAAAAACTAAATGCCATTATAAGTGGCGAAATTAGAGTACTTTCTAGGGCGGTATAAAGCCGTCCTTTTGCCATTACAAAGGAGAGTGATTAAAATGGCAAATATTACAAATACAGAAACGACAGAGATTGTAATGACAAACAACATCGCATTGGAAGGTAAAAACATTAGAATACAAATTTACAAAATTAACAGTATGGACCCAGATAATTATGGAGAAGAAAGTCGTTTTGATTATAGTGCTACAGCAGAGGACAAAGCAGCATACATGGCAAACAAGGCAGACTTTAGACAGCAAGAAACAGCTTTTGAAGATAAAGTATTTGCAAAAATAGAAGAAATCAAAGCACAAAATACAGCTAAGCAGTAAAACGGTGAAAGGAGAAACCTTATGGAAGAAATGATTTATGTAACTTTAAAAATGGACTTGGGAATGATTTTGGTATGCTATGCAGTATTGTTATTGGCTTTTGTATCCAATGTGGTGCTTAGCCTTTATTACAACATCAGCGTTGCCAAAGAGAAATACGATAAGAAACGCTTATTATTGGGCATTAAAAAAGCTGTGGTACTTGTTGTTGGCACTTTATTACTTGTTATTGCCATTGATGCAACTACGTTATTGTTGGCCGATTATGTGCCTGATATCGGCAGCGAAACGCATGACATCATCAAGGTGGTGATGATTGCAACCACTATTGGTGTTGCGACATGGCGCTATATTAAGGACGCATATAACACCTTTATCAACATCTTAAATGGCAAGCCAACAGAAAACGCTGGTGCTTTAGATAATAAGGAGTAAAAATATGCCTGATGTAATCACAGTAGCACTTATCAGTGGGCTTTGCACAGCTGTACCATCGCTGATTGCAACAATAGTGCTTAATAACAAATCAACAGCTATTATGCAATATCAGATTGCAGACCTTACGAAAAAAGTAGAGAAACATAACAACGTAGTAGAACGAATGGCAGTAGCTGAAAACAGTTTAAAATCTGCACATCATCGAATTGATGAGTTAGTAAATAAGGAGGATTAAAGATGAAAACACCACAAGAGTTTATAAATGAAACAATAGATACTAAACATGATGTGGACGGCTATTACGGCGCGCAATGTTGGGATTATTTTGCTTACTTTGAGCAACTCGCTAAATACCCTATTACTAATTGCACTGATACAGGATACGTTGCCGATATCTGGAACGCTCGTAAGAAAAACGGTGTGTTAAAAAATTTCACAGAAGTTTCAAAAAATAAATTGCAAAAAGGCGATTGGGTCATTTGGACTAAATCTCCATATGGTAGTGGGTCACACATTGCTATGTTTGTAGCGTATGCGGATAACAATAAGATAAAGGTTATCGGTCAAAATCAAACGAATACAATGGAAGCATCCTATGCTACTCTAACTCTGACAGGTATCGGCGGATGCCTACGACCTAAGTGTTGGATTAAAGATACTAAAAAATCCCTTGGTAATATCGCAGTCGTTGAGTATATGACGGAAAAAGGTGTAAAATGCTACATGAACGTTTATGCTAAGGACAAACTTACTAAGTGCAGTGGACATGGTAGATATAATCAGATACTTACAATCGGCACCGATGGTGCGCGCAATTGCTTTATGTCATACAAAAACGAACAGGCATGTGGTAAGAGCCACTGCAAAAAACCTAAAGGTACATTACTGCATGTGC